>OGCQ01002537.1_pt1 | contig 18424 bp, 18 predicted proteins | sample 1570161 | NCBI WGS metagenome assembly OGCQ01 (sample SAMEA4384402, study PRJEB24528) | human gut metagenome
AAGAAAAAGATTATATCAAGCAGGTAAAGAATTTAATGAAACATATAATAAAAATGTAGATTATATGATAGAAGGATGGCATAGACCTGAAGTAGCAAAAAAGGAAGCACTCATTTTAGAAAAAGAAATAGTAAAAGAAAAAGATCCTGTAATGAAAAATCTCTTAATTGCAAGACATGGATATTTAGAAAGAGAAGCACATCCTTTGAATAGTATGGGTAAAAGCTTATTTAAAGGTGGAGTAAAAGGTTTTGTTACTACAATAACTATACGTCTAGCTTCAAAAACAGCAGTAGGAAAGGTTGCAACTTTAGTAGTAATAGGTGGAAAAATTATAGCAGATGGTATTAATGGAGCAAGGGAAGTGCCAAAGATAGCAATCACTTCTAAGCAAGTCAATAATATAAAAAGAGTAGCACCAGAATTTTATAAAAGTGCAGAAGGTTTATTTACGATAAAAGAAAAATCTAATACATCTAATACATCATTATTAAGAATGGCAGAAGATTATTATAGAAATAGTCAAACACCAGATGAAAGGGTAGCAAATGATGTAGGATATGTAGTAGGTGGATATGCAGCTAGTAAAGGAATGAATATAGCAGAAAGTAAATATAATAGCTATAAGGCAGCATCTAGTGTAACATCAGATGCAAATAAAACAGTTGAAGCAGCAAAAAAGAGTGATATTGGATTAAGTCAACAAGAAGGACCAAAACATCAAAATGGACAAGTTTCTAAAAATAATATTAATATTAATCAAAAGTTAGGACAACAAGGTAGTCAGGCATCAGATTATTCAGCTTCTTTAGAAAATGGAGCAAATAAACAAGGAATGGTTGTTAATAAGTTAGGAAAAGGACCATTAGATATAGAAAAAGCTCCAGGTCTTGATAAAATTCCAGATGAGAAATTAATAAAATTTCAATATGAAGTATCAAAAGCAGGAACTAAATTAGATTTAAAAACTGGAGAATTAATTGGACCAAAAGGTGGAAAAGGAAAAGTAGTAGGAACAACATTAGATGGTAAAATAGTTGCAAATATGGCAGGAAGAAACGTAATTTTTGAAAATGGAAAACAAAATCCTGTTTCAGCAGGCAGTTTTAAAAAATTTGAAATTCCTAAAACAAATGAAGTTGTAGAAGTTCCTAGTGAAGTAATAGCTAAAAATAATACTAAAAAACCATCTGAAAATATATTTAATGGATTTTTAGATAAAGCAAAATCTAAAATTACTGGTAAACCAGTAGCTCAAGTTCAATTAGAAAGAATAGGAGTAGATGTAAAAGTAAGAAATAGTGGAATAAAAATTGATGGTACATTTGAGGCTGGAAATAAAATAGACAATCTAGAAAATAATAAAGGGCATAATTTTCCCACATTTGATATAGTTATAGATGAAAATGGGAAGAAAACAGCTATAAGTACTAAAAGTTTAGATTTAACAAGTAAATCATATACTTCAAAAGAATATAAAAATCAAATGTATTATAATATAAAAGGCTATATTGATGATATGGATAATTTTAAAAAAGCTGGAAAAGGTGAAGATGTTTTAACAAAAAAAATGATAAGTAAAAATGTATTAGAAATATCTATAAATGAACATAAACTAACAGAACAGCAAATAGATAATATAAAAAGAAGTATGGATTATGCAAAAGAAAAGAAAGTAGAACTAAAATTTATAATAGAAAAATAGGAGGAAAAAATGGATGTAATAGTTAGAATATCTAAAGAAAAAAAAATAGAAGATTTTAGAATGGTTATAATCCCATCAGGTAGAAGTGAAATAGGATTAATTCGAGCAAAAAATTATGGAATAATAGCTTATCCAAATAAAAAAGATTTTGAGAAAATAGGAGAAATGATATACTGGGGATTTAATGAAAGTGATGATAAAGTGATTGAGCATTTATCAAATATAAAAATTGAAAAACGATTTTATAATTGTAGTTCATATAGAAAAGTAACTAATGAATATAATGAAATATGGTTTGAATTTTTTAAAGGAATATATAGTATATCGTTATTAAAAAAAGATAGAAATTTTTTTGTAACTTTTAAAGATGAAAATAAAGAGGCAGTTAAACATATATTTCCTGAAAAGCCAACAACTTTAGAGTTAGGAACAAAAGTAATGGAAATGTTTGAATATAAAGAAAGATATGATGGCGTAATAGAATAGGAAAAGTTAAGCTGAATAGATGAAAATATTTATTCAGCTTTTTAATAGTTTTACTTTTTCTTTTTTAAAATATCATATCCCCATATGAAATAGTCCATTAAACCATCATACAGATATAAATTTCCCATAAAAGTTATGATAAATTCATCTATTGTAAAAGGTCTATAACCAAAATCTCCTAATTCAAATTTATCAAGTGTTTGTTCAAGAAGAGCTTTAAAAAATTCTTTAGTGTCTTTATTAGTTTTAGTTAACTCTAACAAATATTTTTTTGCATTCTTAAAATCTAATAATTTATAATAAAGAATAGAAAGAGGCAATAAAAATTGAGTATTCATTGACAATTCAAACTTTTTATGTAATTTTAAAGCTGATTTCTCATCTTCCATTACAGTATAAAGATGCATTAAAAGATATCTTACACCCAAATTATCACTTTTACATAATTTAAGCATTTCTTCACATTCGGTTATAGCTTTTTTAATCATTCTACATTGTGAAAGCAATATTGCATATTGATGTCTTGCTCTCATATAAGGGCGAGTTTCTAATATTAACCAAAAATCTCCCATACATTCCTTAGTAAAAAAACCTTGTTCCTCCATTAATTTGTTTCCATGAGCGATAATAGTTTCTGTTTTTTGAAGAAACTCTAATTGAGATTTTGTACTAATATCTGCTAAAAATAATTCAGCATCCAAATTGTCTGGGTCAAGCTCTAAAGCCTTTTTAGCATAACTTTTTGCTTTTGCCTCAGTTCTGGCTTCATATGCCATTTCTAAAAAATTATCAGAATTTTCTAAATTTGCAAAATTTGTAACTTTTAATTTTCTTACCATTTCATCTCCTTCATATAATAAATTTATTTTAATTTTTTATTGTTTAACACCATTTTTGTAGATATCAGTTTTTATTAACTTTCCTTTCTCATCATAGAAAAAATGTTCCTTTTCTTGTTTTCCATTTATAAAATATGCTTTTTCTTTTATAACACCATTTTCATAATATTCAATAAGTTCTCCTTCAGCTTTTCCGTTGATAAAACTTCTTTTTTGCAAAAGTTTCCCACTTGGATAATATAAAAACATATCTCCATCAATTTTATTACTTTTATAGTTTGCTTTCTTTTGTATCATATCTGTAAAAGTTTCTAAACTTTTTCCTTCTTTTTTACCATCTATATAATTTGTTTCCCCTATAATTTTTCCATTTTCCATATATCTTTTATATTTACCTTGTATAAGTCCATTTTCATAAGTTGTTTCAGACAAAATTTTACCACTTTCATAAAATTCTAGATATTTGCCATGAAGTTCACCATTCACATTATAAGGCATATATATTTTAGGTTTTCCATTAGGATATACATCAGTAGTTGCTCCTACAATATCACGAGTAACACTTCTAAGAAATAAATCCATATCTGCAAATTCAAAACTTGCACTTAAATCTTCCATGTCTTCTTTATTCAAAGTATTTTTTATGATTTCTTTATTTTTATAAAAAACTGAACCAAGATATTTATTGTTTTCAGAATAAAACTTAAATTCTCCATTTCTTAAACCTCCTTTGTAATTTCCTTTTACTTTTATTTGACCATTTCTATAATATTCAGTAAACTTTCCATTTCCTATATTATCTTTATAGTGTTTTAAACGGAATACTTTTCCATCACTATAATAATCAATTGTTTTTCCTTCTCTTAAATCATCAAAATAGTGGACTTCATTTGATAGATTATCATTTTCAAAATAAATCTTTCTTAAACCTTCTTTTTTCCCTTTATAGTAAGGAATTTCTTCATGTTTTTTTCCACTTTCATAGTAAGTTCTAACAATTCCTGTTACAAAATCATCATCATCTAAATATACTTCTTTTAACTTTCCATTGGGATAGTAAATTCTAGCTATCATTGAAGGTCCATCTAGTACAGCTCTTTTCATAACTGATATAATTTTTCCATTTTTATCAAAACCAAATAAGTAGCTATTATCTCCTAATACTTTATCTGCACCAAAAACATCCATAGATAGAGGTTTTAAACTGTCTTTTCTATCCTTTAAAATTTTTTCAGGGCTATTCTTTAATTCTTCATTAATTTTTTTATCAATCTCAGCATAGTAGTCATAAAGTTCTTTTTCAGTTTTAAATGGATGAGCATTAGCAATGGAAAATATAGATAGCATTAAAATTAAGATAATAAAAATTTTTCTCATAGAAGTTCACTTCCTTTAAATTAAAATTTATTTATCAAGTTTTTTCAAATAACTTTATAATATTATAATTTATTTTAAATGAAAAGTAAAATTTAATGGGCTAACTCTACTTTTGATTATAATTTTTCTTAAATAAATTTATTAATTCTAAAAAAGTATTTGATACACAAAAAATAATAGTATAATTAGAAATAGTAAAAATATTTAAAAAAATAAAATTTTAGTTTTTTTAAAACGACAAAGTTAGCAAAATTATACAAAGAATTATACGAAGAAAAAAAGACCAATGTTAAAATCCCAATTTCAATGAATGAAAATATAGAAAAAACATTTTGGGCTAAATAATAAATATTAAGTTGCTTTTTGTATTTACAATTTAGTTGAGGTGATATAGATGGCACAAACAACTATTAATTTTAGAGTAGATAATGATTTAAAAGAAGAATTTTCAAAATTATGTGATGAAATGGGTTTATCAGTTAGCTCTGCATTTACAGCTTTTATGAAAATGACAATTAGAGAAAATGCTATTCCTTTTCCAATAAAAGCTAAAAGACCAACAAATAAGGATATTGATAATGCTTTTAAATATTTAGATTCTTTTAAGGTTTGTGATAAAGAAGAAGCAGAAGAAATAATTGAGATATTAAATGATTTATCAGAAGAAGATAAAAAAATTAGTAGCTCACATGTGGTAGAGTTATAGAGATAAAAAGGAGAAGCATTTCCACTTCTCCTTTTCCAATATTTGAGGTAATTTTAGTATATTTATTCAATTTTTAAAAGATGCCCCATTCTTTCTTTTTTAGTTTTTAAGTATATTTTATTAATCTTATTAGCTTCTATTTCAATTTCTTCTCTTTCAACAACAGGCATTCCATATTCTTCAAGTCCATTGATTTTTAATGGATTATTTGTTAAAAGTTTTATAGATTTTACTCCCAATGCTTTTAACATCTGTGCAGCAACAGCATAATCTCTCATATCAGCACCAAAACCAAGATGTAAATTTGCATCTAGTGTGTCCATACCTTCTTCTTGAAGATTATATGCTCTTAATTTATTTAAAAGTCCTATACCTCTACCTTCTTGTCTTAGATAAAGAACAATTCCTTCCCCAAGTCTATCAATTCTTCTCATTGCAGTTTTTAATTGAGAACCACAATCACATCTTAAAGAACCTAAAATATCTCCTGTGAAACATTCAGAGTGTATTCTAACAGTAACATTTTCTTTACCAGCAACATCTCCTTTGACAAGGGCAATATGTTCTTTTCCATCAATAAGATTATCAAAACCTACAATTTTAAATGTACCACTATCAGTTGGCATATTAGCAACAACATCAATTTTCATAAGTTGTTCAGTTTTTTTTCTGTATTTGATTAAATCAGCTATTGTAATAATTTTCAAATTATGTTTTTTAGCAAAAATTTCTAAATCAGGGACTCTTGCCATAGTACCATCATCTTTTAAAATTTCACATATAACAGCCACAGGAGCAAGTCCACAGATTTTACATAAATCAACAGTTGCTTCTGTATGTCCTTCTCTTTCCAATACACCTCTGTCTTTTGCAATCAATGGAAAAATATGTCCAGGTCTTGTAAAATCTGATGGCATAGAATTTTTATCTGTCAATTTTTTAATTGTTGTAAGTCTATCAGCTATTGAAATCCCAGTTGTAGTTCCTTCTTTTGCATCAACAGATACAGTGAAAGCAGTACATTTGGCATCAGTATTTCTTGCAGTCATTGGGTCTAAACCTAATCTGATTGCATTTTCTGATGACATAGGAACACAAGTTAAACCTCTTGCATTTGTTGCCATAAAATTGACACTTTCAAAAGTTGCTTTTTCAGCAGCTACAAAAATATCTCCTTCATTTTCTCTATTTTCATCGTCTACTATTATTAGAGGAATACCATTCTTAATATCTTCTAATACATCCTCAATTTTGTAAATCATTTTTTCCTCCTAAAAACCATTTTCAAGTAAAAATTCTCTTGAAATTTTACTTTTTTTATTTTCTTTTTTTTCAAGTTTGTCAAAATAGACAAATCTCTCAATATATTTTCCAACTAAGTCAGTTTCAATATTTACAATGTCCCCAACTTTTTTACTTCCTAATACAATTTTTTCTTGTGTATGAGGTATCAATGAAACAGAAAAAGTATCATCTGTTAAAGAAATAACTGTAAGACTTGCTCCATCAATAGTGGCTCTCCCTTTTTCAACAATGTATCTCATATATTTTCTGCTAATTTTTATCTCATAAATTTTAGCAATTCCTTCTTGTGTAATAGAAACAATCTCTCCTTCACAGTCCACATCACCTGTAACTAAATGTCCACCAAGTGGAGTTGAAAGTGTGATAGATTTTTCTAAATTCACTTCATCTCCTGCTTTTAATCTTTTTAAATTAGACCTAGAAATAGTTTCAAACATACAATCTGCAATAAAATAATCTTTGGAAAACTCAGTAACTGTTAGGCATACACCATTGGTTGCTATACTATCTCCAAGTTTAACATTTTCTAAAACTTTATTTGCTTTTATTTTTAATTTAATGGATTTATCTCCATTATTTAAAGAAATAACACTACCTTTTTCTTCAACTAAACCTGTAAACATATACCACCTTACCTTATTTGTAGAAACAAATCAATACTTTAAAAATAAGTGAGTTACTCAGTAACGAACTATTTTTAAGTATTTAAAATTATTTATTTTTCTCAAACTCAATAGAAATGTTATCTCCATAGATATTAAACTTAGGATTAGGAAGTTTAAAAACATCTTCCATATTATCAAAGTTAAATCCATTTATAAAAGGAATGGCGGAATTATCTCCGATAATTTTTGGAGCAATAAATATTTCTCCTGCATCTATTATATTTTCTTTGAAAGCAGTTGAAATAGGTCCACTTCCTCCTTCTAAAAGAACAGAATCAATTTCTAATTTTCCTAATTCTTTCAATATATCTTTCATCTTAAATATTTTTCCTTCAAGAAAAATAAATCTTGTTCCTAGATTTTTATATTCTTTAATCTTTTCAAGCTCTCTATTATCATTAGATGTAACTATTATTGCCTTTCCATCATTAAAATTTAAAAATTTAGCTTCTATTGGACTTTCTAAATTTGGGTCTATAACAACTCTAAAAGGATTCCTTTTTTCTATTCCAAACTTTTTTTCATCAAGTCTTGAATCTAGACTTGGATTATCTTTTAAAACAGTATTTATTCCCACCATAATAGCCATAAATTTAGTCCTTAAAAATTGTACTTTTTCTCTGGCTATTTCATTGGTTATCCATTTAGATTTTCCACTTCTTGTTGCTATTTTTCCATCAAGGGTAATCCCGCATTTTAAAAATAGATAAGGAATTTTATTTTCTATATATTTTAAAAATATTTTATTCACATCTTTGGCTTCTTTTTCTAAAACTCCAAGTTTAACTTCAATTCCTGCATTTTCTATTATCTTCATACCTTTACCTGCAACCAAAGGATTAGGGTCAATACAAGCAACGACACATCTTTTTATACCTGCTTCAACAATTCTTTTAGCACAGGGAGGAGTTTTCCCCTGATGAGAACAAGGCTCTAAGGTTACATAGATAGTAGCTCCTTTTGCATTTTCTCCTGCTTCATTTAAAGCCCAAACTTCTGCATGAGGACCACCATATTTTTTATGCCAACCTTCACCAATAATTTTGCCATCTTTAACTACAACTGCACCAACAAGGGGATTAGGGTTTACACTTCCTGTTCCTCTTTTAGCAAGTTCAATAGCTCTTGCCATATATTTTTCATCTGAATTTTTATCCATGATTAGATTCCCTTTATTAAATTTATCATTTCAATAGCAGTCATAGCAGCATCAGCTCCTTTATTACCTGCTTTTGTTCCTGCTCTTTCAATAGCTTCTTCTATTGAATTAGTTGTTAAAACTCCAAATATTACCGGAATTTCAGTTTCTAATGCAACATGAGCAACACCTTTTGAAACTTCTGCACATACATAATCAAAGTGAGGAGTAGAACCTTTTATAACAGCTCCCAATGTTATAACTGCATCATATTTTTTAGATTGTGCTAATTTTTTAGCTATTAAAGGTATTTCAAATGCCCCAGGTACCCAAAATAGATTTATATCATCATCTTGAACTTCGTGTCTTTTTAAAATATCTTCTGCTCCACCTATTAATTTAGATGTAATAAATTCATTAAATCTAGCTGCAACTATTGCAATTTTTACACCTTGTCCATTAAAATTTCCTTCAAATTTTTTCATTTTTTCCTCCAAATATATTTTAAATTTTTTATTTCATTAAAAAATGCTCAAACAAAGTCTGAGCAATATGAGTATAATTAAAAAATCTAATTCTTCTCCCATCCAGACTCTACTGTCGGTTTTGGAATTTCACCAAATCAAAGCAAATGCTTTCGTGGACTGTACCACCGGTCGGGAATTTCACCCTGCCCTGAAGACTTTATTTTACATATTCAATTATTTACATCATTAATATAATATTCTTTTATTAATTTGTCAAGATTTTATTAAAAAAATTTTTATACAAAAATTAATTTGATACTCTTTTAAATATTTTTACTTAATTTATTAAATTTGCAACAGTCATAAATTTAGATATAATATGAATTTAATTTAATTTACTAATTTTAATTATTGATAATATCATTAATCCTGCACTTACAATTTGAACAGGGCTTAATACATTTCCATTTATAAGGTAATCAAAAATTACACTTGATATAGGGAAACATAGCTCACACATAGTAGCAACTTTTGCTGTGATATACCTAAGTCCAAAATAATAAAGTAAAATTGCTCCACTTCCTGTTGTTAAAGCAATAATTATAAATATTAACCAATTTTTTGGAGTAGCTACAAAAATATCTCCAAAACCACAAGTGAAACTCACGATTACAAACATTATACAACTTGTCAATAGATATCTTAAATAAAGTGCTGTTCTAAATGAGGCAGACTTTAATATTCTTTTTCCAAATACAGTTGCTGAACCAAAAGAGAAAGCAGCTAAAATTGAATAAAGTGAAGCAGGTAATAGATTATCACCTGAAACATTTTCTGGAAGATGAAATTCAAATGTTAAAAGATATCCTCCAAGTAAAGCTAAAAATCCCCAAAATAGGTATGCTTTTTTTAATTTCTCTTTTAAAAGCACCCTTGCCAATATTATTGCAAATATAGGTTGTAATTTTTGTAATAAAGTAACAGCAGTTAAATGTTTAAAATTTACTAAGAATAATGCTCTTACTATGCATAAAGTCCCTAGACAACCTCCAAATAAAGCTACACAAAAAAAGAAAAATAAATCATTTCTTTTTAATTTTTTTATATTTTTAAAATTAAATTTAAATACTAAATACTTTATAATTACTATAATTCCACATTAAACACTAATTTTATTTTTTTATTGAGAGGTTATTATTCCATCAAAACCCCACATCGTAGCGGCTAAACAAACAAGCAAAGCTCCTTTTATTTGATTATTCATTTTTTAAAATCACCTCAATTAAATAAAATATATTATTCTTTTATAAATTTGTCAACAAATATTTTTTATTTCATTTGTAAGTTTGCAACAGTCTCGTTATTTTTTTAGGTGTAGTTTAATAATAACTATATTTTATATAATATTATAATATTCTAAAAAATATATAAATATTTTAAAAATAATTTGACATAAAAATTATAGATATTATATAATTTAGATATAAAAATATTTTAGTTTAGGGAATGATATTATGGATATTTCTTTAAAAAATAATGATCTAACAGAAGGAAAAATATGGAAAGTGATGTTAAATTTTGTGTTACCTATATTTTTAGGCACTCTATTTCAATCACTTTATACCACAATAGATGCTATTATAATTGGGAGATTTGCAGGAAAAGACGCTTTTGCAGCAATAGAATCTGTATTAAGTTTTCAAAGACTTCCAGTTAGTTTTTTTGTTGGGCTTTCATCAGGGGCAACAATAATTATTTCACAATATTTTGGAGCAAAGAAAAAAGAAGAAGTATCAAAAGCTAGTCATACAGCAATATTATTTGCAATAGTTGGAGGACTACTATTATCTGTATTAAGTTGTGTATTATCTCCATTTTTTATTAAACTAATTAAAGTCCCAAATGAAATTTTTTATCAAGCTCAAATTTATACTATTATCTGTTTCAGTGGGATAGTATTTTCTATGCTATATAATATAGGTTCTGGAATTTTAAGAGCCTTAGGAGATTCAAAGACACCATTCTATATTTTAATATTATCTAATATCTTAAATATAATTTTAGATTTAATTTTAGTTATAGTATTTAAGTTAGGAGTTATTGGAGTTGGGTTTGCAACCTTAATATCACAAGTAGTAAGTGCTATTTTAATTTTTATAATACTACTTAGAACAAAATTAGATTGTAAAATATATATAAATAGAATTCGTTTTTACAAAAAATATTTAAAAGAAATTTTTAGATTAGGTTTACCTATTGGAATCCAATCAATTATATATCCTATTGCTAATACTACTATACAAAGTAATATAAATATATTTGGAGTAAGTAGTATAGCAGCTTGGGCAGTATGTGGAAAATTAGATTTTTTAATATGGGCTGTTTCAGAAGCATTTTCTATTGCTATTTCAACTTTTGTAGCACAAAATTATGGTGCAAAAAAACATCAAAGAGCTAGAATAGGTATAGTGGTTGCTTTATTTATGGCTATGATAGCAATTTTTATAATAAGTTTTATTCTATATATATGGAACAAACCACTTGCCCATTTTTTAATAAATGATAAAAACATAGTTGAACTAACTTCACAAATTATACATTTGCTGGCTCCGTTGTATTTTATATATGTTATAGGAGATGTTTTATCTGGTGCTATAAGAGGAATAGGAGATACTTTTAATCCTATGATAATAAATATTTTTGGAATTTGTATTATCAGACTTCTATGGATATTTTTTATAGTTCCATTAAATCCAACATTCTTTATGGTGTTGTATAGTTTTATTGTTTCTTGGATAATAACTACTATTATGTATATTACATATATAATCTATAAAAGAAAAAATTTTTAAAAAAGATTACTTTATTAAAAAAGTTTAGCATAGTAATTATTTTGTATTTTCTTTTAAAAGTGTTATACTAAGTTTAGGAATTTATAAAACTTTTTATAGGGAGGAAATATGAAAAAAATAATAAGATTTTTGCTATGCTCATTATTATTAGTTATATTTTTTGTAGCTTGTGGAGAAAAAAAAGAAGAAAAAGTTGTAACAGAAGATAAACCAATAGTGATAGGACAAACTTTTGTAGTTGGAGCAATAGAGCCAACAGTTGGAGGGACACCTTGGTCATTAACAACACATGGACTAAGTGAAACAGTATTTTCAGTTGATAGAAATGGAAATTTAGTTTCAAGATATGTAGAAGATGTTGAAAGAACTGATAAATTAAATTGGGTATTAAAATTAAAAAAAGGTGTAAAATTTTCTGATGGAACTGAGGTTAATGCAGAAGCATTAGCTTGGGCAATGAATACAGTTATGGAAGAAAACCCTTTATCTAATGCAACAGCAGGAAAGGTAAAATTTGAAAAAGTAGATGATTATACTGTGAATGTTACAGTTGAAAGAGAAACACAAAATTTAAAATCTCTTTTGGCAGAATGGACAAATATAATATTCAAAAAAGGTGACAATGGATATATTTTTACAGGACCTTATATAATAAAAAATTTAGAACCAGAAGTTTCTTTAACTTTGGAACCAAATCAATATTATGAAAATTCTGAAAAAAGAGGAGAAGTAATAATAAAGGCTATAAGTGATATGGCTTCTATGAAATTGGCATTTGAATCAGGAGAATTGGATATGGCTTTTGGTATAACTCCTGAAATAGCTGGTGAATTAAAAGATGAAGGTAAAATTGTTGAAACAATAGATGCAGGATATCAATATTTTGGTGTTCTTAATACAGCAATTGGAATTATGTCTGACAAATCAGTTAGAGAAGCAATAAATTTAGGCTTGGATAGAGAAGATTATATAAAAGCATTAAAAGGTGGAAGGGTTGCTAATGGACTTTTTGCACAATATTTTTCTTTTGCAGGAGATGTAAAACTTGAATATAATTTAGACAAGGCTAATAGTATCTTAGAAGAAGATGGTTGGAAACTAAATAAAGATGGTTTAAGAGAAAAAGATGGGAAAATTTTGTCAATAAATATACTTACATACAATAGCAGACCTGATTTAAAGATAATAATGCAAGTTATGTTATCACAATTAAAGAAGATAGGTATTGAAGCAAAAACATCAATTGTAGATAATATAGATGTGGAAGCTAAGAAAAAAGAATTTGATTTAATTCTATATGCTCAACATACAGCACCAACAGGAGAACCTACATATTTCTTAAATCAATTTTTTAGAACTGATGGTTCAAAAAATATGATGTCTTATTCATCAAAAGAAGTAGATGAATTATTAGATAAGATGGGAACTCTTCCTTTTGGTGATGAACTTATAAAAACAGCTAAACAAATTCAAGAAGTTATTTATAAAGATTTACCTGTACTATATTTAGTTGACCCTGAATGGAATGTAGCTTTATCTGAAAGATTAAAAGACTACAAACCTTATTGTGGAGATTATTATATAGTAAATTCAGAATTATATAAATAGTAAAAATAATGGGCTAATGTATATTTATATACAGAAATGTGGGTAAAAAAATAAGCGAATTACGAATGTAGATTTTAGAAACAAAACTATATTTTTGAGTTAGGCTACTGCGACGTCCATTAATGTTGAGAGAGCATTTTGGAGCTCTCGAAACACTAATGGCTGTCAAGTAGCCAATAAAAAAATCTACTCAGTAATGAGCTATTTTTTAAGAACATTTATGAGTATGCACTAGCCTTTTAATTTTTCTGGAGGAAGTATGAAATACATTCTAAAATGGTTAGGAATTATGTTTATTTTAAGTGTAATAACATTTTTAATAGTTAGATTTATTCCAGTTAGTCCAGTTGATATGTTATTGCAACACTATAATCTTCCATTGACAGAAGAAAATAGAAAGTTATTAACTTCATATTACAAATTAGACCAAAGTCTTTTTAAACAGTATATAGTCTGGATAAAAGATTTCTTAAAAGGAAACTGGGGAATTTCTTTTATAACAAAATTACCAGTTAAAGAGGAAATGTTAAGAAGATTGCCTTATTCTTTAATTATTGGGCTAGGCTCTTTATTTCTATCAATAATACTTTCATTTTTCCTTGGATACTTAGCAGCTATAAAAGAAAAGGGATTTTTTGATAAAATGACAAGAACTATATCAATTTTGACACTTAGTATACCATCTTTTATAATAGCAATCTTTATTATTTATTATTTTGGTGTTAAAACACAACTAATAAAATTTTTTATTGGTGGAAAATTCTATGGTATATTATTTTCAATAATGATATTAGTTTTATATCAAGTTGGAAATTTAAGTAGAATTGTTAGAGATACATTTGTTGAGATGAAAGAAGAAACCTTTGTTAAATTTTATCTAATTAGAGGTTTCAATATAAATTATGTTTTGTTAAGGCACTGTTATAAACCAGCACTTTACTCTTTATTTTCAGCAAGTATTTCAAAATTTTCATCAGTTGTAGGTGGAAGTGCTGTTGTAGAATTTAGTTTTGCAATTCCTGGAATAAGTTATTTTCTAATAAGTAGTATAGTGAACAGAGATTATAATGTGATTCAAGCCTATATATTTTTAATTTGTATTTATATGTTTTTTGTTCATTTAATATTTGATTTTTTATTAAGTTTTTTAAGAGAGAAGGGGAATAAATGACTAAGAAATTGATATTTATTAATATATTTTTAGTAATTATACTGTTAATTTTTTCCTCAAAATTAAATGCAGATATAAATTTAGATTCAGTATTTTTAGGTTTTTCAAAGGAAAATTTTTTTGGAACAGATGATTTAGGAAGAGATATTTTTTCTTTAATAATTATTGGAGGATTTAGAACATTGGAAGTTGTTCTCATTGCAACAAGTCTTTCTTTTTTTGTTGGAAGTTTTTTAGGAATGATAGCAGGGTATTTTGAGGGAAATATTGGAACAATTATAAAGTCAACGGTTGATTTAATGATGGTTGTGCCAACTTTAATAGTAGCATTAATAATAACTTCAATTTTTGGAATTACACCTATTACTGCTGGAATTTCACTTGGAATATTTGGTATAGGAAATTATATGAATCAATCAGAGGCTTTAACAAAAGCAGAAAAAAATAAAGATTATATATTAGCTTCAAAATTATTGGGTGTTCCTTGGTATGTTGTATTATTTAGAAGAATTTTTGTAAATGTATTAGCTAGATTACTTGTAAATTTAGGAAATACAGCAAGTGGAGTTATATTACAATATTCAGCTTTAACATTTATAGGCTTAGGTTCTGATTATACAAAGCCAGATTGGGGAGCTATGTTATATCAGTATAGAATATATTTAGTGAGAAAACCATCTTTAATTATAATTCCAACATTGTGTATTTTGTGGGTATCATTATCTTTTAATTTAATTTTTGACAAAAGGGAGAATTAAAAGTGAAAAATATTTTAGAATTAAAGGATTTTTCTGTATCTTTAAAAAATAATAATCATAAGATATTAAATGATATAAATATAGAAATAAAAGAAAAAGAATTTTTAGGTATAGTTGGGGAGTCAGGCTCAGGGAAAACCACTCTTTTAAATTCTATAATCTCTTTTTTAGATGAAAAAAAATTTATATTAGATGGAAAAATAATTCTTTTTGAGAATATAGAAATTTATAAAATGTCAGAAAAAGAAAGAAAAGAAATTTGTTATAAAAATATTTCAATGATACTTCAAGATTCAATAAATTCTTTAAATCCTTATGAAAAAATAAAGAAACAGCTTCTTGAAACTTATATTTTTCATTCTAAGAAAAAAATAACAAATGATTTTGCTATTGAAGAAATAAAAAAACTTCTTTTAGATGTAGGTTTTGAAGACACAGATAGGATCTTAAATAGTTATCCTAACGAATTATCAGGTGGAATGAGGCAGAGAATTGCAATAGTATTAGTACTATGTACAGATATAAAAATACTTTTAGCTGATGAACCAACAACTTCATTAGATGTTGTAAATCAATTTAGATTTATAGAATTATTAAAAAAAATCAGTAAAGAAAAAGGTTTGACTCTGATATATGTTAGCCACGATATCAAAGTATTATCAAAAATCTGTGAAAGAATAATAGTTTTAAAAGATGGAAATATTGTAGAAGAAAATGACACAATACAGATTTTAAAAGAACCTAAAAATGATTATACAAAATTATTAATTAAGGCTGCAACTGCTGATTAAAGGAGAATTATGGAAGAAGTATTATCAATAAAGAATTTGAATAAAACTTTTGAAAGTGGTTTTAAATTAAAAGATATTAATTTTGATATAAAAGAGGGAGAAGTTGTTAGCCTTATTGGAGAATCTGGAAGTGGAAAAACGAGTATATCAAAGATAATAGTTGGTTTATTAAATGCAGAGGGACAGGTTCTATTTAAGGGAGAAGAGATTTTAGAAAACCCTAAAAAGATAAATGGAAAGATACAGATGATTTTTCAAAGCCCATATAGTAGTTTAAATCCTAAATATAAAATAAAAGATATAATTTTAGAAGGAGTAATTTATCAAAAGGTTTTAAAAAAAGAAGAAAATATTGATGAATATTTAATTAATATTCTCAATGAAGTAGGCTTAGATAAAGAAGTTTTAAATAAATATCCACATGAATTATCTGGTGGACAAAGACAGAGAGTGGGGATAGCTAGAGCAGTAGCAGTCAAGCCAGATTTGATAATAGCAGACGAGATTTTAACAGCTCTTGATGCTTTAACTCAAATTCAAATATTAGAGCTTTTTCAAAAATTAAAAGAAAATAAAAAGATATCATATTTGTTTATAAGTCATGATATAAATGTTGTGAAAAAAATTTCTGATAGACTTTTAATTATAAAAGATGGTGAAATAATTGAAAGTGGAAGTAAAGAAAAAATTTTTTCTAAACCTGAAAAAGAATATACAAAAAAATTGATAGAAATATCTGGGATAAGATAATAACTATATTAAATAAAAAAGGATTTTTATGTTTTATTAAAAAAATAAAAATCCTTTTTAATTCCATTTAGTATAATAAATTTCTATTTTACTGCTTGTGTTACAGTAGCAGAAGTTGTTATAGAAGCACCTGGAATAGAATCCATAGTTTTGATAATGTTTTCTATAATTCCACTTTTAGTAGATACTTTAAATTTATAAACAGCTATTCTCTTACCAGTTCTTAAATCCGAAAATTTAATAATTCCTTGATAAGTTCCTAAATAATCAGCTCCAATTCCTTCACAAGTAATCGCAAAATTTGATTTTAAAGATGGTGAAGAAGTATCTTTATTTGAAACTACTGAAACTTTCCAAAAATTATTTTCTAAAGCTTTTTCTAAGGCAATCTCAAATTCAGTTGGGAAATATTGAATAAGTACAGTCTTTTCAGATTTTGTAATAGGTTTAGCATCATGAACAAATTGTGTGCTAGAACAAGCAACAAAGGCAAATAACATTAAAATAGATAAAAAAATCTTTTTCATAAAATAACCTCCAAAAAATAAAATAATTTAAAATAAATATATAAAACTCTACACTATGATAATACAATGTTTTGAACTAAAAGTCAATAAAAATAATAGTTAATAATATAAAAAATTTTTTAATAATTTAAAAAAATTTTTCTTTTATTTTTTTAAAAGATATGATATACTCTTAAAGGTGCATAAGAATTATCTTATGTAGTTAGTTTAAAGGAGGTGCAATAGTTAATGGCTTCTAACAAATTAAGAATCTATTTAAAAGCATATGATCATACTTTATTAGATGAATCAGCAAAAAGAATAGCTGAATCTGCTAAAAAAAGTGGAGCAGTAGTAGCAGGTCCAATGCCTTTGCCTACTAAAGTTAGAAAATATACTGTTTTAAGATCAGTGCATGTTAATAAAGATTCAAGAGAGCAATTTGAAATGAGAGTGCACAGAAGAATGATAGAATTACTAAATTCTACCGATAAGGCTATTAGTTCGTTAACATCAGTTCACTTACCAGCTGGTGTAGGGATAGAAATTAAACAAGTTTAATTCTATTCTTTGTATTTATTTATGGGAGATGATGTTATAAACATCATACTTACAGAATAGTACAAGTTGATTTTTATTCTTGTGTTAAAAATAGAACCACAAGGGTAAGTTGTATCAACCAATATATTATTTGATGGAGGTTAAAAATGTCTGGAATTTTAGGAAAGAAAATTGGAATGACTCAAATTTTTGAAGATGGAAAATTCGTTCCAGTAACAGTTGTAGAAGCTGGTCCTAACTTTGTTCTTCAAAAGAAAACAGAAGAAAAAGATGGATATGTTGCTTTACAATTAGGATTTGATGAAAAGAAAGAAAAAAACACTACTAAACCTTTGATGGGAATATTCAACAAAGCAGGGGTTAAACCTCAAAGATTTGTTAAAGAATTAGCTGTTGAATCAGTAGATGGATATGAATTAGGACAAGAAATCAAAGTTGATGTTCTAGCAGAAGTTGGATATGTAGATATCACAGGAATTTCAAAAGGTAAAGGAACATCAGGTGTTATGAAAAGACACGGATTTGGTGGAAATAGAGCTTCACATGGGGTATCAAGAAACCATAGACTTGGTGGATCAATAGGGATGTCAAGTTGGCCTGGTAAAGTTCTAAAAGGTAAAAGAATGGCTGGGCAACATGGAAATGCAACAGTAACAGTTCAAAATTTAAAAGTTGTTAAAGTTGATGCTGAACATAACTTACTTTTAATAAAAGGAGCAGTTCCTGGAGCTAAAAATAG
>OGCQ01002542.1_pt1 | contig 18398 bp, 13 predicted proteins | sample 1570161 | NCBI WGS metagenome assembly OGCQ01 (sample SAMEA4384402, study PRJEB24528) | human gut metagenome
GGTGACAGGATTCGAACCTGCGGCCTCCTGGTCCCAAACCAGGCGCTCTAGCCAAACTGAGCCACACCCCGCTGTTTCTTTATTTATTTTTGCTTCGTTGTCCGACGCAAGACATATTATATGTTAATCAGCGTCAAATGTCAACACCTTTTTTTCAATTTTTACAATTTTTTTTAAAAATTAAATTTTCAAAGGTATAAGGCAGGATGAAAACCCAGTAAAATCAAGGGTTTGCAGACTTTCCCGGTTAATCCCAATCCCGCCTTTTTTTCTATATTTTTTCTATATTTTCTTCTTTTTCTATTTTGATTATAAATTTTTTAAGCAAAATATATTGTTTGATTTATTTGCTACATTTGATCAAAATAAATCTATTTTTACAGATACCGGATTTCTGCCTGCAGATCCTTCCCCTCTTCTGCCTCCATCACAGCATAACTGAATTTACGCCCTCTCTGTCTGGGAAAGGTCAGGCTGCCCGGATTGATCACCAGGATTCCCTCCTGCATCTCAATTTCCGGATAATGCGTATGTCCAAACAGCACTGCCTCACAGCCTCTGGCTCTGGCAGCTTCTACAATGCCATCTGTTCCGCCTGAAACCCCATAAGTATGTCCATGAGTCACCAGAATCTTTTTTCCTGCAAGATCAATAATTTCTTCCCTTGGAAGGTCCGAAAAGAAATCATTATTTCCTGATACAATACAGCAGGGGCAGTCCACAAGAGCTTCAATAAAAATCTCCCGGCCTTCCACATCTCCACAATGAATCAGGTAATCAAAGGGTTCCTCCCTGTATACAGCTTTTTCCAGGTTCTCGTCCCTTCCATGAGTATCACTGACGATCAATATTTTCATCTGCATCTTCCTTTATTTTGTGTATGTCTTATTTTAATACGTCCCTGATCGCACGAAGGGCTTTCCCCCTGTGACTGATCTTATTTTTTTCCTCCATAGAAAGTTCTGCAGAGGTACATCCATATTCCGGCAGATAAAATATAGGATCATATCCAAAACCATTCTCTCCCTTTTCTTCGTACCCGATACGGCCTTCCATTGTCTCTCTTACTGTTTTCACAGTTCCGTCCGGAAATGCTGCCGCAACTGCACAGACAAATCTTGCAGTACGCTTTTCGTCCGGTACTCCTTCCAGACGCTGGATCAGATTTCCATTTTTGATACGGTAGGAAGTATCTTCTCCCATATAACGGGCAGAATAGATTCCCGGTTCCTTATTCAGATAATCAATTTCCAGGCCTGAATCGTCTGCCAGCGTAATCTCACCTGTCATTTCACAGATTGTTTTCGCTTTGATCTCTGCATTTTCTTCAAAGGAATTTCCATCTTCTACAATATCTGCATGGATTCCCGCTTCTTTCATGGAAACAACCTCCACATCCATATCTGCCAGAATTTCCCGGATTTCCTTCATCTTATTCTGATTTCCTGTTGCAAAAATTATTTTTTTCATTTTCTGATACCCTCATCTATTGCGTTTTCATGTTTAGTTCTTCTTTTTCGGCGGACGTGGACCCAGAAACTGATAATAATAGGTTTTCAACATACCATTATAAATCTTTCTGTTTTTATCTGCCTTCCTGCCAATATCATTTTCTGCTTTATCATAAGATGTGATCAGATACATAGACCACTTATCCAGACGCTGATAGCTCTCCCCGATCTCCCTATAAAGCCGGGACAGATTTTCCTTTTCCTCCAGACGTTCACCATAGGGTGGGTTCGTGATAATAAAACCATAGGGCTTCGGATGTCGAAGTTCTTTCACCGGACGCTGCTGAAAATGGATCAGCTTGTCTACTCCTGCCATTTGGGCATTAGCTCTGGCAGCCTTTAGAGCTTCCGGATCAATATCATATCCCTGAATATCTGTTTCAATGTTAAGATTTACTCTGTCCTGAGCCTCTTCCAGCGCATCATACCAGCACTTTCTTGGAACCAGATGCTTCCAGTCCTCGGCCAGAAATGAACGATGCATACCAGGTGCAATATCTGCAGCGATCATTGCAGCCTCTATTGGAAAAGTACCGCTTCCACAGAAAGGATCTACCAGAATTCTGTCTTTGTTCCACGGTGTCAGCATGATCAAAGCAGACGCCAACGTTTCTGTAATAGGCGCTTTCACTGTCATTTTCCGGTAACCTCTCTTGTGAAGGGAGATGCCCGAGGTATCAATACCAATGGTCGCTACATCCTTCATAAAGGCTACACGGATGGGAAAACTGGCTCCGTCCTCCTCAAACCAGGATACCTTATATACCCCCTTCAGACGTTCCACAATCGCCTTTTTCATAATAGACTGGATATCTGAGGGACTAAACAGCTTACTTTTTACAGAATTCGCTTTTGCCACCCAGAATTTACCATCTCTGGGAATATAATTTTCCCAGGGCAGAGCCTTGGTTTTCTCAAACAGCTCGTCAAAGGTCTGCGCTTTTACCTCCGCCACCTTCAACAGGATTCTCTCTGTCGAACGCAGAAACATATTTGCATCTGCAATTCCCTGGGCATCTGCCTGAAAAGTCACCTTACCATCTTCCACTTTGGTGATCTCATAACCAAGATCAAGAATTTCCCGCTTCAGCACAGCCTCCATCCCAAAATGGCAGGGTGCGATCAGTTCAAATTTATCCATTCTTTATCCTTTCATTTTTCATATATCTGTCAGTATGATTATAAATTTATTTGCTTTACAATATTGCCTTCAAAATCTCTAATTAAAAATACTCCGTTTTCATAAATCCCATAAGTAGGTGGATTTCCCTCCTTAGGAATAGACACAGATCCCGGATTTAACAATATATATCCTTCCTTTGGCTCAGCACGGAGGACATGGGTGTGTCCATGAATCAGGATATCCCCATCCTGAACAGGGGGCAGATTATTTTCATTATAAATATGCCCATGTGTAGCATAAAAAGTTCTGCCATCCAGATTGAGAATACAGTAATCCGCCATCACCGGAAACTGCAGCACCATCTGATCTACCTCTGCTTCACAATTTCCTCGAACTGCATAGATTTCTCTTTTCAAAGCATTCAACATAGAGATCACTTCCTTAGGTGCATAATCTTTCGGAAGATCATTTCTTGGTCCATGGTAAAGCAGATCGCCCAGCAAAACCAGGCGTTCTGCCTTTTCCTCTCTATAAGCATCCAGCATCTTTCTGCAGTAATATGCAGATCCATGAACATCTGATGCAAACATATATTTCATAATTTCATTTCTCCTCTTTGTTTCGTTGTTACTGTTTAATTCTTTCACAGTTACCTTTTTCTTTCTAATTCATTACATTACCATGGTCAGGAAGAAATTACAAGATTTCTTCCCCGATAAGCCCGAAAACCTCCGATCACAGACCTGGTCATATAGCCTTTTTTTGCCAGTTGTCTGGCTAACATAAGACTTGCCCCACCTCTGTCACAATAAAGTACCAGAACCTTTTTTTCAGGTAATTTTCTATATTCATCGAATTTTCCGTATGGTATATTTACTGCCCCTTTTACATGACCTTCTGCATATTCTTTCTCATCTCTGAGATCTATGATCAGTGAATCCTTCCGATCCACATAATAATCCAGCATTTTTGCAGAAATAGTTTCCAGAGGAAACATAGCTGACTCCTTTTTATTTATAGTATATGCATAATTTCAGAATTGAGAAACCAGCCTTTTACATAGAGAACACCCCGGTAGGGGAGCTACCGGGGTGTTCAAGGGGAGTATAAATAATTAAATAAGGGGTTATGTAAAAAAAATTTTTGAAGGGTAAATTCTTTTTACAAGTACGATTATAATATAGCTTGTTGAAAAAATCAACATATTTTAATGAATATTCCACGAGGTTTTTGGAATAATAACAATTGTCATTCAGAAACACCGGGATTTTTATAAAAAATACTTAATTCCGGTTAATAAACCGCATTAGGAGGAATTAAAATGGCAAAAAATTACGATTCTACAACCAAAAACAGCAAAAATTATGAGGGCACTTCCAGTAAATACAGTTCCGAAAGCAGAACAAACCAGTCCTCTGACCACACTAACAACAGCGAATCAAACTGTCATAACAGCAAAAACAGTAATAAAATGAATCATAAGGGCTCCCAGTCTTACAAATCCGAAGAAACCTCCAGATACTAAAATCTGCTCAAAAATCCCCCTGAAGTCTTTTCGCGACCCTTCAGGGGGATTTTTATCAGGCTTTCTCTTCCAGATATTCCAGACATTCATTCACACTTTTGATACCCAGTTCCTTGCGTACTTTATCCTGAATTTCCACCAGACATTCCAGAAGAATCGGATTAAACACTCCGCATTCTCCATTTAAGATCATCTCCATTGCCGTTTCATGAGAATATGCTTTCTTATATACCCGGTCGCTTACCAGGGCATCATACACATCTGCCAGTGATACCACCTGGGCAGATAGGGGGATTTCTTCTCCTTTCAAGCCATCCGGATATCCTTTTCCATCATAACGTTCATGGTGCCAGCGACAGATTTCATAGGCATATTTCATCATCTCTTCATCATGATACATTTCCAGACTATCCAGCATCTGGGCACCTATGAGCGTGTGCTGTTTCATAATTTCAAATTCTTCCTTTGTAAGCTTTCCGGGTTTATTCAGAATTTTTTCATCAATTCCGATCTTACCGATATCATGAAGCGCAGAAGCTGTGGCAATCATATACTGCTGAGACCAGGAAAGATTATAATTCTCTGATTTCCGCATCAGTTTCTCCAGCAAAAGCTGAGTCAGAATATTGATATGAAGCACATGAAGCCCGCTTTCACCATTTCGAAACTCTACAATCTGGCTGAGAATCCCGGTCATCATACGGTTATTTTTCTCTTTTTCATAAATCTGATCTGTTACCAGATGGATCAGACGCCTTTGCTTGGCATAAAGCTTGATCATATTGATAACCCGCTGATATACCACCTTAGCATCAAATGGTCTGCTTATATAATCTGAAGCCCCCAGTTCGTAGGCACGGCGGATATAACTCTCTGATCCTTCACTGGAAATCATGATCACCGGTATATCCTCGATCCATTTATCTCTGTTCATATAGGCAAGTACTTCAAATCCATCCATTTTGGGCATAATAATGTCCAGCAGAACCAATGAGATTTCAGTTCCATACTGCTCCAGCATCTCCAGGGCCTCATTTCCATCACAGGCTTCCAGAATCCGGTATTCTTTTCCCAGAATTTCCTTGAGTATCTCGCGGTTCATTTCAGAATCATCAACGACCAGAAGCTGCGGCAGATTTCTTTTTTCCATCTCATCTGTATTTTGCTTCAGATCCCAACGGGTCACTACTGTATTTTTATGCCCCTTGGCCATATACATAAGTCTGTCTGCTTTGGTGATTGCTTCCTCCATCCTGCCGTGGGTAAACATAGCTCCACCAATGCTCACTGAAAGGATCAGACGATTAAAGCCGGGGATATGCGTCTCATGAATCTTCTCCTGGATCATGCGAAGCTTCTGAGAAAAAACCTCCTTCTCAATTCCAGGCAGGATCAGCAAAAATTCATCTCCTCCATAACGCACCAGAATATCCGTGCGGCGAATATAATGCCGAATCACCTTCACTACGGTTGTCAGTACCAGATCTCCTCCATCATGACCATAAGTGTCATTGTATAATTTGAAATCATCCAGATCAATAACCGCAATTCCGGCATTCACAGACATATCCTTGACTTTTTCCTCAAAATATCTGCGATTATATGCCCCGGTCAGCACATCCTTATACAGCTTTTCACTATATACAGTCAGTTTTCCTGCCAGCTTTTCGTACCCTTCTTTATCAGTCAGTGTATTCTCATCCAGCTTTTTCAGCATTTCCATTACATAAGGCTCACCATCTATTTCCAAATACTTTGCAAACACCTGGTACATGTCGGAATCAAGAAATTCAATCTTGGATGTCTGTTTCTTTTCATCCAGTGCTTTAAGAGAAATACAATTATCACATCTTTTATTTTTATTCCAGAAAACATAACACTGACAAAGATATTTTTTTCCTGCAAGCTTACTTTCCATTCCGGCAGCCTGCAGATCACTGCCCTTCAGAAGACGGACTATATCAAAAATCTCCCGGAGCACTTCCATTTTATTCTCTGCTTCCTGCATTGTTATTTGTTTCCACTCGATCATTATTCCCAGCCTCTCACGAACACCAGCTTTTTTCTGCGATATAAACTTGTATTATTATATCACTTACCTATTACGCAGCACAATAAGAATAATTTTTTTCTTAGTTTCATAAATATTCGCAAAAGAAGCTCTATATTTTCGAACAATCATAAAAAGTACCGGCCTTCCGGTTATTAGATTTTCAGATCTGATTTCCGAAGGTCGGTACTCATTTCACGTACAAAACGTTTTTTGTTTTATTATTTTATCATTTACCAGATTTTGGAATCCACTGCTGCTTTTTCAATCGCAAGTCCCTTCATATATCTTTCCATAAAGGAATTAAATCCTGCTACGCCTTCTGGTTTCGGATCCAGAGTACTGCTTTCCTGGTCTGCAAATACCTTATTATTAAGGAATGCTTCCAGAGTTTCACCTTCTTCTTTATTTACAAGATAGGATGCAAGAAGGGCAATTCCCCAGGCTCCACCTTCACCTGCTGTAGACATTACAGATACCGGTGCATTTACAGCGTCTGCCAGAATCTGCTGTCCAACGCCCTTGGTCTTGAATAATCCACCATGTCCAAGAAGACGATCTACTTTTACGTTTTCTTTCTCAAACAGTAGGTTCAGACCTACTCTCATGGCACCAAGGCATGTATACAGATTATTTCTCATAAAGTTTGCAAGGTTAAATTTGCTTTCAGGAGAACGTACAAATAAGGGGCGTCCCTCTTCAAAGCCTGTCATATGCTCACCTGAGAAATAGCAGTAGGACAGAAGTCCTCCACAGTCCGGATCTCCTTCCAGTGCTTTATTATAAAGGGTTCCGAACAGTTTGTTCATATCTACTTCCATACCCATAGCTTCTGCAAATTCTTTGAACACATTTACCCATGCATTCAGGTCAGAAGTACAGTTGTTGGAATGTGCCATAGCTACCAGGTGTCCGGACGGAGTGGTAACCATATCAATTTCTTTATAAGGTCTGGAGAGTTCTTTTTCCAGAACAATCATGGCAAATACAGAAGTTCCTGCTGAAACATTACCTGTACGGACTGCTACACTGTTTGTGGCAACCATACCTGTTCCTGCATCACCTTCCGGAGGACACATCGGGATTCCGGCTTTCAGTTTTCCTGTTACGTCAAGAAGTTTTGCACCTTCTTCTGTCAGAACACCGGCATCTTCACCTGCAACAAGTGCTTTCGGCATAATATCGCGAAGCTTCCATGAAAATCCATAAGGGGCTACCAGTTCATCAAATTTATCAACCATCTCCTGATTGTAATCAGCCTTTGTGGTATCAATGGGGAACATACCTGCTGCATCGCCGATACCCAGAACTTTCTTTCCTGTCAGTTTCCAGTGAACATAAGCTTCCAGAGTTGTAATATAGTCAATATCTTTCACATGTTCTTCACCGTTAAGGATTGCCTGATACAGATGTGCGATACTCCATCTCTGAGGGATGTTGTAGTTGAACAGTTCCATCAGTTTCTCGCTGGCTTCCCCTGTAATATTGTTTCTCCATGTACGGAATGGTACAAGAAGTTCTCCCTCTTTATTGAAAGGCATATATCCATGCATCATGGCACTGACACCAAATGCACCTACAGATTCCAGTTCTACGTCATATTTTGCTTTTACATCCTTTGCCATATCCTGATAACAATCCTGGATACCTGTCCAGATATCATCAAGGCTATATGTCCAGACACCGTTTTCATAACGATTTTCCCATTCATGACCGCCAGATGCGATTGGCTGATTTTTATCATCTACAAGTACTGCTTTGATCCTGGTAGAACCAAATTCAATACCAAGCGCTGTTTTGTTAGCGAGAATCGCTGCTTTTGCTTCTGCTGCTCCCATTTTTATGTACCTCCCTGTTTCTCTATCATTTATGATTACAGATCATTCGACAATCTGTAATCATACATATATTGTACACCCATATTATTATCGCATTTCTTTTATTGTTTTGCCATAATTTTTTTACGTTTTAATTGCAAAAAATTATTTTCTGAATGCAAGTTCATTCCATCTCAGTTCATTTTTGAAATCACGGATATTGGTATCTTTATCAATGTAAACAGCTTCAATACCCATAGCAGCTGCCCAGTCTCCCATCTGCTCTGCTGTCAGGTCATAGGAGAATGCTGTATGATGAGCCCCACCTGCAAGGATCCATGCTTCTGCACCTGTCTTAAGGTTTGGCTGTGGTGTCCAGAACGCACTTCCTACAGGAAGCTTCGGCATTGGTTTCTCAACCTTCTTGCAATCTACATCATTGATTATCAGACGGAAACGGTCACCAAGATCGATCAGGGATGTTGCAATAGCCGGACCTGTCTTACTTGTAAATACAAGTCTTGCAGGATCTTCTCTGTCACCCATGGAAAGCGGGCATACTTTAATACCAATCTTACCATCTGCAACAGACGGGCAAACCTCAAGCATATGAGACTGAAGGATTCCTTCTTTTCCAGGTACAAAGTTATAGGTGTAGTCTTCCATCATAGAAGTTCCTTTTGCATCTTTTACACCAGCAGTCATAATCTTCATCAGACGAACCATTGCAGCTGTCTTCCAGTCACCTTCTGCACCGAATCCATAACCTTTTTCCATAAGTCTCTGGATTGCAAGTCCAGGAAGCTGTTTAAGAGCACCCAGATCTCCAAAGTGTGTAACGATTGCCTGATAATTTTTCTCTTCCAGGAATTTCTCAAATCCGATTTCAATCTGAGCCTGAACTGCTACATGACGTCTGAATTCTTCCGGATCCCTTCCCTCAAGAATGATATCATATTTACTGTAGTATTCATCTACTAACGCATCAACATCACCCTTAGCTACATCTTTTACATAGTCAGCGATCTCATTTACAGGATAAGCATCTACTTCCCATCCGAATTTGATCTGTGCTTCTACTTTATCACCTTCTGTAACAGCTACGTTTCTCATGTTATCTGCCACACGGCATACACGGATATGGCTGCTTTCCATAATGCCAACAGCTGTACGCATCCAGGAAGCAAGTCTTTCCTGTACATCTTTATCTGCCCAGTGGCCAACGATAACTTTTCTTTCGATTCCCATTCTTGAAACAATATGACCATATTCACGACCGCCATGTGCAGACTGATTTTCATTCATAAAGTCCATATCAATGGTATCATAAGGAATTTCTTCATTAAACTGCGTGTGAAGATGACAGAGTGGTTTTCTGTATTCTTTCAGGCCAAGGATCCATGATTTTGCCGGTGAGAAGGTATGCATCCATGTGATGACACCTGCACAGTCCTCATCTGCATTTGCTTCATTAAATGTTTTACGGATCAGTTCATTTGTGATCAGTGTTGGTTTCCATACAAGTTCAAATGGAAGAACACCGCTTTTGTTTAATTCTTCAACGATAATTCTGGAATGCTCGGCAACTTTTCTTAAGCATTCATCTCCGTAAAGATCCTGTGAACCTGTACAAAACCAGAACTTATAGTTTCTTCCTGTTTTCATGATAAAATTCCTCCTGGATTTTTTATATTTTCAGATCTTCTGCTGCTTTCCACAGCATCTTCAATCTGTGTGTTTACTGTTAATATCCGGCGTTTTTATTCAGCCTTTCTGCACGATCCCCGTATGATCAGTTCCGGGTGGATCAGTCTTTCAACCTTGCTCTCTGCTTCAGAAACTCCGTTGATCTTTTCCAGGATCAGTTCTGCAGCCATTTCTCCCAGTTTTTCCTGGGGATGGGCAATTGTTGTGATTCCGCCTCCACGCTGTGCATACAGAGAATTATCATAACCTGTGATCGAAACATCTTCCGGTATCCTGATTCCTAGTTTTTCCAGTTCTTCCATAACCTGAACAGCAATCTGGTCATTATAACAGACAATCCCATCCGGAAGCTGTCCGTTCTGTACCATCTCCTTTGCCATCAGTGCCGGTTTAATCTTTCTGTCTTCTGTGTGAAACCAGATAACATCATCCGGATCATAGGAAATCCCGGCCTCCTGCAGTGCTTTTACATAACCTTTATGACGTTTCAGTCCCTGCATATCATCAGCTTTAAAGAATCCCTTGATCTTCTTATGTCCCAGATCCAGCAGATATTTTGTTACCAGATATCCTCCCTGCGCGTCATCCATGAGAATATGAGGTTTGTCTCTCATTTCCGAATAGATTCCCTGAATAAACACATATGGAATATCAAACTTGTCCAGATTCTGATAAAGATTTCTGTGTTTACAGATCATTTCACTTTTACTTGGTTCAATAATCAGTCCGTCAATATCTTTCTTCAGAAGCTCTTCCAGACATCTGGCTTCTTTTTGCCTACTGTTTGCCGTATTTTTCAGGATAATGCTGTAACCACTTTCTGAGAGGACATTGTCCATTCCCTGTATCAGTCTGGGAAAAATGTAATCAGAAATATATGTGGTGACTACCGCAATATTTTTTGATTTTTTGATGTGGCGCATATTTTCTGAGCAATAAGTACCTCTCCCGTGAAATGCCTCCACATATCCGTCCTGTTCCAGAATTCCCAGTGCTTTACGGACTGTATGCCTGCTCAGGGAATATTTCTGAGAAAGTTCGTTTTCTGAAGGAAGCTTTTCTCCCGGCCGGATAACTCCTGATACAATATCATTTCTGAGCTGTTCCATAAGCGAGAAATATTTAGGCTTTCCATTATCTGTCATGTCTTCTTCCCTCCTGTATTTAGGATACAACTTGTATGCACATACGAACAAGTTGTTTTTTATGCCTAAATTATACAAAATGCAGGAGGATTTTTCATTAATTTTTCCCATTATTTTATCTCTTGGCTGCAAATACCATGAACCGCCATACGTACCTTCTCATCCAGCCTGGAATTACAGGTGATCAATGTCACCATCGGTTTATGGGCATCCGGCCAGATACCGGTTTCATACATAGAATTTCTCTTTAGGGCAGCCAGCTGCCTTTGATATGACGGACTGTCCAGGTCATATCCATATTCAAAGGCAGCTCCTCCCTCCCCTGCCTGTTCTACAGAAAAAATATCGTAAACCAGCTTTTTCTCTGGTGTCACAATTTCAAACTGTGGACATTTTTCCAGAAATTCAGGCTGTTCGTACTGGTTCAGATTAGCAAACATCATATGACCTTCCATGTTGTGACCATAGATAAAGCTGTGAGAATCTGTAAAAGCTGCATCATTGTGATGCCCAAGGAAAATACTCCCAAATAAATCCTCCTTTCTCTCAAAATCATGTTTCAGGTAAAATTCATCATCCTCTCCCTGCACTACCGGATAGGAAATATCAGCTCCCGAAATCCTAATCCAGCCAACTGTCTGCGGATTGAGCTTTCTTAGCTTCTCCCAGGAAATCCCAAAGGATTCCCTGATTTCAGCCTTTATATTATTTTTCGCCTTTTCTGCGTCAGATTTTTTTCTGCTTTGTCCGGTGTTATTTCCTGTATCCGGATTTTTAACTGCTTTGTCATTTCCTGCGTAACTTCCGGCATAAGCAAGCTGTTCCACATATTGATTCTTTTCCCTGGCAGTTTTGTTCTGCTCATAGCTTTTTATATAAAAGCTCCCGCAGTACAAAAGCAATCCGGCAGCTACACAGATCATACTTCGAGCAAGATTTTTCAGAATTTTCATGAATGCTTTTCCCTTTTTCCATTTTTACTTCTTCTGAATACCAGAATTCCGGTTCCCAACAAAAGAATTCCCAGAATACTCAAGCCTGCCATCGTTTTAAAAGGTCTGGATTCTCCTGTCTTAGAGCTTCCCGCAGTATATCCACCCTGATATCCACTGCTGTAAGAAGAATAACCTCCGGATCCATAACCTCCATTTCCGGAATTCCCGTTATTTCCACCGCCTATAACTCCTACCGGCGTATTTGTCGGAATCTGTGTCAGCTTTGGACAAGTTCCATTTGGACGTGGAGTTGGGGTTGCTTTTGGAATGATTGTAGGCGTTGGCACAGGCGTATTGGTAGGTTGCGACGCAACGGTAGGTTCTGGAGTTTTCGATGGTTTCGGAGTCGGAGTTGGCGTAGGACTTGGTTTTAGCGCAGGTTTCACATAAATCTCATGATCAGCCTGTACTTCTGTAGAAAGATCTCCTCTGGCTGTGGCATGATTTACGATCGTCTGTTTATCTTTCGCTGCTGTTTCAAACACCGCCTCATAATAAATTTCCAATTTGTCTGAATCTCCTAATCCGGTTCCTGTATGGATCACAAAGCCTGCCTCTGAAATTTCTGTTTTTGCATCCTTCAAAACAGTTCCGTTTTTCTTTACCAGAACAGACTCTTTCTTTATCTTTGCTCCCTCTGTCTGAAAAGCATCCGTGATCACTATATTTTCATCCGTTACATCCTCACGGAGCTGACGTACCTTCAAGGTATAGTAGCCTGTTTCTCCTGACATATACTCTTTTTTATCTGAGATCTTTGTAATCTCCAGGACCGGACTATGTACCTCTGTTTCTGCCTCTGTATTCACCGGAATATTTTCTCTGCTGTTTACCACTGCTGTATTATGGATTTTCTTTCCTGCCAAAGCCGGATCAATAATTGCGGTCTGATATTCTACAGCCATACATTTCTGTTCCCTGCACTCCAGCGGATTAGGCATTACCTGCTCTGAAATACCACCTCTGTCATTATCACAGATCAGATATCCCACATCTTTGATCAGGTTTCTGCCTGTATTGATCACAAAGGTATTGTCATCATTTGCCTGAATCTGCGCCTCAACCTTAGTTCCCTTTTCATCCAGAAGTACAATAGAATCCTTCTGAAGCCGAACTCCCGGAGTATCCGTCACATCCTGAACCACCAGCTCTCTGGCAACACAGCCTGTCTGCTCCTGAGTAAAATCAATACGCCAGGTAACAATATCTCCATATTTATAAAAAGTCTTATCTGCCGTCTTTACAGCCCTGAGAACCGGAGAATTTACCCATATCTTAGAGGTGTCCTTCACTTCCGCTGCATTATCTGCATATGCCTTGGCTGTATTTACAATTTCCATACCATTTACAGTACTCAGGGCTGTACAACGGAAGTTGACAGTTACCGGCATCTGATAGGGCAGATCAGAAATAGTAACGATCCATCCTGTCCCCTGACGAATCACCTGGCAGCTGACTTGTTTTTCTACAGTTTCACCGTAATTCTCTGGATTCAACGCATTCCCCATATCATCCGTTCCGGCAACCGGATTCTGGATCACTGTAGGAACACCACTAACTGTAACTGCTCCTTCATCACCGTCCAGCGCAAGTCCTTCAGGAAGAGAAAGATCACTGATCACCAGATTTCTTGCAATAGACCCTTTTTGCTGATTGGTAACCGTTACCTGATAATTTACCTGCTCTCCTACCCGGAATTCATTTTCTACACGGCCATCTTCTGCTGCCAGATATGGATTCTGAAAACCTTTATCAATAGACAGGATTGCTGTATTTACATATACTTCCGCATCATCAGTGGTCTTCGGTGCATTCTCTGCCTGCACATTAGCCCGGTTAATACTTTCCACTCCATTTGCATCCTCAGTGGCTGTGCAGAGAAAAGCAACCGTCACAGGTACTCCTGCAGGCAAGTCTGAAAGATTCAGTCTCCATCCATTTCCTTCCGGAAGAAACTCATATCCTACCGTTTTCTCACCGGTTTCATTATAAAATTCCGGATTCAGCTGTCCCGGAGTATCTTCTGTTCCGGCAACAGGCTGCGTAATATTCTGAGGAATTCCATTAACAGATACATTTTCCATAGAATCCAGAACCAGGCCTGCCGGCATCTCTGTATCCCAGACTGTCACATTTCTGGCAATCGTTCCCTGATTTTTATTCTCAACAACAACCTTATATTCAACCTGCTCTCCTGTCTTCCACTCATAATGATCGGCTGTCTTTTCAATCCAGAGACTTCCCGTATTTACATATACTTCTGCATCATCAGATTTTTCATTTGCATTGGAAGCTTTTACATTTGCCACATTTACACTTTCATGGCCATTGGCAGACTCTGTAGCTATACAGTGAAATACAAGTGTGACCGGCTGACTGTAAGGCAGATAAGAGCAATAAAAAGCAAAGCCGCTTTCATCTGCTTCCATATGTGATTCTACCGTCCGGCTTTCATAAGCCTGCCCTGTTTTTTTATCAGGAACCGGGTAATTTACCTGAGACTGTACATTCAACACTTCCACACTCTGGGTTCCCCCTGACAGCACAAGCCCCTGGGGAAGTCCGATATCTGTCACGCTGACATCCTTTGCAATTGTTCCGGGCACAGAATTATTCACTACAATTCTATAAGTAACTCCATCCCCTACCTGCCATTCATACTTATCTGCAGTTTTGTCAATCTCCAGCTGAGGGCTGTTAGGCCATACTTCGGCCATATCTTTTCGGTCTTTCTGTTCCCCTGTCTCCGGGTCTACAAGATTATCCGCTGTAGCAGTTACTATATTTTCCCATTCCTGACCATTAGAAGCTTCCGCTGCCTGGCATTTAAAGCTGACTGTTATGGTTTCTCCATACTTCAAAGTAGGGCAGGTTACTTTCCATCCATTTTCCCCCTGCCTGGTAAGAGTGCAGGGGTCTGCTCCCGGACTGGTCTGTGCTGCATACTGTCCCTCTGTCAGGCAAAGGCAGGAGGGAATCTCATCTGTCACACTTACTCCTACAGCCTGGACATCCGGCTTTGTCTGCGTAACTGTCACAGAATAGTCTATTATATCCCCTACCTTCCACTCATAAGAGGAAACGTTCTTCTTCACCTCAAGCTCAGGCGGAATGATCCCCTTCACCCATACGATTTCTGTTTTCTTCGTATCTCCGCCTCCATTAACTCTCTCATAACTCATGGAAGCCTGATTGGGAACCAGAAGGGTGTATCCATCCTCTGCCAGATATTTAGAAATATCAAATTGTCCTTCTGGCTTCCTGTGTACTTTCAGAATAAAAGTATATGTCTGATTATCTGTAAAAGCTTCTTCTTTAAGGCTATCCGCCTTTGCACTGCAGATTACAGTCTGTCCTTCCATAGCCACATCAAACTGTTCTGTCACATCCTGTCCCAGACTATTTATTACCGAAACCTTAGAGGCATCATCCATTGTCAGGCAGTTTTCCAGTACATCACTAATCACAAATGATTTTAATCTGTTAGGAGTAGTCTCCGCCTGGATCATATACTGAAATTCTTTTTCTGTTTTCATGACAAATGGCTGTTCCTTTGGTGCAGCCGTTGCCTGATCCCATGTGCAGCCCACTTCGCCTACTCTTTTTTCCGGTGCTTTTTTCATTTCTATACCACTGAAGCAATAGGAAGTAAAATCAAAATATGCAAAGCCCTTAACCACCTTCTGTCCTTCAAAAGTTTCACAGTAGCTTTTTCCGGACTCATCTGCATATGCTTTTCTGGCATTACTTGCCCACTTCTCCTGAGAACCGGCCTTTGCAATACTTTTTTCCCTGCTTGCATCCCACATATCCAGTTTTTCCTGATGAGAAAACACCAGATTAAAATTATCTGTCTGGAAAAACATATTCAGCCAGCCATTCTCATCCTCCGGCTCAATAGCCACATTCTGAGATCCTACATAGGTGCCGTTTACTTTCAAAAACTCATTATTTTTTAATACATATGCATGATCCAGTCCATTGTCTGAGGGTATAGATACTCCCTGCGCCGCATCAATATCACGGATCGTACCATGTCCACTGATCGTCAGAGCCTCATCTGTCCCATGCTTCAGAAACTGAAAATTAATTTTTGCAGAACCCAGTGAATAGATAAAAACCCCAATATTGTTTTTAGCAAAGCCTACCATTGGATAGGTTTCATTATTCTCCCAGCCAAAGGTAAGTCCACCATTATTTTCTTTTTTGGAGACAGGGGTTCTCAGGTCATAGCGTCTCTCGGCATTTTCTACCCCCACCAGGGTCAAACGCACATCCACAATATTTCCCTCTGCATCTCTGCCCACATTGTTATAGCGCATTCCTGCACTTCCGGATTTGTAATCCTCTGTTATCCTCACACTTTCTGTATCTCTTGTACTTCTTCCGTGATCTGAAAATGCAGCACTGTCCAGATTATCGCAGCCAAAAGACTCATAGGTAGTTACCCCTGGCTGAAACTTCATATTGAAACGGTAACCATAGTCAATAAGCTGATCAGAGTCCCAGACCTCGATGGACTTTACCGCTCCGGCCGCACTGAAAATCATTCCAGGTAAAAAGCCCAGTACAGACTGCAGCATAAACAGTAAGGCTAAGCCTAAAGCCTCCAGACGTTTTTTTAGTTTCACAGTTCCTTTCATGTTGTCTCCTTTCCATTTGGCATACAGAAAAAAGGATTCCTGTGCAAAAATCCTGTTTTCTGCCTTTATAAAAATAATAAAATTGAGATTTACCTGCTGCCTGGCAGGATTAGGGAATAACACACTTCAGATAAGACTAAGGCGAAAATATGAAACGATATGAAAAATATAAATAACTGAATAAAAAGAGTACTGAAAAGAATATTAGATAAAGCTATAAGACAGATCAAAAGGAAGCTCCCAAAGGGAGTTCTCTTTTGATCAGTGACTTTTCTTGGTAAACCAGGAAATAACAGATAAAATGATAATCAGAATAATAAAAAACGGAAGAACGGCACCAATTATTATAAGTAATAAAATAATCGCTACAGCAGCTGCCACAATCACAACAAGCTTACCTGACCAGGTTGAAAGATCCAGAACTTTTTTCCACCGCTTCTCCGGCTGGGGCGGCGGTTCTAATCCAGATCCACAGGAGGAATAGGCTCCATATTCCTCATCTACAGTATCTCCCTCTGTATCAATAAGAGTTTTTGCTATCAGTCTGGGATCTCCCAGCTGATCAAGCACTTCCTGCTCTGTACGACCACCGCGTACCTGGGACTGTATATAATCTTCATAGTATCGTACATGTGCTGCAGCCTTGCCCTCCTGCATGTGACCGGCAAGCTGGCTTCTCAGGATTTCCAAAAATTCTTGTCTGTTCATCTTTTACACTCCACTTTGCCAAAATATAAATCCCCATACACTGCTTATGATAATTGAAGCAGGAGATTTCTGTGCACTTATTATTCTTATTCTACCATATTTACCACAGGTAGCAACTAATATAATCATAAACTTTTTATGAAATTCCTATAAACTGCAAGGTTTAACCTTTCCTTTACATAATCTTCATTCTACTATAAAGCCATGTCTATTTTTTAACAATCCCATTTCCTTGAAAAAGCAAATTTTTCCCAACAATTATAGATACTCTGGTTTTTCATTATTAATTTTACACAACTTTCGTCCAGTTTACTTGATTTTTTTGACATTTCAGCAAAAATTTTCTTGACATTTTTTTCTCAAAATGATATACTATTGTCATCAATTGAAGGAACCTTCGAGTACTGACGGAAAGAGTGGAATGCAAACCACGGGGAGTCGGAGGTTTGTAGAAGCCGACCGTCTGGGCAGTATTTGAAAATTTCAGATACTGGCCTTTTTTTATCGGATGAAACAATACTTTTATTCATCTGACGGGCTGATCGATCATTCCTTCAATGAATAAATTGTTACTGATCGCAGAGTGCACAGTAACAAATGAACAGTAATATAAGTTTTTCATGTTTATGCGGAGACGAAAGGAGAAAAACACTTATGGGATTCAAATCAGACATCGAAATTGCACAGGAATGCGAAATGCTTCCAATCACTCAGATTGCAGAAAAAGCAGGTATTGATGATAAATATCTGGAGCAGTACGGAAAATATAAAGCAAAAATTGATTACAATCTTCTGAAAGAAAGTGATAAGAAGGATGGAAAATTAATCCTCGTTACAGCTATCAACCCAACTCCAGCAGGAGAAGGTAAAACTACTACTACTGTAGGTCTTGCAGATGGTATGCAGAGACTTGGCAAGAGTGTTATGGTAGCTCTTCGTGAGCCATCCTTAGGACCGGTATTCGGTGTAAAAGGTGGTGCAGCAGGCGGCGGATATGCACAGGTTGTTCCTATGGAAGATATTAACCTTCACTTCACAGGTGACTTCCATGCCATTGGCGCAGCTAACAACTTACTGGCAGCTATGATCGATAACCATATCTTCCAGGGCAATGCATTAAACATCGACCCACGTAAGATCACATGGAGAAGATGTGTAGATATGAACGACCGTC
>OGCQ01002551.1_pt1 | contig 18333 bp, 18 predicted proteins | sample 1570161 | NCBI WGS metagenome assembly OGCQ01 (sample SAMEA4384402, study PRJEB24528) | human gut metagenome
GAAGACAAGACAATAGATGAAAACGGAGACAAAGTAACATATGTACCTGTACAGAATACAGATCCTGTAAATGAAGTTTCAGGTGTAATTGAAGCTGAAGATTATTATACAAACTTTAGCTGTGAACCTGATACAAATGACCAGGAAGGTGGATATGTTGGTTGGATTGATGATGGAGATTCACTTATTTACACAATCAATGTAAAAGAAGATGCTGATTATGTAGTTGATTACAGAGTACAGTGTGTAAATACAGAAAAAAGCAGTGCAATCAAGTTAAAAACAGATAATGACAGCGACTACATTTTAACAACATACTTAGATAATTCAAAAACAGATTGGAAAAATGTAAAAGCAGATAAGACAATTCATCTCAAAAAAGGTGAATACAAAATGAAACTTAAATTTGTAGATGGCGGATTTAACCTTAATTACATCAAAATCTACAAAAAAGGAACAAAGGCACCTGTAGCAGCATCTGATGATGTTACATTTGCAGATTTATCAAATTATCCTGAAATTGACTTATCAAAAGCAGAAGTTATCGATGTTACATCAGAAGCAAATGCAGATGGTAAGGCTTCAAACGTAATCGATAAAGATTACAATACACGTTGGGAATCAAAAGCAGAGGACCCACAATCACTTACAATTGACTTAAAAGAAAATAAGGAAATTGGTGGAATTAAATTGTATTGGGAAGGTGCTTACGCAAAGAAATATGAAATTCAGGTATCTTCTGATAATACAAACTGGAAAACAATGTTTACTCAGAACAAGGGAATTGGTGGACAGAAGAATGGTGATTCAAATAGAAGCACAGGACTTGAATCAATTTCATTTGACAATGCAGTAAATGGAAGATATGTAAGAATTAAATGCATAGAAAGAGGAACAGGTTATGGAAACTCTTTATATGAAATAAGATTGTTTGGAAAAGGTGAAGAACAGGGAGGCGTTACAGAACCTGAACAGCCTACACAACCGGCTGAACCTGATACACCGGACGGAAATCTTGCATTAAATAAAGAAGCTTCATCATCTGCACCTGAAGGAGACAATGTTGTAGCAGCAAATGCATTTGATGGAAATGATGGAACACGTTGGTCGTCAAAGTTTGAAGACGATGCATGGATAAGCGTAGATTTAGGAAAAACTTATACAGTTGGAAAAGTAGTTCTTAAATGGGAAGCTGCTTATGGAAAAGCTTATGATATTCAGGTGTCAACAGACGGAAAAGAATGGACAACAGTTAAGAAAATGAGAAACCAGGATGGTGGAGAAGATACTGCATCATTTAATGGAACAAAAGCAAGATATGTAAAATTACAAGGTGTAGAAAGAGGAACAGGCTACGGCTATTCTCTTTGGGAAATGGAAGTTTACGGAGGAAAAGTTTCACAGGGTGAAACAAATACTCCATCAGGAACAAATGTTGCTTTAAATGCAGATACAAAGCAGTCAGGCTCAGAAAATGATGCTATGACAAGCGAAAAGGCAGTTGATGGAAATGGTGAATCAAGATGGTCATCAAATTATGCAGATGATGCATGGATGACAATGGATTTAGGAAATGCATATGAAATCAACAAAGTGCTTATTAACTGGGAAGGTGCATACGGAAAGAACTACGACATTTTGGTATCAATGGACGGAGAAAACTGGACAACAGTTAAAGAAATGAGAAACCAGAATGGTGGAGAAGATACTGTAGAATTTAACGCAGTTAAGGCAAGATATGTAAAATTCCAGGGAGTAGAAAGAGGAACAGGCTATGGCTACTCAATCTGGGAAATGCAGGTGTTAACAAAATAATGCGTTGCAGAAAAAACGGATAATGTCGGTGTTACAATTATTGACATTAACCGAATAATACTTTGAAAAAATCAGAGGAAAAAATTTAATTATCTTATAAAATAATTTTTTATCCTTCACCCCATTTGGGCAGATTACAATCTACCCAAATGGGGTATTTTAATTTGACAAAGAAATTAATATTCTCTATACTCCATATAGTAGTAAATTAACAATGATTTATATATTGCCCCGAAGCCTGTTGATATTAACGAAAGAACGCTCGCGCTGCTTGTCCCTCGTAGCGGTTCTAACGTTTTGTCATGTGGTCTGATTTTAGAATCTTCGTTTCTAATTATTCCACATGACAAAACATTGAACCGACGGGGACAAATGCTCTTTCTCTTAATATCAACAGGCTTCGGGACAGATAATGAATAGACATAATTGAATATTAAAATGGAGAGAAAAATGTATACAAAAATAGTGGGAACAGGAAGTTATCTTCCAAAGAAAGTATTAACAAATGATGATATAGCACAGCTTGTAGATACAAATGATGAATGGATCAGGGAAAGAACAGGAATACAAAGCCGTCATATAGTCGAAGACGAAACTACAGTTGCTATGGCATCAATGGCAGCAAAGGATGCACTTGAAAATGCAAATTTGCAACCTGAGGATATAGATTTAATAATAGTAGCAACTGTTTCAGCAGATAATCTTTTGCCTAGTACAGCATGTAGCGTTCAGAAGGAGTTAGGGGCTGTAAATGCAACTGCATTTGATATAAATGCAGCATGCTCAGGATTTTTATTTGCACTCAATACAGCAGATGCGTACATAAAAACGGGCATGTATAAAAATGCACTTTTAATTGGAGTGGAGACTTTGTCAAAAATCGTAGACTGGAATGACAGGGGAACATGTATTTTATTTGGTGACGGAGCAGGTGCAGCAGTTGTTGCAGCAAGCGAAACACCGGGAATTTTAGCAGGAATACAGGGCGCAGATGGAGCAGGCGGAGATGTATTAGCGTGCAAAGGACGTGAAAACAATAATCCTATTGTGAAAGGAGATTTGACACCGGGATATGTCTCAATGGAAGGTCAGTCAGTATTCAAATTTGCAGTAAAAAAAGTTCCTGAATGCATAGATGAAGTCCTAAATAAGGCAGGAAAGAATATAGATGATGTTGAATTATTTGTGCTTCATCAGGCAAATTTAAGAATTTTAACTTCTATATCAAAGAGAAAGAAAATACCTATGGACAAAATTCCTGTAAATCTGGATACATGCGGAAACACTTCTGCGGCAAGCGTACCGATACTTTTAGATAAAGTAAATAAAGAAGGAAAAATTAAAGAAAACGATTTGATTTTACTTGCCGGATTTGGTGCCGGATTAACTTGGGGAGCGGCACTTATACAGTGGTAAAGTTTTTTATCCAGGAGGAAACAAAATGAACGAAGTTCATTTCCTATAAAAGTTTCCGACGAATAACCGCCGACCGAAGGGCGGGGCATTACATAATTTATATACAGTAATTTAATGAAATAATGGGATTAGATAAAATGGAACAACATACACATAGAAAAGAATTTGTAAGGGGAATAAAAAATGGAATACCAATAGCCATGGGATATCTGGCTGTGGCATTTACATTAGGAATAGCGGCGAAAAAAGCAGGAATTACAGCATTTCAAGCAGGATTAACAAGTTTTGGACTTCATGCATCAGCGGGAGAGTATATTTGCTTTACTTTGATTGCAGCTCATGCAGGTTTAATAGAAATGGTTGTTATGGAAGCGGTTGCAAATGCAAGATATTTGCTTATGTCATGTGCATTGAGTCAGAAAATTCCGGCAGACACACCAATTTGGAAAAGGCTCATAATGGGATATTTTATAACAGATGAAATATTTGGAGTGTCAATACTGACAGACGGGAAATTAGACCCATATTATAATTTCGGAATGGCAGCAGTTGCGTCACCTGCATGGGTATTTGGAACTGTATTTGGTGTAGTGCTTGGAAATTTTCTTCCTGTTTCAGTGGTTAGTGCATTAAGTGTAGGTTTATATGGAATGTTTATAGCAGTCATCATACCTCCTGCGAGAAAGAATAAAATAGTTGCAGTATTGATAATAATAAGCTTTGTTGCAAGTTACATATTTAATAAATTAGCATTATTTTCAGCTATATCAAGTGGTGTGAAAATAATAATACTTACAGTAGTAATTTCACTTGGAGCAGCAATTTTGTTCCCTGTAAAGGAGGAAAAATAATTGAACAGTAAAATATATATTTACATATTTGCAATGGCACTTGTTACATATCTGATAAGAGTGCTTCCTCTTACATTAATAAGAAAAGAGATAAAAAATCAGACATTAAAGTCATTTTTATATTACGTCCCATATGTAACATTGGCAGTAATGACGTTCCCGGCAATTTTGGATTCTACGCAGAGTACGTTATCTGCAATCATAGCACTTATTACTGCAGTTGCACTTGCATGGTGGGGAAGAAGTCTGTTTCAGGTGGCAGTTATCAGTTGCGTAGTAGTGTTTGTAGTAGAATTTGCTGAAAAAATATTAGACATACTATAAGGAAAGAAATATCGGAGTTATGATAATGCGTAGTAAAAAATACGGAATAACAGTTGCTAATTTCAAATAAAGAAAGTGTTTTTAGTTAACAAAAGTGTGGCAAAAATTCTGAAATTTAGCGCAGTCTATTGTAATAATTTATATATACAGTAAAATTGAAAAAGTGATGAGAAATCGATATTTTACAAGAGAGTTTGTAAAGTATATGCTAGTTACAATATGAATTTGAGTCAAATATACAATGCTATATAAAAGGAGAAGATATGAAATCAGAAGCAAAGAAAAAAGTAGCCGTTTTTCTTGTGGCGGCACTAATTGCTACGACGGTGCCATTTAATTTTACAATTGTAAAGGCACAGGCAAAAACAAATCAGAATAATAAATATTCAGTAAGGGTAAATGCTGCAGAAGAACCTGCAACTGTTGATGGTAGTCAGCAGGAAACAACAAAAGAATCACAGGAAACTACAGGACCATCAATAGAGACAAGTACAATAGAGACAAGTACAATAGAGACAAGTACAACAGAAACTTCTACAGTACAGGAATCATCAACTACAGATATTACAACAACACAGCCTGTAACTGAAACAACAACACAGGCTCCTACGGTAGAGACGACAACACAGAGCCCAACAACACAGGCTCCTACAACAGAAGCACCTACAACATCAAAAAAGACAGCATGGGGAGAAAGCAACGGTAAATTCTATAATGACAAATTAAAGCAAATTGCAGGCGCTGTTGCAAAAGGTTTAGATGTAAGTCATCATCAGGGAAAAATAGATTGGGAAAAAGTTAGTAAATCGGATGTTGACTTTGTTATTATCCGTTGCGGATATGGAAACGATTTAACAAGTCAGGATGACAAATATTTTGCACAAAATGTTGCCGGATGTGAGAAGTACAATATTCCTTATGGAATTTACATATATTCATATGCTTTAAGTAAGTCTGATGCAAAGAGCGAAGCAAATCATGTTTTAAGATTAATTAAATCTACAGGCGCAAAACCAACATATCCTATTTATATAGATTATGAAGATTCATCACAAAACGGGCTTACTCCAAAGCAGTTAGGAAATTTTGCTACAGCATTTTTTAATAAGACTATTGCAGCAGGCTATAAGGCAGGCGTTTATGCAAATCTAAACTGGTGGACAAATAAACTTACAGATAGCAGATTTAATCAATGGACAAAGTGGGTAGCACAATATAATTCGGCATGCTCATATACAAAGCCTTACCAGATATGGCAATCAACATCAACCGGAAAAGTTCCCGGAGTAAATGGAAATGCAGATTTGAATTTCCTTATGCAGTTTGATTGTATAGAAGACGGACATATTTATTCGCAGTGGGTAACAACAAAAAGTGCAACTATATTTGCAAAAGGAACTAAAGTAAGAATTTGTAGTGTATGTGGAAAACTACAGACAAAAGAGACAGCAAAGCTTAAGCCTACCGGAAAATTAAATAAAACAAAAGTTACACTAAGATTCCGTAGAAAATATAATAGAATAAGAGTATCAAATTTATCAACAGGCGATAAAGTAAAGAGTTATAAATCATCTAATAAAAAGATAGCTACTGTTAATAAAAAAGGTGTTATTACAGCGAAGAAGAAAAAAGGAAAAGCTACAATTACAGTAAATCTTAAGAGTGGCAAGAAATTAAAAGTTAAGGTAACTGTAAGAAGAATAAATTACTTATTTTATAGTAATAATAAATAATGAAAGTAATTTTGCAATTTATAAATGTAAAAAATGTGTTTTGGTTTAGTAAAACTGAAGCACATTTTTTATTGCCATATTGCATATCTAAATTATATGGGATGAATTACATTTGAAGCATTTATAGAAAAAGTATATTTTTTGTATGGCAATTAGCCAAATGTTATTGGTGGATATAATAGATTTGTGGTATAATACAGTTTTATGATGCTAGGATTGTGGGAGTGCATAGCACGAAACAATTCGTAGGAATCAAAGTTGGAGGCTTTAGACCCCCAACGTCATTTTATATTACATATGAATTTGATAGAGGTGAAGAAAGATGCCTATTAAAGTAAAACAGAATTTGCCTGCACAGCATATTTTAGAGCAGGAGAATATTTTTGTAATGACAGAGCAGAGAGCTATGACTCAGGATATACGACCATTAAATGTTTTAGTATTGAATTTAATGCCGACTAAAATTGTAACTGAGACACAGCTTTTAAGAAAATTATCTAATACTCCATTACAGATTCAGGTGGAATTTTTACAGACAGTAACATATAAATCGCAGCATACAGACAGTAGTCATTTAGATGAATTTTACAAATCATTCGATGAAGTAAAAGATCATTTTTATGATGGATTGATTATCACAGGGGCACCACTTGATTTTATAGATTATGAAGATGTCGATTACTGGGATGAAGTATGCAAGATAATGGAATGGTCAAAGAAACATGTACATTGTACATTCCATTTGTGCTGGGGCGCTTATGCGGGCCTTTATTATCATTATGGTATTAGAAAGAGAGACAGAATACCTAAGCTATCAGGAATTTATAAACATCATATTCTTAAGAAAAATGCTCCACTATTTAGAGGATTTGATGATGTATTTTACGCTCCACATTCAAGAGCAACTGAAATTACAAAAGAGCAGATTCTTGCGGAACCTAAACTTGAATTGATGGCAGAATCGGATGAGGCCGGAGTAGCAATTGTTAAAAGCGAGGATAGTAGACAGTTCTTTGTATTTTGCCATTCGGAATATGATGCTGATACTTTAAAATTAGAATATATACGAGATACGGAAAAGGGAATGAATCCTAAAGTTCCTGTAAATTATTTCCCTGATGATGATCCAACAAAAGAGCCGGTTGTTAATTGGCGTTCAGCAGGACAGTTGTTATTCACAAACTGGTTAAATTATTATGTATATCAGACAACACCGTATGATGTAAATGCAGTTAAAAATGAGTAAATAGGGAGGTTTGTATGTTTGGACCATATGATAAGAAATTTGATAAAAATAAAAACGGAATAATGGAAGACGATGAAAAGTTAGAAGAACAGGCTTACATCAGATATTTAGCAGAAAAAGATGATGAAGGTGAAGATGATGATGATTTTGACAATGGTGAGTCAGTGTAGAGCTTAAATAGTTAACATAATGAACAAACATTAGCGTGTTAAAGTTTGTTTATTATGCCTATGACATTTTGTCGGTTAAAGGAGTATAATAAATATGTAGCCGAAAAGAAAAGTCAGAGGTGAGATAAGTGTTTAAAATAGGAGAATATGTTGTACATGGCAGAAATGGGGTTTGTAAGATTGATGACATTACTAAGTTAGAGATATCGGGTGCCGACAAAGATAAGTTATATTATGTTTTGGTGCCAATGAAATCTGAACAGAGTAAAGTATTTTATCCTGTAGACAACAACAGGGTAACAATGAGATCAGTTATTTCGAAAGATCAGGCGGAAGATATTGTAAATGAGATTAAAAGTATTGAGCCTTTGTGGATTAACAATGAAAGACTTAGAGAGGCTAAATATAAAGAAGCAATTTCGTCATGTGATTGTGTTGAATGGATTAGAATTATTAAGACATTGCATATGCGTAATAAGGAAAGAGTTCAACAGGGAAAGAAAATTACATATGTTGACGACAGGTATTTAAAAGAAGCAAAAGAAAATCTATATGAAGAATTTTCAATTGCTTTAGATATTGAAAAGGACAATGTGGAACAGTACATAACTGACCACCTATAAAAAAATGACCATCATTTGATGGTCATTTTTTTATTCTGAAAATATTAAAATTTTATAGGCTTGATTTATTCATCTAAATTATCATGGTTGTTGTAATCGTAGTCATTTGAACTATTATTATAATCTGAATTACTATTGTTGTCATAACCTGAATTGTCATTATTGTCGTTACCATTGTCATAGTTATTATCATAGCCACTACCATAGCCGGAGTTACCATTACTATAATCGTTGCCATAATTATAACTATTGTTATTGTAACTATTATTATTACCATAACCATTATTGTTATTATAACTATTATAATTATTATAATTTGTTCCGTTATATCCATTATTAGGTTTTGAACATAATGTTACATATAATTCCATATTAGTGTATGCCTGATATGGTGCAACATAGAAGAGACCGACAAGACCTAAAGTAAATGCTGATAAAATGTTCCAACCTATAAATGACAAATCAAGAACGAAGGCATTCCATTTTTCGCCATCCATCATAGAGCGGCTTCTTGCAAATGCTTCATCGGTACTCATATATGGATTCTCAGCAAGTAAATAAGGAATCATACGATATTCATAAGATTTGACAATGCCGGGAAAGACAAATAATAGTGACCATAAAAATGTGTAAAGTTGTTTTAAAAACATTGTTTTTGTAACATTTCCATATCCTTCTTTAAATGTAAATCCTACGCTACCAATATTATAATTGTCTTCAGTTCTTGAACGAATAAACCAATGCTGGCACCCAACCTGCAAAGGATTAAATACAAAAACATTTAAAAGTATTGAAAGTAATCCAACTATTAATATTATTAATGAGAGTCCTTGAAGTATTGTATTAACATTTACTCCCGGGAAAATGGAAGATATGTAATTCTTCATGTATGCTGACATATCTGAATATGATGAGTCAGGAATAGGAGAATCAGATAGTATATTGTTAATATCTGAACTGCCATAATAATTATTTGAAGATGCATTTGAAAAACTGTTTCCAAAAGAAAAAGTTCCCAATGTAATTGATAAGATAACAGCTACAACAACTGATGGCCAATAGTTAGAATGGAATCGTTGTTTTGCAAATCTTTTAAGTTCTATTCTGTTCCACATAAAATAATCTCCTGTGAATGTATTTATAAAAATTAGTTACTGTGTTATTATAATACAAAACAAAAAAGAAATAAATAAAATAGCATTTTTTTTCGTATATATATATGGATGCTTAATTTAAAACACAGGGAGGATATGTACATATGTATTGTAAACATTGTGGAACTCAATTGGCAGATTGGCAGAAGACATGCCATATATGTGGAACGCCGGTTGATTCAGATGCTAAGAAAACTTTTTTAGATGATATCGATTTCTCAGAAACAGAGGAACTATCGGATGCAATTAATGAGGATGAAGGCAAGACAAAAATCTTTAATGTAGAAGATGATGATATATCTAAAACTCAGGATTTATCAGGCATAGCTGATACAAAGATTTTTGAAGAAAATAAAGCTATGGAATTTGAGGACATAGATCCTCAGGAAGTTGATGACTTTAATTTTAATGCTACAGATTTTCAGTTTGATGATGAAGCGGAAAATGCTCAGAAGGAGAGAGCAGGAGTTATAGAAGACCTGTTTTACGGAGAAACTGACGATGATGGTATAGAAGAAGACGAATTAGAAATATTAAGAGAGAGCAATAAGAATAAAAAGATGAGTATCATTGCATTAGCATTAGCAGTAGCAGCAATACTTATAGTTGTTCTTGTAATTATTCTTGCAAATAATCTGACAGGTGGAAATAAAGATGCTAAAGAAACCGAAAATACCACTCAGGAGACAACAACACAAGAATATACAACAGAAGAATACACAACAAAAGCAACAGTTGTAACAACGGCAGCACCAACAACAGTGGCGCCAACAACAGAGGCTCCTACAGTGGCACCAACAACAGTAGCGCCAACACAGGCGGCTACAGTAGCACCAACACAGGCAGCAGCACAGGATAATGATAATAATGCAGCAAATTCTAATGATGGAGCAGAATAGATATAGAATTTTAACAACAGGAAAGGATGACATAAAATGAAAGTATTAGAAAATTTACAACCGGCAAGTGTATTTAAATATTTTGAAGAGATAACACAGATACCACATGGTTCAAAGAATGTAGAGAAAATAAGTAATTACCTTGTAGATTTCGCAAAGGAACATAATTTAAAGTATATTCAGGATGAAAGCAAAAATGTTATTATTTTTAAAGATGCATCAGAAGGATATGAAAATGCGGATACGGTAATCATTCAGGGACATATGGATATGGTTGCGGTTAAAGAAGCTGATTGCAACAAAGATATGGAAAAAGAAGGCTTAGATTTAGAGGTTAATGGAGATTATATTAGTGCAAAAGGAACATCTCTTGGTGGTGACGATGGTATTGCAGTGGCAATGGCTTTAGCCATTTTAGATGATGACAGCATTAAACATCCGGCAATTGAAGCAGTATTTACAGTAGATGAAGAAATTGGAATGTTGGGTGCAGCAGCACTTGATACATCAGTTTTAAAAGGAAAGATTTTATTAAATGCTGATTCAGAGGATGAAGGGGTATTTACGGTAAGTTGTGCAGGTGGTGGAACAGTAGAATGCAAAGTTCCATTTCAGAATGAACCTGTAAACGGACAGATATTTGAAATAAAGCTTGATCAATTTACAGGAGGACATTCAGGGGCAGAAATTCATTTAGGAAGAGCTAATGCAAATATTGCTCTTGGAAGAATCTTATTAAATCTTGTTCAAAATATGGATATAAGAATTATTTCAATTAATGGAGGAGAGAAAGACAATGCAATTGCTAAATTAAGTGAAGCTGCAATTGCCGTATTACCTGAAAACGTTGATAAAGTAAAACAGATAGTAGAAGAAACATTTGAAGAGATAAAGGATGAATACAAGCATACAGACCCTGATATGAGACTTACAACTAATGTTCTTCCAAGTCAGGTACTTGATGTTGCAACAGTTCCAACTACAATTAGAGCAATTATGACTTTAGTTAATATGCCACATGGTGTACAGAAAATGAGCCATGATGTAGAGGGATTAGTTCAGACATCACTTAATTTAGGCGTGTTAAGAACAAATAAAGATGACATAATATTTACTTATTCAGTAAGAAGTTCAAAAGATTCAGAAAAGAAATATTTAATAGAAAAAATTCGCTCATTAGCAGATTTACTTGGAGAAGAAATAAGCATAAGCGGAGAATATCCGGCATGGGAATATGTTGAAAATTCTAAAGTGCGCGATATTATGGTAGATGTATATAAGGAAATTTACGGTAAAGAACCTATAGTTGAAGGAATTCATGCAGGACTTGAGTGTGGAATCTTTTCATCAAAATTAGAAGGACTTGATTGTATTTCATTTGGACCGCAGATGCATGATATTCATACGACAAAAGAAGTGTTATCTATAGCATCAACAGAAAGAACATGGAAATTATTGTTAAAAACTTTAGAGAGACTTAAATAAATGATAACAGAGAAACTCTTGCATTAGGATTTAATTTTTTGAAATTAAAGCAAAGCGAGAGTTTCTTGTGTTTATATAAGAAGAGAAAGATTTGGAGATACAGATATGAGCGAAAAAAGATATTTACAGTTACTTTCAGAAAAATACCCAACGATACAGTCTGTGTGTACAGAAATTATAAATTTAAATGCAATATTAAATCTTCCAAAAGGAACAGAACATTTTATGAGTGATTTGCATGGAGAGTATGAAGCTTTTTGTCATTTGTTAAATAACTGTGCAGGTGAAGTAAGAGACAAAGTAGACAGAATGTTTAGTGACATTATGACAAAGGAAGAACGAAAAGAGATATGTACATTAATCTATTATCCGAAAGAAAAAATGAATTTGCTTAGGCAGGAAGACAAACTGACGGACGGTTGGTATAGGGATAATTTGAAAAAACTTATTAATATAGCAAAGAAATTTTCATCAAAGTATACACGTTCTAAAGTGAGAAAAGCCATGCCTCAGGACTATAGATATATTATTGATGAACTTTTACATATGCAGGAAGATGAAGACAATAATCAGATTGTTTATCATGAAAAAATATTAGACACAATTATTAGTATAAAAAATGCAGAGGAATTTATAGAAGCATTATCGACCCTGATAAAGCGTCTTGCGGTAGACCATTTGCATATAGTGGGGGATGTATTTGACAGAGGAGAACATCCTGATGATATTCTTGATTTGCTGATGGAACACCATTCAATAGATATACAGTGGGGAAATCATGATATTTTGTGGATGGGAGCAACAGCCGGAAGTGATGCGTGTATTGCCACGACAATAAGAAATAATATTCAGTATAATAATATGCAAATGCTTGAAAACGGATACGGAATAAGTCTTAGAACTTTAACGCTTTTTGCAGAAAGATTATACCCGGATATGGAACCTATGAAAGCAGCATTAAAAGCAATTTCAGTCATTTTATTTAAATTAGAAGGACAGATTATTTCAAGACATCCCGAATATAATATGGATGATAGAAGACTTTTACATAAAATAAATTATGAAAATGGAACTATTGAAATTGAAGGAAAAACATATGAGATGAATGATGTTAATTTTCCAACAGTTGATAGAGAAAATCCGTACGAATTATCATCAGAAGAAAAGCAACTCGTGAAAGAACTTCGCAGAATGTATGTTAATAACAAACGTTTAAAACAACATATAGAATTCTTATATGCAAAAGGAAGTATGTATTGTTGTTTCAATAATAATTTGTTATATCATGGCTGCGTTCCTTTGGATGAGGATGGAAATTTTGCTGTTATTAAATTAAATGACAAGAATTATAAAGGAAAAGATTATCTTGATTATGCTGATAAAATGGCGAGAAAAGCTTATTTTAATAAGAATAATCAGGATGAACTTGATTTTATGTGGTATTTGTGGTGCGGTGAAAAATCTCCGCTATCAGGAAGAAGAATAAAGACATTTGAAAGAACTTTTATTGATGATAAAAATGCATGGAATGAACCTAAGAATCCATATTATGATTTTTATAAAGATGAAAAAACATGTAATATGATTCTTCATGATTTTGATATGTATTCACCAATGTCTCATATAATTAACGGCCATACGCCAATCAGGGTAACAAAAGGAGAAAAGCCGGTTCATGCAAATGGCAAACTTATAATAATTGATGGCGGATTCTGCAAAGCATATCATGATACTACAGGTATTGCAGGATATACATTAATTTATAATTCCCACAGCATGAGACTTATGTCACATCAGCCATTTGAAAGTATTGAAACGGCACTTGAAGAAAATAAAGATATTGAATCAACTGCAGATAGAATAGAGACTATAGATAAACGAGTTATGGTTAGAGACAGTGATATAGGAAAAAATATTAAGAAGCAAATAAAAGAACTTGAGGAATTACTCGAGGGTTATAGACAAGGTGAAATAAAAGAAAGAGTATAATAAGAATAAAAAAATAAGAAGAGGGAACGCTTTTAAGATTTGATCCTGTTTAATGGGATGCATATTGAAGTGTTTTCCTTTTTATTTGCCATTCTCAAATTAGAAATTATTGATTATGCAACAAAGTCCTTTTTCAAAGAATCTAGCTATCAATTTTTTTAATGAAATTGTTGAGGAAATATAAAAATTCAGATAGCAGGCTTTCTTGATATTTTCTTTTGCGAGTGATGATGCTAAAATTTCTGGTTAAAGGGTAATCTCCTATAAAAGAAATGCTATGAAATTTGTTGTTTTTTAATTCTTCCTTAATAGAAAACTCTGAGATAAAAGTAATACCCAGATTATTTTTTACGGAATTTTTAATTGCTTCGGTATCATGCATTTCATAAATAAAAGCAGGTTTAATATATTCAGAATTAAAAATATGTTCCGTAATTTTTCTTGTGCCGCTACCTTTTTTCTCTAAATATGACAGTTTCATCAGAAAAATCTTTTGCACAAACATCAGTTTTGCCATCGATAATCCAATGATGGTTATTAGAACAAATAAGGTAAAGCCTGTCATCTAAAAAAGGAACAACTTCCAAGTCTTGGGAATAGTTTTCTCCTTCAACAAATCCGACGTCAAGTTTATAGTCTAATACCATTTGTTCAATAATATCACTATTATTAATGGTAAGAGATAAATTAATATTAGGGTGTATTCTTTTGAATTCTGCCATAATATCGGGCATTATGTATATGCCAATGGTTGTGCTGGCACCAATACGTAACTGACCTAATTTTAAATTAGCGATTTCTGTCATTTTAGAATCTAAATCATTTGCGAAACTCATTATCTTTTCAGAATATTCAGAGAAAATTAAACCTGCATAGGTCAATTCCAAATTTCTATGACTTCTTATAAATAGTTTACAATGGTATTCCTTCTCAAGTTCGTTAATAGTCTGGCTGACAGCAGATTGAGACATAAAAAGCTGTCTACCAGCTTTTGACATGCTTTTGGTTTCTAAAACAGTCAAAAAATACGAATATTTCTAAGATTCATAGTTGATACCTTTTTAATTCCTTTCATTATCTCTAAAATATATAAGTAATTACTTATATAATACAATAAAAATACGAATTTTGCGAAGATTTTTTTTGCATTAGTATGAATTAACTTTTACATTTGTTTTGTATACTACGGTTGTATCATAAAAAAAGTAAAGGAAAGGAGGAGAAACTTGATAAATATAAGTCATATATATAAGAGCTTCAAGGAAAAGAGTGTGCTGGAAGATATTTCAATGAGCATAAAAGACGGAGAGTTTGTTGTTGTTCTTGGTTCCAGTGGAGCAGGAAAATCTACATTATTAAGGTGTATGAATGGGCTTTATATTCCAGAAAAAGGTAGCGTAGAAATATCAGGTATAGAACTTAATCGAAAAAGGATGAGAGAGATACGCAAACGTGTAGGATTTATTTTTCAGGAAAGTTGTGTAGTGGGAAATTTGAGTGTACTGACAAATGTCCTAATGGGAAGTTTGAGCAAAAAAAATTCCATAAGTCTCAGATTTACAAAGAGTGAAAAGGAAAAGGCGTTGGAATTGCTTGATATGGTAGGACTTAGTGAGTACGCATATATACGAACTGATAAACTTTCAGGAGGACAAAGACAAAGAGTAGGAATAGCAAGAGCTCTTTTGCAGGAACCAGAAATATTGTTAGCAGACGAACCAGTTGCAAGTCTTGATCCTGTTACGGCGAAAGAAATATTGGATTTGATTGAAAAAATTAATAGAGAAATGAAAACAACTATTATATGCAATCTTCATCAAGTGGAATATGCAAGAGCATATGCGCAAAGAATTATAGGAATACGAAATGGAAAAATTGATTTTGATGAAAGCACAGAGTCTGTTACAACAAGACAGATACAGCATATTTATGAAAACTAAAGAAATATATAAGCGAGAAAGGTGGATTATAATTATAAAAAATTATAGTATTTATTAGTATGATGCTTGTAATAGCAATGACTACAACAGCATGTTCAGGAACAAAAGAAACATCAAAAAAAGAAGTGTTGAATGTCGCATTGCTTCCTGATGAGTCACCAGCTGAGGTTATTAAAAATAATGAGAAATTGAAAGAGTATCTTAGTGAAAAACTTGATATGTAAATGAAACAAGAGAAAAAGAAAAAACGGATGCAGGATTGAATGAGGCTATTTCTGCATGTGGTGGATCAAAATATCATGTAATTATATTTAGTGTAATACCGCAGATTTTTTCCCACAGTATTGATTATTACTTATATCGATGCAAATAAAATTTCAGGATATGCTTCTGATGTGTTTGCTTTTGAGGATAAACTGGCTAAGGAATGTCCGCAATACATTAGTAGCGGATTGCTTGAAAAAACAGAAAAAACAGTGTTTACTCCTCATTTAGGAACCGGAACTGTAGAGACAAGAAAAGAGTTATCAATATATACAGCCAAGGGAATGCTGTCAGTGTTAAAGGGAGAAGAAACAGAACAGTTGATTACTTCTGGAGAAGCTAATATGAACTAATACATATGTATGAAAATATCTATAATAAAACATTATACCACGTGGCATATATTACCTGACTTTCAGAGTTAAACATTAAAATATGGTGATAAGCCACAGATTAAAACCTATGGCTTATCATTTTTTTATTTCTCCCTCGTTCAAAAAATAGGAGGTTAGTGGCAGGTTACATAGAGTAGCAAATTCTTTTATGAATGTTGTTCCTCTCGAAAGATTTATATATTTTCTGTCAGATATTTTTGCAACTCTAAAGTCACGAATGAAATCAAATAAATCTTCAAAACAATAATTGTTTTTTAATATCTTGAACTGCAATAATCTTGTGAGTAATACTGCGAGGCAACAGATAAGAAAGTGCACAATGATGGTATCTTCCTTTTGCAGATATACAGGTCTTGCATCAAGCTGAGATTTCATGATGCGAAAAGATTCTTCTATTCTCCAAAGGTTGTGGTAGGCATCATAAACATCTTTATCGCTCATTGCAATCTCAGAAGTCACCAAAAGATTGTATCCTGCAAGCTCAAGATTTTTTCTGATAAGTTCTTCATTCATAGTAACCTTAATCTTACCATCAGTCTCATTTCCTTTTTTATCAGCAGTAGCAAAGATAACATACTTTGCAGAATCACCATACTCTGACTTTTTTGCCTGGGATGCCTTTAGAAGTCTGGCTTTCTCCACTGGCATTTTTAACATCCCGATAATCATTCGGAAGAAGAACCCATGTTTTCTCAACCTCAGGAAGCTGTTTAACTGATTTTGAGAAAATATATCCGTCTCCATTTTTAAGAGCATGGAAGATATTTTCTGCGCAGTTCAGTCCTTTGTCCGCTATCTGAATAGTTCTGCCAGACACGGAATTTCTCTTTTTGAGATCCTGAATAATATTTTGTATTACGGGCTTTTCACGTTGATTACCGGGAAACATTTTCATACCGATAGGTATCTGATTTGCATCAAGGAGCACTCCCAGTCCAACGATTGGCTCTTTTTTGTTTTCTTTTGATGGCCCCTTTTTTCTAAAATCATCTTCCTTATCAATTTCGAAATAGAAGTTGGTACAGTCGAAGTATGCATGAGACGTATCAAACTTGTATATTTGCTGAATCTGGTGGTTATAAATTTCAATAATTTTTTCGTATTCGCAACCAATATATTCCAGTCCATCATAAAGCTGATTCAGAGAGAAATCATAAGAATCAAAGAGCTTAGGAATTACTTCATCATAAGTTTTTGATTTAGAGCATGGCTGAACAAGTCTTGCATAAACAAGAGCAGACATCATATCAAAAACATTGAAACGAAAATCTGTAGCAGTCTGCATCAAATCAATATATTTTTTTACAGAAAGTTTATCGTTGATGTTTTTCATATGGAAATAGCCAATCAGTTTTTCTGGAGAATCATCAGAAATCTGCTTGGCCTTTTTCGCCTCTTTAGCAGCTTTAAGTTCCTGGTTAAGTTTAATAACTTCTTCTTTGTAAAATGAGATAGGATCATCGATACCTTTTGCCTGAAGTTCATGAACATAGCCAATAGGTTTATAAGCCTTATGAGCAGTATGACCGCGTTTGAGATCATAAAAGCTTGAATAAATCCTAAAGACGGGTTTTTTTGTTTCATTGAAAAAGATTATATATTTATTTTACATAAACATTACGATTTTCAGATGATAAATTTTACTTTTATAAAATATAATAATTTCGTTGAAATGTACAAATGTTAATGAGTACAAAAATAAAATGATTGCTAAGGAGAGTAATGATAATGAAAAAAATGAAAAAGTTTTTAAGCTTGGCATTAGCACTAAGTATGACTATTACATCAGCATACGTAGGGAATATAGCAAAGCCAACTGAAACCTATGCCGCTACGGCAAGTATTAATACAACAACTTGGTATTATATTGATGATAATACAACACCTCAGGAAAATTGGAAAAGTGATGCAGCCTTTGACGTAAATTCATGGAAGTTAGGAAATGGAAGTTTTGGCGCAAAGAATGGTGCAATTGCTGATTTAGGTGGGGGATGCATACCGAACACTTTACTGAATCAATATATAGATG
>OGCQ01002559.1_pt1 | contig 18283 bp, 12 predicted proteins | sample 1570161 | NCBI WGS metagenome assembly OGCQ01 (sample SAMEA4384402, study PRJEB24528) | human gut metagenome
TTTGAAATGCATCAGTTCCTCGCAGGAAGAGAGAAAATTTGCAATGTGAATGCTGTAAACAGAGGTAGACTCTAAAGCAACGATGATTGTATCAAGGTTTTTATGTTTCTGCATGCATTTAGCGATCATATCGGCAAGTTCATCAGCGCCGGGCTGATTGTTGCCAAATGAGGATGAGATGTACTTGTTTTCTTCAAAATCCATGGCATAGACCGCATTGGATTTTGAGCTTACATCAATACCTACAAACAAGGTGGACATATAGTTGATCTTTAACAAGATATCACATCCTTTCCGATCTGGATTTGTGGAGCCTGAAGTAAAAGGTTTATCCTGGGAATCATATGCTGACCGAAACCTCGCGTAATAAGCATACACTCTGGCAGCTCTTTTGCTGGTGCTGTACGCCAGAGGATGAAACATCTGTGTAAGCGGAATATGACATATGAATCAGGCTGCAAGCTTTCTAAGCAGGCACCGAGATCGGGCTGAAAGGAGACAAAGCAGAGCCTCTAGACATCAGACTCTGCTGATATCATACCACAGAATAACCTATGTAACTAATAACCAAAGTAGATGAGATGGAAAGGGATTATCCCAGGTGTCTCAGATCATCTATAAATCTATAGAAAGAATAAGTGCATAACCATCGTTTCTACTGGCTATACACTTATTATACGAGGAGAAATCGTATGAGTTTACCAGAATTTAATTTGAGAGGTACATTGGATAAAGGGGTGCATGTATGTAAGTCGGATGAATTTTTTGAAAGATTTTGCTATGGTAATAATACTATTAGAAGTAATTATAAAGAAGTGTTAGAGCAAATGTTTGCTTTTGCATTAAATAGAAATGCGAGCAGTGTGATTATAGGTGGTTCATTCATAACAAATAAGCCGGATCCAAATGATTTAGATTGTATACTGATTGTTCCAAATGAAGAATGCTGTAATTTTCAGACAAATGAATTGCTGGATATGGATGGCTGTGAATTAGACATAATCATTATAAACGAGAGTAGAAAAGATACTATTTATGCATTTCTGAATATGTTATCAAAAGATAGATATAGTTTAGATGTAGGTATGGTAGAAGTTATTTTAGATAAAGATAAAGATAAATCGACATGGGATGATTATGATGACTATTATAGTGTTGAGGCACTTTTAATGGCTAGAGAAGCATATATCAACAGACATATTATACGGGGAGTTAAAAAGAAGAAAATATTAGTAACAGTTTGTAATGCGGAAAAGTTTCTTATGTGGAATTATGAAATTGCACCAATAGTAAGTTCGAGTGGCTGGATATTTGCTCCCTATTTATATAGAAATGATTGTGATGTTGAGAATGAATTGCAGCGATTTAAAGGGTGGATATCCTTAATGTACTGTACATATGAAAGTGACTTATGCGTTTACGCAGATGAAATGGGTACATTTTTACTAGGAAGATATATGGTTGATGAAAGTAACTATGTTAAGGCACACTTTGATAAGGTTATTCTTTCAAGAACATTATTAAAATCTGATTTTAATTGGTCGGCTATAATAGAGAGGCAAATGGTCAATTTTGTTATCAACTTGAAAGACAAATCAGCAGAAAAAAATGTTTCACAGCATGTATTAAAAAAGTTGAAAAGAGATTCTTTCTTTGGAAAAGCATACATACATGGTTTTGCCGATAAAAAAGTTTTGAACTATACTTATGATGATATGGGAGAACTTTCTAGTCAGGACTTTAAAAACAATGTTTTGCCATTATATCATATGGAGGGAGCCTTGCAAAAAAATATTGATAATGTATGTAGAGATAATATTCAAGAAATTATGAGTAGAAGCATGGATACAGCTGATATTAATTTTAAAACAGCATCCTTACTTAATAATACAAATTATAAACAAGGAGCTCGTGATTTATAGAGTATATTATCTGTTGATATGGGTACAATTTGGGTACAGTAGTTTTGGAACCACATTAAAAAGATACAAAACCGTATCAAAATAATGCGGTTTTGAAACGTAATAACATCAGATTTATATGAAAAATCGGACCCGAAAAAGAGTTTGAATAAGAGCCACAAGTCTTGGAACTCGCTAAACAAGCGGATTCCGAGACTTTTTCTTTTGCTCTGCTACTATTTTGCTACTAATAGCAACTACTTTGCAAATTCCGCTTCATAGGATCACCGATTCCGCTAGCAACGGATCAGTGTTTCCGGTTGTAACGGAACACTTTTCCGCTTCGTCGGATCACGCATTCTTATAAAGTGTTATAGTTTTTTCGTAGTCATTATTTTTAGATTACGAAAGGAGGCATTTTTATGCAGGACTACAACACTATTATTGGTGCTATTCAGATGCGTCTGAATAAGTGCCCAACCAGATCTGTTATGGATCGTTTTCGAATCGGATCAAGCACTCTTAACTTGATCATGAGTCGATATAAGGCTCTTGAGCTCACCATTGACGAGCTTGAAGCTATGTCACCAAAAGAAGTAGAGAACCTCTTTTACCCACAGAAAAATCTTCAACGCAAAGAAGTTCCACTTCCAGATTTTCAGTATTACTATGATCGTATTCATGCCCCAAACAGTAGAGTAAATATTTCATTCTGTTGGCTGGACTACAAAGAAAAGAATCCAGATGGATATGAAAAATCTCAGTTCTATGAATACTATCAACGTTTTGTTCAGGAAAACTATGGTGGCACAAAAATTTCAATGGCGGTAAATTGGATGTGTTCTAGTGGGCAGTATCAACTGCCTGCCGGATACTGCATTTGAGCAAATGGTAGAAACAAAGAATATATTTCACAAGACAGGTAACAGACAAGGATATCATGTGATTATTTCTTTCTCACCTGAGGAGAAGGTTTCGGCAGAACAGGCGATGTATGTATTGGAACATTTTGCGAAGGATGTACTTGGGGATGATTATGAAGCTGTATTTGCGGTTCATACAGACAGGGAACACATGCATGGTCATTTAATATGGAACAGTGTAAGTGTAACAACCGGGAAAAAGTATAATTCACCGAAATGAAACTGGAAGAATCATTTGCAACCGATTACGAATAAATATTGTGATGAGCTGGGGCTTGCTATCATGCCGGCAGAGTACAGCAGAAACCCTAAGAATATCAGCAGAGACCAGTGGGAAAAGGAAATGTCGATGAAAGATATTATACTTCGTGATGCTAAGATGTGTGCGTATGCGGCAGGAAATGTGGAACATTTCAGGTATCTGATGAGAAGTCTGGGATATGTATTCAGGAAGAATGCGTGGATGGAGGTGCAGACACCGGGATTTCAATATTATCATAGTCTGGCAAAGATGGATGAAATGTTGTTACTGTTCACTCGTACCTCGTTCCAGTAACGGATTTTGCCGATGCTTCGCATTCCAAATCGGCAAAATCTGCTGCCACCACTGTATCATACGGCATTTTCAGTTCAGAAAATGCCTGCCTGTGAACAGTAACGAAATGTTTGCAGAGGACAAGCTGAGACCTTATGTAGATATGCCTTGGATGACAAAGCCTTATTTTTATTCGTCGGATATAAGAGGATTGCACAGGGCGAAGTTATCACCATACCAGAAACGATTTTATGCAAAACTATATAGGCTGAGAATTGTAGAGCAGAAACGATTTGTGGTTGGTGGGGCAAAATATACGGAAGAATTGAAGTGGTTTCATCAGCTGCAGGACGAGTATCTGCTGCTTGTGAATAATGATATCAAGGATGTTGCGGGACTTGTGAAGTACCGGAGCGAACAGCAGGAAAAGATGCAGCGGATTGATGACAGACGGCGGGAGATATATAAGGAAAACTTCAGCAGGAAACGCAGGATTAAGACAGATGAGCAGTATCGGGAATATCAGGTGTGGCATGTTGGAGTGCAGGAAGAACTGGATGAGCTGAGATCGGAGAAAATGGATGTTAAGAGGCAGTTACAGCTTGCTGATAGCATTATGAAAGAGGATTTGTATACGGCTTATTATACAGTCTCGGAGGATGAAGAGATTGTTGGTGATAAGGAAATTGAGATACCGGGGATGGAGAAGGATATGCTGGTTGAGAGAACAACGAAAGCGGTTGTTGAGTCGGAGGGAAATGTTGTTGTAATGAATCAGCCTGCTAATAGCCATAATGATGGAAATGGACAAGAGGAGCAAATTAATGTTGCCGGTAAACAACAGTTAGATTTAGAAGGAACAGAAATGTCAAAGATTCACAATCTGTCTGATGAGAATGTGACAAGAATGGACGAAGGTATAACTGATGTAACAGGTAAAAGCGAATTGGTGGAACATGAAGAAAAAGAGTCTGTGGACGAAGTTGGATGGATTGTCAGGAGAATATCAGATTTTGGTGGCTTTGAGAATGTCAGTGATTCTGTTAAGGCAGATGTATTCGGATTTGATATTGCTGATGTAAGTGGAAGCATAAGGTTGTTCTCGGATGTAATGAAAAGGCTGGAGATAAAGCTGGCTGGAGATGAGCTTTATGAGGAGTTTCAGAGAATTTATGATGAGAGTGTCGATAGAGGTGCTGGCAAAGATAAAGCAGAAGATAAGATGTGGAATAGGGGCAGAGGGAGATGATTCCTCTGCATATTCCCGATTCACTTTATGTACCTGAATTGTATATTGCAAATCGGGAAACAATCGCAAGAAGTTGCGATTGTTATTGATGATGTAGCGATTCTATGATATCATATAAAATGTGGTACATGAAAACGGAGGTCAAAATGAAAGTATGAGGGTTTATCGTTTGGCTATACAGATTGCAGAGCAAGAAAATGCGGATATGTTGATTGTGCAGTTAGCAGCCTTATTACACGATGTAGATGATGTCAAGCTTTCGCCGGAAACACACGAGACTAAGAAAAATGCCGTTGGATTTATGAAAAATAATGGCGTGGATGAAAAAGTTATAGCTTCTGTGTGCAAGATTATAGATGAAGTTTCTTTTGCAGGAACGGATTCAGTTGTACCAAGCACATTAGAAGGAAAATGTGTACAGGATGCGGACAGACTTGATGCTATAGGAGCTATTGGAATTGCAAGGACATTCGCATATGGTGGTAGTAAAGGAAGAAGAATACATGATCCGGATATAAAACCTATGACTAATATGAATAAGGCGGATTATAATCAGAACCATAATTCTACAAGTATTAATCACTTTTATGAAAAACTCCTGCTGCTTAAAGATATGATGAATACTGAAACTGCAAAGAAAATGGCTATGCATAGACAAGCTGTTATGAAGGAGTATCTTGTAGAGTTTATGGCAGAATGGGAAGGAGAAAAGTGATATGTTGGAAGTTAAATTTTATGATACGGTAGATGATTCACTATTGAAATTTGCAGTAATTATTTCGCAGAGCAATGGCAAATGGGTGTTTTGCAAACATAAGGAACGAGATACCTATGAGGCTCCGGGAGGTCATCGTGAAGTTGGAGAAGATATTTTGGAAACTGCTAAGAGAGAACTTCAGGAAGAAACAGGTGCCATACAGTTTAATATTAAGCCAATATGCGTTTATTCCGTCACGGGTAAGAATAGTGTAAATGAGAACGGTGAGGAAACATTTGGATTATTATGTTTTGCGGAGATAAGGGAATTTTCAGGTCAACTGGATAGTGAGATGGAAAAGGTTGTACTTATGGATGAGTTGCCACAAAACTGGACATATCCGTTGATTCAGCCTAAATTGATTGAAAAGTATATGCAGATAGAAAAGCAGTCTTATAGCCAGATACAGTTGTCAGCAAAACAGACTATAGAATACATAAAGAATACTATCAAGCCGGGAATGAATTTACTTGAGATCCGAAAGTTTTGTGAGGAAAAACTGTTAGAGTTGGGTGCAGATTCGTTCTGGTATTGGGATGTTGGTGCATTTGTATTTGCAGGAGATGAAACAACTGTTTCTGTATCTGGTAAGCAGTATGTAACTTCGGATAGAGTTATAGGAAACAACGATATAATAACCATTGATTTAAGTCCACAGGTGGGGAATATCTGGGGAGACTATGCGAGAACTTTTATTGTAGAAAACGGCATGGTTGTAGAGGATATAGGGCTGATTGAAAATCCGGAATGGAAAAGCGGTCTCCAGATGGAAGAGAAATTACATGCAGAATTGTTACGTTTTGCTACGAAGGAAACAACCTTTGAGAAATTGTACTATCATATGAATGAGTTCATAGTGGAAAATGGATTTGTTAATCTTGATTTTATGGGCAATCTGGGACATTCCATTGTAAAAACCAAAGGTGATAGAGTTTACATTGAAAAAGGTAATATGACCAAGCTTGGCGATGTAAAGTATTTTACATTTGAACCGCACATAGCATTTCCAGATTCAAAGTATGGATATAAAAAAGAGAATATTTATTACTTTAACGAAAACGGGTTGATGGAACTTTAAGATATAGATTAGGTTGAAAAATGATTAGAGAAGTAAACAAAAATGATTTAGATGAAATATTACAGCTTTACCTTTATCTTCATGAGAAAAGCATTCCAGAAGATTCAGAGCAGTTAAGAAATGCATGGGAGAATATTATAAATGATGTCAATCATCATTTGATTGTTTGTGAGATTGATGGCAAGATTGTGGCATCCTGCGTATGTGTGATTATTCCCAATCTCACAAGAAATGTTCGTCCATATGCATTTGTTGAAAATGTGGTAACACATGGGAAGTATCGAAAGAAAGGTTATGCTACAGATTGCCTAAATTTTGCTAAGAAAATTGCAGTAAAGAATCATTGCTACAAGATGATGTTGCTTACAGGTTCAAAGGAAGAAAGTACATTGAATTTCTATCGAAATGCCGGTTATAACAGTTCTGACAAGACTGCATTTATACAGTGGATTGATATGTAAAATAAGGAGCAAGATTATGAAAAAATGAGCCTTGCGACACCATGAGCTTGCTCATATGGTGCCATAAGGCGAAAATAGCAAGGAGACGAAGACGACGTGATATATGAATTAGCAAAGCCAGAAGATATACAGGCTGTGTACAATGTGGTGTAGCATACAATAAAAACAATATATCCGAAGTATTATCCAATGGAAGTAGTAGATTTTTTCTGCGGACATCACAGTGAGGATGCTTTAGAAAAGGATATTAAAAATGGTTATGTAAGTGTGCTAAAAATAGATGGAACAATCGTAGCAACAGGTTGTTTTGTGGATGATCACATTACAAGAGTTTATGTCCTTCCGGAACACCAGAAAAAGGGATATGGCACTTTTATTATGAAAAATATTGAAGAACAGATTGGCGAAAAATTTGATAAGGCATATCTGGATGCGTCACTTCCGGTGGCAGCCCTTTATGAAAAGCTTGGATTTGTGAATGTAATGCATGAGCGTTATCCTGTAGAAAATGGAGTGATACTTGTGTATGAAGTTATGGAAAAGGAACTTCATAAAATCTCGACAGATATAAATTATGATGGAAGAAAATTTATCCCCAAAATGAATTCTGAAAACGGTGAGGTTGGTGAACAGACCAACTTTACATATCATCAGAATGGAAATCTATTGTGGGATGAATATAGCGGTGGAGATATATTAAAAGGTTCGTTGATTGGATCGGTTTTATGTAATGGGGAACTTGATTTTGTGTATCACCACATGAATCAGAATATGCAAATAAAGACAGGTAAGTGCCATAGTGTGCCAACTGTACAAGAAAACGGGAAAATAGAACTTTCTGAAAAATGGCAATGGACAAGTGGAGATTATTCTAAAGGAGAGTCTTTGTTAGTTGAGGTGTAGGATGTTAGAAAGATTTGAATATAAAAGAGCAACAATGGAAGATATCGACGAATTGGTAAGAACAAGGATTATTGTCCTTCGTGCAGCAAATAAGTTGTCAGATGATGAGGATATGTCCGTTGTGGAGGAGGAATCATATGCATATTATAGGCGTGCGTTGGAAACCGGAGAGCATATTGCATATTTGGTGTATGATAACGGAAAGTTTATTGGAGCGGGCGGTGTAAGCTTTTATCAGGTTATGCCGACCTACCATAATCCGACCGGTAAAAAGGCGTACATTATGAATATGTATACGGCATCGGAATATCGGAGACAGGGGATTGCATTTCATACATTAGATTTACTGGTAAAGGATGCGAGGAAACAGGGCATATCACAGATTACTTTAGTGGCGACAGAGATGGGACGACCTTTGTATGAGAGATACGGATTTGTAAAAATGGAAGATGAAATGGAGCTGAAGGTATAAATAATTAAAATAGAAAGCAGGTATAGCATGAGAAACAGATATATAACAGAAGAATGCAATAAAATACTTAATTTTTGGAAATTGGAAGAATATTTTACACCATCGGATTATCCCGAATTGACTTTAACAATAAAAGAGGGAAAACAAGATATTCTGTTTGATGCATATTATAATGCTTACAGTACAAGAAGTTTACCATTAAAAGAATACAAGGCACATAATGAGTATTTGAGCAAAAAACATAAATCTGATGAGAAGTTGTATAATCGTGCAAATGTTTATTGTGGCTGTTACAAAATTAAAACCTTTGTGGAAAAAATGGCTGAAAAATGTAAATTAGATATGGAAAAATATGCAGAGATAAACGAATTGTCAGGTAGATTTTATATTTTCTCAGTTCAGATAGACTTAGATGGAAAACTTACAGAGGAAGGTGTGCAAATCAGTCCTTTCTTTTATGCTGTACTTTGTATGATAAAATCAGAAGACATAAATGTTAATATTATGCAAGAAGACATATGCAAGTTAAATGAAGATGTAAATGAATTACTTAAACAGAATGATATACAAATACTGGAGTTTACAGACATAACGATAGTTAAAAATATTGTGTTTGACAAATTAGGAGTTGAGAATGAAAGTCAAGTAGGGTTAGAAGGTGCCTCGGATAAGGTTTATGCATGCAAAGGTTTAAAGAAAGAAGATGAAACGAGTGACTTTTTTAGCTTTTACTTGGACGAAATAGAAAGAATTCAAAAAAACTATAAGAATAATGAGCATGTAATAAAATATACCACCTCGTTATTGTCTGATAATCAGAAAAAGATAATGATAGACAGCGATGTTAATGCCATGAAAAAATGGTTAGAAGTAGATAGATTTCCACTGGCAAAATACCCATCAAAGTTCTCACCGACATTAATGCAGCAATTAGCTATAAACATAGCTATATCAGAAAAGGATAGATATGAAAAAATATTCTCAGTAAATGGACCTCCAGGAACGGGGAAAACAACACTTTTGAAAGAAATAATAGCGTCAAATGTTGTGCAATTGGCAGAAGTTTTAATTAAATATGGGATTGATGGTGGTAATTTTGTTTCTCGAAAAATTGAGTCTGCATCAAATGCTAGTTATATAGAAAAATATTATGAAATACCAGAAGAAATTGCTAAATTTGGAATTCTCGTTGTATCAAATAATAATGGAGCAGTAGAGAATGTAACGCTTGATTTACCGAAATCTGGTGACATGGAAAAAGAAAAGACGAGGACAGATTATTTTGATAGGAAAATAAATAGGGAAGTGTATTTTTCAGCTGTGGCAGATAATCTTTTGGGAGAAGAAGGAAGTGCATGGGGATTAATATCGGCTCGTATGGGAAGAAAGTCCTATGTTGCTGAAGTGTTAGAATCTTGTGTATTTGCTAGAAAAAATGATGATTCAAATAAAGTGACATTGGACCTGGCAAGGGTTGATAGTATTTCGTGGAATGAAGCTATAGAAAAATTTAATATAGCCAAAAAAAAGGTTTTATCATTAAGAAAAGATATCAAAAATGATCAGAAACTTTTAGTGGATTTTTATCAGGAAAAAGAGAACTTAGCTAAGAGAAAATGGGAATTAAAACAGTTGACTATAGAAAAAGAGCAGCTAAATAAAAAGTTAAATGAGGTAAAAACGGAATTAGAAAATAATGAAAAGGAGACTTTAGAGCAGGAAGAGGAAATCAAATATATTAAAGAGCATAGCTCTATTTTTAAGAAACTACTTATCCTTCTGGGGTTAGGAAAAATAGGTAGACATGTTGCTGAAAAACAAAAATATGTCGATGAGTTAATAATACAGCACGAAGACATTAAGCGTAGGTATAGTTTGACCAAGAGAAATACAGAAGAAGTATGTGGAAAAATTGAAAATCAATATAGCATAATCTCTACTCTAGAAAAGAAAGTACAGATACTTGAGGAAAAAGTATATGGAAATAATGAGTCATTGAAAAACAAATACAAAAATAATTTTGCGGATAGATATTTCTATGAAAATATTAAGGAATCTGAAAATTCACAGAATGCATGCCCATGGACATTTGACGAATATGATATGGCTAGAGAAGAATTGTTTTATGCTTCATTACAGGTGCGAAAAGCGTTTATTTTGAATTCGCCATATATAAAAAGAAATCTGTTTGTATATCAGGCATATAACAATGGAAAATATACAATAGCAGAAAAACAAGAGATGTTTCCACATTTGTTTAATTCTTTGTCAGTAGTGATACCTGTACTCTCTTCTACATTTGCATCAGTTGGAAGGTTTTTAAAACATGCAGGAAATATGAGCTTAGGCATGCTAATAATTGACGAATCGGGACAAGCTATGCCACAGTCTGCTTTAGGCGCACTTTATAGGACAAGGCAAGCAGTTGTTGTGGGAGACCCATTACAAGTGGAACCTGTTGTAACAATTCCTAAAGTGTTAATTGATATACTTGCTGATAGTACAGGAGTAGCAAATGAATACAAGGTGATTGAAAATTCAGTTCAGACTTTAGCAGACAATATGAATGAGTTTAACGGTATGATTGGAGAAAGACAGGTTGGTTGTCCGTTGGTTGTTCATAGAAGGTGTATAGAGCCAATGTTTTCTATCTCAAATATGATTTCATATGACAATAGAATGTTCAATAAAACGAATAAAAAGGAAGATTATTTGAAACAAGAACAACCATTTTTGATAAAAAAATCAGGATGGATAAATGTTGAAGGAACAGAAAATGGTAGCAAGGATCATTTTGTAAAAAATCAAGCAGAGAGAGTATGTCAATTATTGGAAAGTGCACTACATATATATACTGATTTATTTGACACAGACGATAAGATCTTTATAATTACACCTTTCAGAACAGTGGCAGAGTCAATGCGTAAATTTGTAGTTGGTTATTTTTCAGCAAAAGGAAATGACAAGGAGGTGTTGAAAAAATGGACGAAAAAATGTGTTGGCACAGTGCATACTTTTCAAGGTAAAGATGCTAATGAAGTGATTTTTGTATTAGGTTGTTCAGATAAAAGTGTAGGTGCAATGAATTGGGTAGTAAAAAAGGCTAATATACTTAATGTGGCATGTACGAGGGCAAAATACAGAATAGCCTTTATTGGAAATTTAAATGATTGGAAAAATAGAAGATATTTTAGGGAGTTTATTCCCAAATTTATTGACACGATAGATGTGTAGAATATATACAATGTGAAGACGGAATAGGAGAAATTATCATGGCTGTATCATATAAACGATTATGGAAATTATTAGTAGATAAAGAAATGAGCAAATCGGATTTGCGTAAAAAGGCAGAAATTGCCCCTAACACAATGACAAAGCTTCGCCGTGATGAAGAGGTGAGCCTAACAATTCTTAGCAAAATTTGTAAAACCTTACATGCAGATTTTGGGGATATTGTGGAGTATGTGCCGGATGCAGAAATATGGGATTTGTATAATGAGAACCGAGAGCTTCTGGGAAAAGACCATATCAGAGGAGAACAGTTACCGATAGATGGATATCATCTGGTGGTGCATGTATGGATTCGTAATTCTAAGGGACAGTACCTTATCTCACAGCGTTCCGCAAACAGACCGACATATCCTTTGATGTGGGAATGTGTGGATGGTTCTGTAGTAAAAGGAGAGGACAGTCTGCAAGGAGTGCTTAGAGAAGCCAAAGAAGAGGTTGGAATAGATTTATTGCCAGAAAAAGGTCAGGTTGTTTTGTCAGACATTAAGAAAATCGAGTTTGGGAAAGTGGTTAATAAAATTGTTGATGTTTGGCTGTTTGATTACGATGGAGAGGTTGATTTAGGCAATGCCACAACGGATGAAGTGGCACAGGTTGCATGGATGAATCGGGAACAAATAAAAGAATTGTTTGAGCATAATATGTTTGTGGAGACGTTGGAATACTTCTTTACGGAAGTGGATAAGTAGTAATCTAGAAAGTTGGTGAATATATGAAGGAAAAAGAACATCAATCCATAGAGTGGAAGGAATCATGGCAGGATGAGTATTTAAAATGGATTTGTGGATATGCCAATGCCTACGGTGGAACTATATACATAGGTACGGATGACGATGGTAATGTTGTGGGTATTGATAATGCAAGGGATTTATTAGAGCGAATCCCCAATAAAATTACGGACACAATGGGAATCATTGTAGATGTAAATTTGTTATATAAAGGCGAACTTGAGTATCTGCAGATAATTGTTGATAAATATCCATCTTTAATATGTTTTCGTGGAAAATATTATTATCGTTCAGGAAGTACAATGCGTGAAATTACCGGAAAGGAATTAGAAAGAGCTTTGTTAAAAACGCAGGGAAGAACATGGGATGGTGTGCCTCTACCAAAACTGACAGTAGCTGATTTAAAGCAAGATGCAATACAGTTATTTAAAGATAAGGCAGTGAAAAGAGGAAGGCTTACAAAGGAAGAAGTCAGTGTGGAAGATACTATATTGATGGATAACCTGCACCTGATTGATGAAGATGGATATTTGATAAGAGCAGCAATGCTTGCGTTTTATAAAGATCCAGAGAAGTGGGTAACAGGTTCTTATATCAAAATCGGCTTTTTTGGAAAATCTGATTCAGATTTGGTGTATCAGGATGAGGTGCACGGTCCTTTGATAGAGCAGGTAGATAAGACCGTTGATTTAGTTTATACAAAATATATGAAGGCATTGATTGATTATGAGGGAGTCCAGAGAATTGAGCAGTTTATGTTCCACAAGGACGCATTTCGTGAGATTTTGTTAAATGCCGTTGTTCATAAGGATTACAGTAGCTGCAATCCAATCCAGATTAGCGTTTACGAGGACAAGATATATATTTGGAATGATGGTGAGATGCCTCCAAATCTGGATTCAACTGACAAGTTGTTTATGAAGCATTCATCAAAGCCTTATAATCCGAAATTGGCTAATATCTTTTTCAAAAGCGGTATGATTGAAGCGTGGGGAAGAGGATTTGAGAAGATTAGGGAAGCCTGTGTGTTGTATGATGGACCATTGCCGGAATACGAGATTAATGAGGCTGGAATTATGGTTCTGTGTAAGGCTTGTGATAAGTATTTGGGGTTGTTGAGGAATGATGGTCAGCATCATGACCATTATCCGAACCAAAATGGTCAGGATTTGAACAAGCAAATCATTGATTTTTGTAAAGAACCGAAATCGGTCCAAGAAATAATGGATGAATTTTATTTTGATAGCAGGACAAGTTTTAGAAGAAAGTATTTAACTCCTATGCTGAAAAATGGTGTGTTAAAGATGACAATACCGGAAAAGCCATCAAGTAAAAATCAGAAATATTTTTCGTAAAAAAATAAGCTAACCACATCTTAACCAATGTGGTTAGGATAAGAATACAAGAATTAAGAGAGAAGGTAATTGACGAATGGATCTAATGGCGGCAATTGGATTGCTTAGCTCTATTGTTACTTTAGAAGAGGCAGGAAGAAGCTGGGTATTAATTGTAAAAGACAAGTTAAAAAGAAAAGAGATTGATATCAATAATTGGGATTCAGATGATCCTTTAGTTCAGGCTTGCCTTGATAGATTTAAAACTGATATGGGGGATAAATATAAGGATCATATTTTTTCAGAGGAAGAAATACAAGAAATCATTCGGGGCTTTTTTGAGCAGAATAGAGAGCTGCGTATAGGGAATGAGGAAAAGAAGCAAATGACTCAGATTATTGAGGATATTTTATACGCATATAATGAGCATACGAAGTCCCTTATGTCAAGCGGTGAAAGAACACTACATAACACGCTATCATCGGATTTTTCCAAGATAATGGATAAGCTGGGGGTGATAGAAGAACAACCTCATAAGGAAAACATTAAAAAGTTTTTGCGTGCGATTGAAATAAGTAAAGAAATTGAACTTGAAAATATTGAAGAGCTTATTAACGGTGAATATGAAATTGACAGGTCAGAAATTATTGAAACGATACAGGCAGGACGAGAAAAATTAGTATCGATACAGGGAAATGCTGGTTCTGGTAAATCAGTTGTATGCAAAAAACTGTTAAAGGGAAAAGAATACGTATTAGTCACGCGAGCAGAGAATTTGTCCACAGGAAAGAAAGTAAACGAATTGTGGGATTGTGATGTAGAGGATGCAATCTTGTGGTTAGAAAATAAACCGCTGTATATATTTATTGATGCTATCGAATTTATTGCAGATTGTGGTGACAATGCATTTACGTTGTTGCAGGAGATATATAGGCTTGCAGATAAATACAGCAATGTATATATTATTACTTCATGTAGAACTACTGATAGTTCTGCGTTTATGAAGATTAATACAAAATATAGAATCAAAACATACGAGATTCCGGATTTGGCGAAAAATGAGATTGATAAGGTTGCTAAAAGTTATCCCATTATTTTATCCTTACAGCAGAATAAAAAATATTCGGATTTATTATGTGTGCCATTTTATCTCAATTTAATTGTATCGGGAGGATTTGTAGAAGAAAATATTAACGACGAGAATAATTTTAGAAATCTCATATGGGAAAGAATCATCTGTTTAAAAGACAAGTGCAAAAAATATGGTGTCTTACAAAGTGATGTTAGAAAAACTGTTGAGCGCATTGTTTTTGAACGTGCTAGTCGTTTTGTTGTTGGTGTTGATAGTGATATTGTAGATAGCGATATTCTAGAAGCATTGAAATCAGAAGGAATTATTGTCGAAAGTAGGAATAAGATTCGTTTGAAATATGATATTTTCGAAGATATTTGTTTTGAACGATATATAGATAAGGCGTTTGATGCATGTCATGGGTCGTATAATGTTTTTTTTGATGAAATAGAGAAAATCGGACGTTGCATATATAGGCGATACCAGATTTGGATATCTAACAAACTGTTTGTACAGGAGGCCCGCGAGAAATTTGTATATACACTGTTAACGGATAATAGTATTGAGGCAAAATGGAAAAAGCAAACAGAAATTGGGATAGTAAAATCAAAATACTGTGGATTGTTTTTCAAGGAATTTCAGGAGTTGCTCGATGAAACAGTGGTTGAAGAATTGTTAGATATAACAAACTTATATGCATTTGAGGCGAAAATTAATCATTCACCAGCATTAATAATGAATGTAACACCGATAGGAGCGGCACGTGAAAATTTAATTGGTATGGTTTTTGAAGAACGCATAAGTTTAGATAAAAATAGAACTTCTATTATTAAGCTGTGTGATGATTATGCAAATTGTTTTTATAAAACTGCGGATACTGAAGAAAAAGCATACAAAATAATAATTAGATATATTGACGAGCTAATAGAAAAGAGTAAAGAGGAAAAATCATATTATCAACATGATGAAGAGATTGTGCAGCTTTTCCTTATTGTTGCCAAAATGGCCAAGTCATCTAAGTCATGGCTGAAAGAATTTGTTGAAAATATGATAGTAGAATATTGCTCTGGAACTAGTAGAAGGGACAGTGTTGCTGAAGAGATTCTAAAGGCGGTTGTGAAAAAATGTCCACTTTTATTTGCTATGGAATTACCCGAATTGGCATGTAAATCAGCGGAAACATTATGGGGACAAAGAGTGTCAAGAAAGCATTTTAGGTATGATGGATATGACCATAATAATGTGAGAGCGTATGGTCTATCTGACAATGCAAATCACTTCGACAATAATGAAAACGGTGTGTATAATAACACTTTTTTCTGGTATGTTATGAGATGTGACTTCGTAAAAGGCCTTGAGTGGGCAATATCATTTGTTAATAATGCAGTACAGACATTTGCAGAGAATAAGCCAGATGAGATAACAAATATAGAAATTTTTTTTCCAAAGGAAAACAAGAAAAGAGTGTATTTGGGTAATGGATGGTTGTGGATGGCAGATATCATGGAACATAACCTTCCGGTGGTATTGACGGACATTGTTTTTGTAATAAAGAAGACTGTTATTAATTCTATGAGAAATTCTTCTGAAAGTGCATATATTAAAGGCTTAGCAGAATACGTTAAGAATACTATATATGAAAAGGCAAACAACGTATTGCTTTTGTCTATTATTGAGGCTATAGGGATGAATTATCAAAAAGAAATGCCGGGATATGCATTAGAATTAGCATCCAGTATGGAATTAATATATTTTGATATTCATCGTAGTGGCGAATTTATTTCTAATCCGACAAAAGAATTGTTGGAAAAACACATAATGCTATCAATGGGAGTTCCAGAAATAACCAGGCGATATGAGAAAGATGAAAAGTGTGCATGTAATTTGCAACAATACTTTGCTAATTCGTATCTTTATGGAGATGATGGAATAAAAAACAGATGTCATGTTATTTTAGATTACTTATATTCTATATATGATGAAAAAACGTATTCTAATGAGAATTTGCAGATCCAAAAAATGGATTTTCGTGATGTTGCTGTGACAAAAATAGATGAAAAGACAATAATGATTGAACCGCAGATCAAGGGAGAAGCACAAAAGATTGTTAAGAATAATGAAGATGCAAACGAACCAATATTGCAGTTGAACAAAATTATAAATCATTTGTTAGAGGATATTAATGATAAAAAGGCTAATGCTGGTCAAGTTATTACAGTGATTGATATTCTTTGTGAAAAGATGAAAGATGATTATCGTATTGAAATGCAGTTCGAGAAAGTACTTGTAACATTTATCGCGTCTGCATTGATAATGTGCGATATTACGGATGAACAGCGAAATAAACTAGTCGAAGAATGGATTAAGCGTGTAAAGAAAATATTTTCAAACCAATCTTATGTTGCAGAAGTTAATATGGTAATTGTATTGTGGGAACAATTAAATAAGAATATAAATAATGATCTTAAAAAGCAGATTTTGATAATGATATTAGAGAGTATTGTTAATGATGAAAAATCAGGATTGATTAGTCAATTGGCAGAATTAACATATTATTTTTTGGGAAAAAATAGGAATTATGCAAGTAGGGTTTTTAATACAATTATTATGCTTGCAGAAGATGAAATGAATCACCAGAAGTTTAATGCTGTATATATAAAAAATCATAATGATGCTGAGTATGAATTCATTCCTAATATGGTTCCTAAATTACGTGGCGTGGATTATTGGATTAGAGAAAATAAGGGGAATGAATATCAAAATAAGAGGTCTGAAATAATTCAAGAATATTTGTATGATGGTAAGGGGGGAGATCTTTCTGAGTTTGATATCAGTAATTATGATATAGACCTTCTCTGTAATATTGCATGTTGTGGATTGGATACAGAAGATGAGGAATTTGCCATAGTTATTAGTTCGATTGTGCAATGTATGATTGAAATATGGCATAAAAACTGTAAAGAAATGCGGGCTCATGAAATAATTGACACATTTCAAGAACATAAAGTATCCTCTTATTTTCAAAGAGAATTGAATATTATAGGACGAAATCCAGAAGCTGTTTATGATATTCTGTTTAAAGGAACTGACTTTTCGATATTTACCAGAGATACATTGGACTTTTATGAAGATGTTCTTAGTGGCTTTTTGGTGTCATATGTTGATGGATTTAGGGAGAAGGGTAAGAGAGATGACATTGAGAAGAAGATTCGAATTCTTGAAACTTATGTAAATAGTATTCCAGAGGACTATGTAAGAAATATTCTTGAAAAGAGATTGTTCCTTTGTAAAGGAAGATATAGCAGATGGGATGTAAACAAAGTAAAGGCAGAATATAGTTATAAAGATAAGTGCTTTCTGAATGTACAGATTGAGAAGTATGGATCCAATCATTTGAATGATGTTCTATACACAGTATATTTGCTCAATATAAGTGAACTCTTACCAGAAATTTTGACATCTATTAGTTCATGCTTTACAAAAGCTATTAGAAATAGCAAAGAACAGTTTGCAAAAGAAATAATAGATTCACAAGTGATAGTTGATATGATTATCTTAAAATCCTTTATATTCTATAGC
>OGCQ01002561.1_pt1 | contig 18269 bp, 15 predicted proteins | sample 1570161 | NCBI WGS metagenome assembly OGCQ01 (sample SAMEA4384402, study PRJEB24528) | human gut metagenome
CGCAAAGGGGCCGTAAAGCCACGGCCCCTCTGCACACCCCTCGGGCTTTTTTTTAAGGAGTTCTTGGTTGTGGTGACGGGAGGTTGTTGACTTGTGGTTGTATTCTGCGGTGTTGGGGATGTGGGAGGTTGTGCCGATGTGGATTTCTGTACTCTTCGGTATTGGAATGCGGGAGGTTGAGCCGATTTAGGTGATGGGGACGGCGAGGCGCTTTGCTGTCGCCTGGGGATGGGAAGATTTTTTATTTTTTGCTTGCAACGGTGGGGGAATTGCATGTATAGTTGGGTATTGGGACGTCGTGAAAAGTAGGATTTTTCAGGAATGATAGTGAATGAGAAATTTTATTATTTATCGAACGAGAATTAAATTCACGAGGGCGTTCTTGTTGGTGTGGCTGGTGAGGGTGGAGATGGATGGGACTGATTGAGCTTGCTGGCTGCGAGATGTAATGAGTTGAGTTGTATATTATAAGAAGATTAATTGGAGGTTGTTTATGAGATTACGTAATATTCCTGGGGCTAAGGATGCTATTTTGGAGTGTGATTGGGTGATTGATGAGCCGGAGAGGTTTAAGGGGAAGTGGGAGAGTGTTTTTGGGGAGAAGAGACCGCTTTTTCTTGAGGTTGGCATGGGAAAAGGGCGTTTTTTGATGGATATGGCGCGTCTGCATCCTGAGAGGAATTTTGTTGGAATTGAGATGTATGACAGCGTGCTGCTCCGGGCACTGCAGAAGAGGGAGGAGCTTGAGGAAGCCGGGGAAAAGTTTTCCAATCTTGTGTTTATCCGTGTGGATGCAAGGCTTCTGCCGGAGATTTTTGAGAAGGATGAGGTTGACGGGATTTATCTGAATTTTTCCGACCCGTGGCCTAAGGCCCGTCATGCCAAGAGAAGGCTGACTTCCAGGGAGTTTCTGAAGAGATATGAGCAGGTCCTGAAGAAAGAGGGGGCTGTGGAATTTAAGACGGATAACCGTGGGTTATTTGAGTTTTCTCTGGAAGAGGTGAAGGAGTCCGACTGGAATCTGGAGGTTTGTACATTTGATCTGCATCATGATGAGGAACTGGTTAAGGGAAATGTGATGACAGAGTATGAGGAGAAGTTTTCTTCCATGGGTAATCCGATCTGCAAGATGGTGATCAGACAGAAATAGAGGCGATAAAATGCAGGAAGAGATTTTTGAAAAGTATCCGATTCCGAAGGCGTATTTTAAGCTGGCGCTTCCGGTTGTGTTCAGTATGGTGATTTCGCTGATCTATAATATGGTAGATACTTATTTTATTGCGGGAACCGGGAATACGGATCTGGTGGCGGGTGTTGCTCTGGGTACACCGATCTTTACGCTGATGATCGCCCTTGGAGATATTTTTGGCCTGGGCGGAAGTTCTTTTATTTCCAGGCTTTTCGGGGAAAAGAAATTCGAGGATGCGAAGAGGATCAGTGTGTTCAGTTTTTATGGGGCCATTGTCTGCGGTGTGGTGGTTACCGTTGTTCTGATGCTTTTGCGAAGCCCTATTCTGGGGTTGCTGGGTGCAAGTGAGGCAACCTGGGAGTATGCTTCTCAGTATTATACCTGTATCGCACTGGGCGCTCCGTTTATCATTGTGGCGTTGACGCCGTCCAATCAGCTGCGTACAGAGGGTTTTGCCACAGCATCTATGATCGGTTCTGTGCTTGGTGCGGTTGTGAATATCATTCTGGACCCGGTGATGATCTTCGGGCTTGGCTGGGGTGCGGCAGGTGCTGCCACAGCTACGGTGATCGGAAATGTATGTACGGATATTTTTTTCGTGTGGTTTCTTATTAAGAAGAGCAGAAATCTCTCTGTGAACCCTAAGGGATTTCATATTTCAGGGGCGGAAATCGGAGCGGTTTTTGCAATTGGGATTCCGGCGTCGGTGACAAATCTGATGCAGAGTATCGGGATTGCTCTTACCAACCGTGCGTTGTTGGGATTCGGTGATGATAAAGTTGCGGCTATGGGTATCGTCATGAAGATCAATATGATCGCGGCGCTGGTGCTGGTTGGCTTTGCTTTTGGCGGGCAGCCGCTGATCGGGTACAATTATGGTGCGAAAAACCGCGAGAGACTGAAGGGAACGCTGAAATTTGCCTATCTGTTTGAGGGCGGGCTGGCTCTTGTCCTGATGGCTGTACTTGGATTTTTTGCCCCGCAGCTGGTGCGGATCTTTATGAGTGATCCTTCGGTTGTGGAAAACGGCGCACTGATGCTTCGCCTGCAGCTGGCGGGTATGGTGTTTATGGGAATTGTGCTGATCAGTACCTGTACTTTCCAGTCAGCAGGACAGGCAGTGGGAGCGTTTCTCCTGTCCGTCAGCAGACAGGGTGTGATCTTTGCCATTGTGCTGAATGTGGCGCTTCGGGTTGCCGGATATCAGGGGGTGCTTGCGTCTCAGGCGGTTTCCGATCTGTTGACTGCACTGCTTGCAGTGGTGTTGGTTGTCCGATGGTGGAAGTCTGTGGAGTTTTAACCAAATCAAGTAAGTCCCCTGCGGGGTTGCGACATTTATTGTGAATAAGATTTTTTTCAGGCTGATCGGGAAACTGATCGGCCTGTTTTCATATAATAAATAAGGAAAAGAGGAACGTAAAGTGGTATGTAAATGTTTGGTTTGTTCAGGCGCAGGCTCATGATCTTACCAGGAATCTGCCGAATATGGGAAAGGGGAGAAAGAAAACTTGAAAAAAAGAAAATCCGGTTCATTCCGACGAAATCTCAACAGTGTAAACCGCAGCATCAACAATCAGGCAGCCCAGATCAGAAATTCGCTGTCAGAAATAGAAAAAACACTGAACAAAATTGCATCAAATGAAGATACAAAAAATAAAAAAGATAAAAATAAAAAAAATTAAAAAAAGGTGTTGACTTTCACCGAACCATAACGTATAATACAACATGTCTTGAGGAACGAAACAAACGAAAGACAAACAATTAAATATGCGTTTTTAGCTCAGTTGGTAGAGCACCTGACTCTTAATCAGGGTGTCCAGGGTTCGAACCCCTGAAGACGCACTAAAAGCACTGTTTTTGCAGACATGGGAGCTGCGGGGACGGTGTTTTTTTGTGCTTAAAATCAGTGTTTATGCGTGTTACGGAATTTTTGAGGTTTTGTCTGGACGGAGTGAAATGAAACGAAATCGGGGTAAAATCGGGAAACAGTAAAATGCCGATCATCAGATGTGATCAGAGTGTCCGATTTAGACACCATGATTATAGGTATAGATCCTTTTGAATAAAGAAAGGATGGTATACGATGGGAGTTTGTAAGAAGATAAAAAGGAAGGATGATCAGGAGCGGAATGTATGGGAGAATATCTCAGAAAAAAAGGAGGGCCGGGTCTTGGAACGGACCCGGCAGAGTATGAAAAGAAAAATAAGTAATGATCTATAAGATGAAAAAGCTTTGTGCTTTATTTGCTTAATAATATACCGTCAAAATGTGATGGAACTGTGAGAAGCATTTTAAAAATCTGTGATTAAAATCTAAATATCTCATAAAGTCTTATAAAATCCTGCGAAACTCCCCGATTGTTTGTTCAGACTAATCTGCAAGCGGATGCGAAAAAGGCCATAAGGATGGAAAATTCTGGAATTTACTCAAAAATACTAAAAATTAAGAGGACTTTTGCAAGGCGATACGGTATAATAAACCATAGCATAAAAATCTGAAGCGGAAATGAAAGGTGACGGATGGGAATGCCTGTCTGTATTCAATTCTGAGACCTTCAGATAAAAAGGGAGGAAATAGCTATGGAGAGAGTGTTTGAGGCGATCAACGGAGTGTTCAGCTTTATCGGTCCACTGTCTGATTTTCTGTGGGATTTTCCTACAAATTTTGACTGGTACAGCAGCATTCCCATTTTGGGAAACATATCCTTTGCGATCATACTGCTTCTTGGATCCGGAATTTTTTTCAGTTTCAGGATTGGGTTCATGCAGGTGACCTATTTTAAAAAAGGAATCCGGACTATGACCGAGAAACGTGTCATTGAAACAGGAATTTCACCGCTGGCATCGTTTTTCTTAAGTTCGGCTATGCGTGTAGGACCGGGAAATATCCTGGGTGTAACAGGAGCTATTGCAGTGGGCGGCCCGGGAGCTTTGTTCTGGATGTGGATTTCCGCATTTTTCGGAATGGCAGTGGCATATATGGAAGGTGTCCTTGCCCAGATTTTTAAAGAAAAAAAAGACGACGAATTTGTAGGAGGTCTTCCTTTCTATGGAAGAAAACTTCTCGGAAACAAAGTCTGGATCGGAGTTTTTCTTTCCGTATTGTATATTCTGTACGCCCTTTGCTGTCTGCCTGCACAGGGATTTAATGTTGTTTCCTCAGTGGGACGTATGGCAGAGATTGTAACCGGAACAACCATCGCAAGCGGATCTGCCTTCTATTATATAGTAGGAGCAATGATCGTAGTTCTCACAGCAGCCATCGCATTTGGCGGAATCAAAAAAGTTTCCAAATGGACAGATATGATGGTGCCGGTGATGGCGGTGCTCTATATGGTAGTAGTATTACTTCTTATAATATTGAACTTTACCCGCATTCCATATTTCTTCGGAAGCGTTTTTGCAGGAGCATTTAAGCCGGACGCATTCTTTGGCGGTATTTTTGGAACGGTTCTTGCACAGGGTGTAAAACGAGGCCTGATGTCCAATGAGGCAGGTCAGGGAACTATTACAATGTCAGCGGCGGCAGCAGATGCAAAACACCCATGTGAGCAGGGTGTGATCGCCTCCCTGGGAGTTTTTCTGGATACCATTGTGATCTGCACACTTACCGGATTTGTGGTAGTTATGGCACATTGCTGGACGGGAGCAGATGCGGAAAGCTGGCAGGCTCTTGATAAACTTCCCAAATATACGGAGTCCATTGCTGTGCTGACTCCGGGAACTGCAATGAACGGAATCGTTACATTTCTTGTGACATTGTGTTTCTGCCTGTTTGCGTTTACCTGCCTTCTGGGAATGATCAGTTTTTCGGAAATCGCGGCAAACCGTATCCGCAAGGATAAGATCTGCATCAATATTGTACGCTGCATCGGCCTTTTTGTTGCTGCGTTTGGAATCCTCTGTAATATTGCAGGACTGGAGCTTGGAAATCTCTGGGCGTTTTCTGACCTTGGAAATATTTTGATCGTGTTCTTTAACGTACCGATCGTTTATGTCGGCGCGAAATATGTTTTCCGTGCCACAAAACATTACAAAAAGAATGACGGCACTCCGTTTACATCAGAAGTAATTGGAAGAAATGACTGTGTCTACTGGGATGAGCGGGCGAAAAAACGGCGAAAAATTTTTCCGGAAAATAAAAATTCCGGCGGGAGATAAAATTAGCATTGTAAAAGTGCATGTACTCATTTATAATGAGTAACAGATTCTAAAGATGTTATAAATAACAGGAGGAAAGCCTTGAAAAGAGAATTAGTTATTGTCATTGATTTTGGCGGTCAGTACAATCAGCTGGTTGCAAGACGTGTCAGAGAATGCAATGTATATTGCGAAATTTATTCTTACAAGACAGATCTTGAGAAGATTAAAGCGATGAATCCTAAGGGAATCATCCTTACCGGCGGACCAAACAGCTGCTATGAGGCAGATTCACCGACTTACCAGAAAGAATTATTCGAGCTTGGTATTCCGGTACTTGGACTTTGCTACGGAGCACAGCTCATGATGCATGTCCTTGGCGGAAAAGTTGAGAAAGCAGATGTCAGCGAGTACGGCAAGACAGAGCTTCTCATTGATAAAAAAGATTCCAAGATCTTCAAAAACGTATCCGACAAAACAATCTGCTGGATGAGCCATACAGATTACATTTCTCAGGCCGCACCGGGATTCGAGATCGCTGCACATACTGCAGACTGTCCGGTAGCAACTGCACAGAATGAGGAGAAGAAACTGTATGCGATCCAGTTCCATCCGGAAGTACTGCACACAGTTGAAGGAAAGACCATGCTGTCCAACTTCGTACTTGGTGTCTGTGAATGCGCCGGAGACTGGAAGATGGATGCCTTTGTTGAGCACACGATCAAAGAGATCCGTGAGAAAGTCGGCGATGGAAAAGTTCTTCTTGCTCTGTCCGGTGGTGTAGATTCCTCCGTAGCGGCAGGACTTCTTTCCAGAGCGATCGGAAAGCAGCTTACCTGTGTATTCGTAGATCATGGCCTTCTCCGTAAAGATGAGGGTGATGAGGTTGAAGGCGTATTCGGACCGAACGGTCAGTTTGACCTGAACTTTATCCGTGTAAACGCACAGCAGAGATATTACGACAAGCTTGCAGGTGTTACAGAGCCTGAGGCGAAACGTAAGATTATCGGTGAGGAATTTATCCGCATCTTCGAGGAAGAAGCCAAGAAGATCGGCGCCGTAGATTTCCTTGCACAGGGAACTATTTATCCGGACGTTGTAGAGAGCGGTCTCGGTGGAGAATCCGCAGTGATCAAATCTCACCACAACGTAGGAGGACTTCCGGATTTCGTTGATTTCAAAGAAATCATCGAGCCACTCCGTGACCTGTTCAAAGACGAGGTACGTAAAGCTGGCCTTGAACTTGGAATTCCGGAAAGACTGGTATTCCGTCAGCCATTCCCAGGCCCGGGACTTGGAATCCGTATCATCGGAGAAGTCACCGAAGAAAAAGTACGCATCGTACAGGATGCAGACTACATCTACCGTGAAGAAGTCGACAAAGCAGCCGCCGACTACAAAAAAGAACACGGAGAAGACCCATCCTGGATGCCAAACCAGTACTTCGCAGCCCTTACCAATATGCGAAGCGTAGGCGTAATGGGAGACTTCAGAACCTACGATTACGCAGTAGCACTCCGTGCTGTCAAGACTATTGACTTCATGACTGCCGAGTCCGCAGAGATTCCTTATGCAGTACTTAATAAGGTGATGAACCGTATTATTAATGAGGTTAAGGGCGTAAACCGCGTATTCTATGATCTTACTAGTAAGCCGCCTGGTACGATTGAGTTTGAGTAAAGGCAAAAAGACTGAAAAATAGAAAAATTTACAATAAAGGCTGCAGAAATGGATAATTTTTGCAGCCTTTATTTAGTGTCAGATGGAAGTCTGTGAGTTGAAAAATATTATTATATATTTGTTAAGGAAAAAGCAATTGAAAATAGTTCAATTGCTTTTTGAGTTTATATTGTTATTCATTTAGTTATATATTTATATTATTATTAATTTGTTAAAAACTATTGACACGGAAAGATAAAAGGAATATTATAAAGCTGTAATGAAAAAGAGCTACCTAGTACTGGTAATACTAAGTAGCTCATCATAGGAAATGCAATCCAAATAATTTGAATAGCATCCAGCACATCTATTCTAAATTATTTCTCGATTTTTGTAAACCCTTTCTATGATATTTTCATTACAACAATGAATCTGCAGATTCAATAAAAATATCATAAGGAGGCTTTTGTCATGAAAGCAATTAAAATCAAAATGAAGCGTAACTGTAGTAATTCTGGAAATGTACAGGACATTGATTCTATCTATATAGATCAGACAAGTACATACTGGAAGAAATCAGAAGTTTACGACTATCTGCAAAAATTTCCTAAAACCATTACCGTAAATATTTCACCATATCCATATCTTATTCCAGCAGTAAGTTCACAGGGGGAGAAATATGTTCGTTCTGTTGCTAATAATACATTGAAAGATAATTTACTGATGCTGCCGCGTGAATAAAGATTACCGGTTTGCCAGCAAGGCAGATACAAAAACGAACGTTTTTTCGATATCTGCCTTGCGTTAAGACTATAATCTTGATAAAATGTAGTAAAAATACATAAAAAATAAAAATTAAATACTGTAAAAATAGGTATATAATACAAGGAGTACTGAATGAAAGATAAAGAGATAAGTATTCCGGAAACGGAAGAGTGTACACTGGCCCATGTAGACTATGAAACACAAAGAATCCAGTCTATGCAGGAACACGCAGGAAATGTTGCTTTTTTTTCAAGTAATGTCTGTGAACTTCCAGAATTGAAAAACCTTGTAGAATTAGCTGGAAATCTTCATGATGCAGGAAAGCTTGGCACAGAAAACCAGGATGATTTTAAGAACATTCTGAAGCTAGGTGATCAAGTACATAAACATGGACTGGATCACTCTACTGCTGGTGGAAGAATTGCACTTGAATTGATAAAAGAGAGGCCAGTTTCGGAATTTATCAGTACATTGATTTATTTTCATCATGGAATGGAAGATTGCATTAATCTGGAAAATGGCCAGAGCCTGCAGGAACGACGTGTGAAAAAAGAGATTGAGTATGAGTATATCAAAGAAAAATTTTTCCAGATTTATGATATAAAAATGTTGCAGAAATCCGGAGAGGAGGCAATTCAGTCATATCAGGAAATCTTTAATAAGATAAATGAATTTGTTAAAAATCATGATTCTTCAGGAAAAAAGTATGGAAGCAGATATTTTTATCGGGGAATGTATCTGCGGACTGCCTTGTCATTATTGATTGATGGTGACTGGACGGACACGGCATGTTTTTTTCAGGATATTCCTTTATCAAAAAGAATTTCGCAGGAAGAAACTCAGGAAATATGGCAGAAGTGTATACATAATTTTGAAGAGTATTTGAAAAATGAAATTCAAAACAATCCAGATAACGGAAATCAGCTGAACAGTTTCCGACAGGAGATATCTGATTCCTGTCGGAAGGCGGCTGAAACAGATCAGAAACTATATCGTCTGACAGTACCAACTGGTGCCGGGAAAACTCTCAGTAGTCTTCGGTTTGCACTTTATCATGCGAGAAAAGAACAAAAAAATCGTATTATTTATATAGCTCCATTCACATCTATTTTGGAACAGAATGCAGAGGAAATTCGAAAAGCAACTGGACTACCTTCTGCTGTGTTGGAACATCACTGTAATGTGATCTGTGAAGAAGGAGAAGAGGAAAAATATCGAAATCTTACAGAGACCTGGGATTCGCCAATTATTGTAACAACGGCAGTACAGATTTTGAATACGTTATTTTCTGATCAGAAGAGCTGTATTCGCAGAATACATAATTTATGTAACAGTATTATCATATTTGATGAAGTGCAGGCGATTCCGGTTAAATGCACAGAACTTTTTAATTTGGCTGTGAATTTTCTTTCGCAGTTTTGCAGGACAACAGTGGTGTTATGTTCCGCTACACAGCCGACATTGGCTTCTCTTGAAGAAAATAATATCTGTAAGTGTTTGGAGATGTCAGGAGAATCTGAAAAATATGCAAAAGCTTTTAAACGAGTTGAGATTATCGATGAAACAGAAAGATGCTCAGGAGGGATGGAAACAGAAGATTTAAGTGATTTTGCATTGGAAAAAACAGAGGAATATCGAAGCACTTTAGTAATTGTGAATACTACGAAATGTGCATTCGAAGTATTTCAAAAACTGGAAGACAGCTGTACGGAAGAATATGAGATTTTTCATCTGAGTAATAATATGTGCCCACAACATAAACTGGATACTCTGAAAGAAATAAGAAACGCATTAAAAGAAAGATCAAAAAAGATTATTTGTGTGAGTACACAGGTAGTAGAAGCGGGAGTGAATTTTTCTTTCGGGTGTGTCATCCGGTCAAAAGCTGGTCTTGATAATGTTATTCAGGCAGCAGGAAGATGTAACCGTCATAAAGAGCTGGGAAGAATGGGTGCGGTTTATATTGTGCAGATGTCCCGGAAGGCGGAAAAGCTGGAACATTTAAGAGAAATAAAAGATGCACAGGCTGCTTTGCAAAAAGTTCTTCATGATTTTAAACAAGATAAGAAAAAGTTTAATTATGCATTGGATTCAGAAGCTGCCATAAAATTTTATTATTTGGTGTATCATGCACAGTTAAGAAAGTCAGAAACAAAATTTCCAGTTGAAGTATGCAATGTACCTGTAACATTGGTAGACTTGCTGGGAAAAAATCAGATAGGTCAGAATCAATACCAACGAAAACATGAAGAAAAAATGCATATAAAACTTCCACAGGCTTTCCAGACAGCAGGGCAGGAGTTTGAGGTGATTTCTGATAATTATAAGGTGAGTGTTGTAGTTCCTTATGAAATGGAAGCAGAACAGTTGCTAGAAAAATTATCACAAGCAAGGCTGGAAGTAGAGAAGAAAAAAATACTGAGAAAATTGCAGAGATATACGGTCGGTATTTCAGAAACCAGAAAGGGAAAACTGGGAAATGCTATATATGAAAACAGCGAAGGAATTCGGATATTGAGTGATGGATATTATGATAAAAAGGTAGGTGTTGTGGATGAACCAAAGATGGATTTTTGCAACATGTGAAGGTGGTGAGAGAGATGAAAAGATATAGAAATACGATAGAATTTGAAGTATATGGTCCATATGCGCTTTTTTCTGATCCTGTTATGCGTGTTGGTGGAGAAAAAACAAGTTATCATATTCCAACATATGAGGCCTTACGTGGAATTGTGGAAAGTATTTACTGGAAGCCCACGATCATGTGGATCATAGATGCGGTAAGAGTAATGAATCCGATTCAGACAGAAACAAAAGGTATCCGCCCAATTGCATATAATGGAGGTAATGAGCTTGCGTACTATACGTATTTGAAAGATGTGCGTTATCAGGTGAGAGCACACTTTGAAATGAATTGTAATCATCCAGAACTGGAAGAAGACAGAAATGAATATAAACATCATAATATTGCCAAACGGATGGTGAAGCGAGGCGGACGCAGAGATATTTTTCTTGGAACAAGAGAGTGTCAGGCTTTTGAAGAGCCTTGTATATTTGGTGAGGGAGAGAGCTTCTATGATACGATGACCGGAGAAGTAGATTATGGCTTTATGTATCATGGTATAACTTATGCGGACGAAGCTGTTTTAGAAGAAGATAAAGAAAAAATGACAGTACGTTTCTGGAAACCGGTTATGAAGAAAGGAGGAATTATAGAATTTATAAGACCAGAAGAATGTACCCAGAAAAGACACATCAGAGAAATGAAACGTAAAATTTTTGGAAAAGATAATTTCACAGGTTTGCAGGAATTTACCAGTGAGGAGGTGGGAGAGTGAGCTGGGTAAACGAACTCATCGATCTGTATGAGATAAACAGTGACAAAATAGGTGTCATTGAGTATCGGAGAGATATGCCATATGTTCTTTTGCCACCGTTTCATACCACTGTGACTGCACAGATAACAGTGACCATTGATCAGGATGGTAATTTTATAAATGCAGAACTGGTAGATCTTAATGATAAATTGACAATTATACCGGTTACAGAAAAATCAGGAAGCCGTACAGCAGGAAAGGAACCACATCCTTTGTGTGATAATCTCAGGTATCTTGCTGGAGACTATACAAAATATTATAAAGATGATGGAATCTGTCATGAATTATATATTTCCCAGTTGAAAGAATGGGTAGAGTCAGAATACTGTCATGAGAAGGTCAGGGCAATTTATTTATACCTGAAAAAAAATACGCTGATCTTTGATCTGGTTGAGAAAAGGATTATAAAATTGGATGAACAGAATCGGATTGATGATAAAGAAAATATTCAGGGAATTGTACAGACGAAAGCATTTGTACGTTTTATTATTCGTTCGTCAGATTTGGATCTTTTTGAAGTAAAAACAGATGAATGCTGGAAAGACAGAACACTTCAGGATTGCTATATAGATTATGTACGCTCCCGGGAAAAAGAGAAGGGATTGTGCTATCTTACCGGAAATATGGAATCCATTTCCTATCTTCATTCAAAAAAAATCCGTAATGAAGGTGATGGGGCAAAACTGATCTCGTCAAATGACAGTCAGAATTTTACTTATCGGGGACGTTTTGTAAGTAAGGAAGAGGCTTTTGCCGTAGGAAATGAAACATCTCAGAAGATTCATAATGCATTGAAGTGGATCATTCGAAAACAGGGAACATTTTTTGATACGTTAGCAATTGTTACATGGGAATCTAATCGACTGAGTATGCCAAGGTGGAATGTAGATACAGAAATGATCACATCGGAATATGACTGGGATGATGAAGAGGCTGAAGAGGAAGTCATATCAGATGGAAATGCGATTACTGCTGAAAAATTTTACAAAGCACTTCGAGGATATGGAAAAAAGGTAGATAATACATCCGCAATGATCTTACTTGGTTTTGATGCGGCCACACCGGGAAGATTGTCCATGGTTGAGGAGATGACGCTGGATTCTGCGCGATATCTGGAGAATATAAAGAAATGGCATGAGAGCTGCAACTGGATTCATGAGAAATGGAAAGGTAAAGAAAGAATAGAGTTTTCCGGAATGGTTGGCGTTAAAGATGTAGCAGAGATTCTGTTTGGCATAGAAAGTAAAGGCGGACTTGCGATTGCGGACGCAAACGGAAAGAAAATGTATGCGGAAGTTGCGAGAAGATTAATTCCATGTATCTGGAATGGAACCGAAATCCCGCATGATTATGTGAACAGAGCTGTGCTTAAGGCGTCCAATCCATTAACATATAAAGATCGCAAAAATTGGGAAAGGGTTTTAACGTTAGCATGTTCGCTGGTGAAAAAAGATAGAAAAATGGAGGAATGGAATGTGGCATTAGATAAAAATCAAAAAGACAGAAATTATTTATACGGACGTTTACTGGCAGTGGCAGATCGGATTGAATATCGTACTTATGATGATGGAGATAAAGCAAGGGTTACAAATGCAAAAAGATACATGAGTACTTTTTCCCAGAGACCTTTTGAAACATGGAAGGTGATTGAAGAAAATATCCAGCCATATATGAATAAATTGGGGATTGCGGAGAGGCGTTTTTATGAAAATCTGTTAAATGATATTTATGAATTATTTGAAATAGATAGTTTCAAGGATAATAAAAAATTGGATGGTTTATATCTTCTTGGTTTTCACAGCCAGGCTTATGATCTGAAACTGAAAAAGGAAGATTCCAAAGAGAAGGAAGAGGAGGAATAAACGATGAGTGAATTAAAAGGAAAAATTGATTTTGCTTTATTTGTAAGTGCTGATAATGCGAATCCAAATGGAGATCCATTAAATGGAAACCGTCCAAGAATCAACATGGATGGACATGGTGAAATATCGGACGTGTGTATCAAAAGAAAGATAAGAAATAGACTTCAGGATCTTGGACAGAAGATTTTTGTACAGTCAGATGATCGTACAGATGACCCTTATACCAGTCTGAAAGACCGTGCAGATGGATGTGAGGAACTGAAAGCCCAGATGGGAAATAAGAAAAATGCGAATCGAGACGCATGTGCGGCGATTGCTTGCAGAGAGTGGTTGGATGTCAGAGCTTTTGGTCAGGTCTTTGCATTTAAAGGAATTCCTGTATCATTTGGCGTAAGAGGACCTGTTTCCATTCATCAGGCGATCAGTCTTTCGCCAATCGATATCATCAGCATGCAGATTACTAAAAGTGTAAACAGTGAATCTGGAAAAGAGAGTAAGGCTTCGGACACCATGGGCACGAAACACCGAGTGGGATTTGCGGTATATAAAGTAATGGGAAGTGTAAACGTTCAACTTGCTGAAAAAACAGGATTTAGTCAGGAAGACGCAGAATTACTGAAAGAAGCATTAAAAACATTATTTGAAAATGATGCTTCTTCTGCAAGGCCAGAGGGAAGTATGGAAGTCTGCAAAATGTACTGGTGGCAGCATGATGAAAAAACTCCTGCTGTTTCCAGTGGGAAAATTCAGAGAGGTTTTGAGATTAAACCTAAGAAGGAGCATCCGAGAGAATTTACAGATTACGAAATTTCGTGGCATGTAGATGGATGCAAAGAGCCGGAGGAATTTGATTTTGTATAAGGAAGAAGATTTTCTTCAGTTATCTGGAATCCAGCATTTTGAATTTTGCCGAAGACAGTGGGCATTGGCTTACATAGAGTTACAGTGGCAGGAAAATGTCAGAACAGTCGAAGGAAAAATTCTTCATGAAAACGCACATGATGCAAGTATGAAAGAAAAAAGAGGGGATCTTTTGACCGTACGTGCAATGCCGATTCACTCCCGGGAAATGGGAGTGAGCGGCGAATGTGATGTAGTAGAATTTCATAAAGTAAAAGATGGAATTCATCTGGCCGGGAAGGAAGGGGTTTATAAGGCAGTTCCAATAGAATACAAAAGAGGACGGCCGAAAACAGATGATTCGGATATTCTTCAGGTGGCGGCACAGGCAATGTGTCTGGAAGAAATGTTATGTTGTACTATATCCTATGGATATATCTTTTACGGAGAGACAAGGCATCGCATGAAAGTAGAATTCACAGATGAAGTGAGGGAAAAGGTTCGTAAGATATTTACAGAAATGCATAAATATTATGAACAGCGATATACACCGAAAGTAAAGACAAGCAAAAAGTGTAATGCCTGTTCTTTGAAAGATATTTGTATTCCTGTTCTGAATAAAAAGAAGTCTGTTTCCGGGTATATTGACAGGATAATTGCGGAAGAGGAAAAAGAATGAAAAGGCTTTTGAATACGTTGTATGTAACAACTGGAAATAAGTATTTGTCCCTGGATGGAGAAAATGTAGTTGTTTTGGAAGAACAGAAAGAGATTGGTAGAATTCCTCTGCATAATCTTCAGGCAATCATTACATTTGGTTATACGGGGGCCAGTCCAGCACTTATGGGAGCGTGTGCACAGAGAAATATAGATCTTTCTTTTATGTCTGGAAATGGAAGGTTTCTGGCCAGAGTTACCGGTGAGGTAAAGGGAAATGTGACATTGAGAAAACAGCAGTACCGAATCAGCGATAACAAAGAAGAAAGTATACATATAGCAAGAAATTTTATTCTTGGAAAAGTGTATAATTCCAGATGGGTTTTAGAAAGAGCTATAAGAGATTATACGTTGCGTCTTGATGTAGAAACTATAAAAAAGAAATCTTTGTTTCTTGTACAGAGCATGGGGAAAATAAGAGGATGCGAAAGTGCGGATGAATTATTAGGGTTAGAAGGAGAAGCTGCTTCTGTTTATTTTTCTGTGTTTGATGAACTAATCCTGCAACAGAAAGAAGAATTTTATTTTCATGGAAGAAATAAGAGGCCGCCTTTGGATAACGTTAATGCGATGTTGTCGTTTGGATATTCTTTGTTGGCAGGAATGTGTGGGGCTGCTCTGGAAGCAGTGGGTCTTGATCCATATGTTGGATTTTTTCATACAGACAGACCTGGACGTATGTCGTTGGCACTGGATTTGATGGAAGAATTCAGAAGTGTTATGGTAGATCGGTTTGTTTTGACACTGATCAATAAAAGAATTATGAAGGAAAAATATTTCATAAAAAAAGAAAATGAAGCGGTTATTATGACGGATGAAGGACGAAAAGCTTTTTTATCAGCCTGGCAGTCTAAAAAACAGGAGACTATTAAACATCCATTTCTGGATGAGAAGATAGAATGGGGAATGGCTCCGTATGTTCAGAGTATGCTGTTGGCGAGATACCTAAGAGGAGATTTGGATGAATATCCGCCATTTTTCTGGAAGTAGGTGAGATAATGCTGGTTTTGATAACATATGATGTGAATACACAAACGGCGGCAGGAAGAAAACGTCTGCGTAAAGTTGCAAAAGAGTGTACTAATTATGGACAGCGAGTACAAAATTCTGTATTTGAGTGCCAGATGGACGCAACAAAATGCAGACAGGTGAAGAATATCCTGGAGAATATCATAGATAAAGAAGTGGATAGCTTAAGATTCTATTATCTGGGTGAAAAGTACAAAAATAAAGTAGAACATATTGGTGCAAAACCTGGCTTTGATGTTACAGATACCTTAATATTATAGTGCGAAAGGTAAGTTCACAGAAATACTCCAGAACATTCGCACCAGGAAATACATATAGTTTACAAGAAAAATAATTTAAAATATGATGATTTGAATAAAAAATAAGACTAATATGTATAATAAGTAGAAAAATCAGTTTTGGATAAATATGTTTTTGTCTGAAATTGCTGTCAGCCTCCTTGTGAGGCTGTGAGTTGAAATGTTTTGAGGTTATCGTCTTTGAGACGTCCATCTACGTCAGCCTCCTTGTGAGGCTGTGAGTTGAAATCCACTCTGTAAAGTACCCTCTGCGTACTTAGAAGTCAGCCTCCTTGTGAGGCTGTGAGTTGAAATATCTGGAAGAATCCAGACCGGCAGCTGCACCAATGTCAGCCTCCTTGTGAGGCTGTGAGTTGAAATACGTTAAATTCTCTGCAAACATCATCAATAGTTCGTCAGCCTCCTTGTGAGGCTGTGAGTTGAAATAAGAACGGAATAAAAGTTTGTATGGTAGGATATGTCAGCCTCCTTGTGAGGCTGTGAGTTGAAATGCTGCTACAGTCTGAGCAGCTATACTTGTAAATTCGTCAGCCTCCTTGTGAGGCTGTGAGTTGAAATATCATTCCACAATTCTCTTCCAGCTCTTTGCCGTCAGCCTCCTTGTGAGGCTGTGAGTTGAAATAACCTTCTGGAAGAAGCCTTCCGAGGTGGAGACACACGTCAGCCTCCTTGTGAGGCTGTGAGTTGAAATTTCTATCCACCAGTTCATAGCATACGCCATCAGCCGTCAGCCTCCTTGTGAGGCTGTGAGTTGAAATACATTCTGATCTAATTGGAGCGGCATGGTCTGGAATGTCAGCCTCCTTGTGAGGCTGTGAGTTGAAATGGATCATCACTTGCAGCTCTTGTAGGGACCGGCGGTCAGCCTCCTTGTGAGGCTGTGAGTTGAAATGCCCCATCAACAGCAAGGTACTTCGTAGCAACCCAGTCAGCCTCCTTGTGAGGCTGTGAGTTGAAATATATGTCCGTGAAAGCCCGAACGGATATGTTCTCGTCAGCCTCCTTGTGAGGCTGTGAGTTGAAATATGTATTACATCCAAGAAAGAACCATCACTTACCGTCAGCCTCCTTGTGAGGCTGTGAGTTGAAATGATAACATACTGTGTTGCTCGAACATCAAAAGCAGTCAGCCTCCTTGTGAGGCTGTGAGTTGAAATCATCTCCACCACATAACTCTTTTCCCGGGTCACCAGTCAGCCTCCTTGTGAGGCTGTGAGTTGAAATGATCCAGAACCCGACATCTGATAGAGTGCTGTTGGTCAGCCTCCTTGTGAGGCTGTGAGTTGAAATACCATATTGGTCTGGATGGAACGATAACGTCCTTGTCAGCCTCCTTGTGAGGCTGTGAGTTGAAATAAGGAACAGAAAGCGGCCAACCAGCCAGATGTGGTCAGCCTCCTTGTGAGGCTGTGAGTTGAAATGCCGAGTTCCTCGAATTTGATTGTTTCATTGTAACCGCCAAATAATCCTGCGGTCAGGTATAAAATCACTCCAACCTTTTGAGCGTTGGAGTAATTTACTACAAGTTACTTGTGATCTTTGATAGATTGGAGTTTTTTACTCCAGGGAGCCAGTTCTGAGAGCTGTTCATCTGTCATTTCTTCAGATGGACGCTGTTCAAGCAGATATTTAAGGTATCCGTAAATATTCAGATCATGCGCCCTGGCCATCTCGACCATCGTATAAACAACGGCGCTGGCATTGGCTCCATTGACAGAATCGCTGAACAGCCAGTTTTTTCTTCTTACCGCAAACGGGCGGATCGCATTTTCACTCAGATTGTTTGTAAAGCTGCAGCGTCCGTCTTCCAGATCCTGTCCGTTGTCAGGGGCCTATGCTGGCCCTGGTCTGCTGACCGCCTCCTTTTCCATCTGATTTTTTGCCGGAAATGACAATCCGCGAAAATCGACAAAAATCGCCCGGCAGGTCGTAAACCTACCGGGCGACGATTTGAAGCGTTTTGTTGTTTTCTTACATGGTATAGTTCATACTCATAGCCGGAATATTCCCGTGGCGGGGCAAGGCTTTTTTTAAGCGGTAGAAGTGGATTAGATTATAATGATAGTAAAACAGCATGGCGGCGTCCTCCCGTGGGCCGCCATGCCTTTAACTGCTGGGAATGACAGAAAGAAAGCAGCGGCCTTGATTTCTCAAAACCGCCACCAGTGAATATAAATTAAGCGTGAAAATGGGTCTGCCCAGCAGCGGTTTTTTTCTTTTCTGCCGCTGGGCAGATGTTTTTTCTTTAGATACATGATAAGAGGAATTTTTGAAGATTCCATAAAGATTTGAAAAATGGACGGACATAAAAGACGTCCATTACACTATCGGAAAATCAGCAAGGAAGTTTCATAGTAACCTTTGCGCCGCCGGTTTCTTTTGAATTTTCTAA
>OGCQ01002574.1_pt1 | contig 18211 bp, 19 predicted proteins | sample 1570161 | NCBI WGS metagenome assembly OGCQ01 (sample SAMEA4384402, study PRJEB24528) | human gut metagenome
GAAACCGGCGGTGAAATATTGTCTTCTGGTCATAATAAATTCCCCAATCTTATGTATAGTTTCTGTAAATAACGAGAATATTATAAGCTTTCTGGGAAGAAGCGTCAATGATGTGAAAAGTGGAAGCATATATGAATGATGGGAAAATATAAGAAAAAATTAGAAGATGATATCCGGTGTCCGCTCGAATATGGCCTGGTTATATTTGGTGGAAAATAGAGCGGCACTTCAGATCTGTAATTGTGAAGAACACGAAATATAGGTGCCGTTAAAAAATATAAAATAATGTGATCAGTCTGACTTGCAGGACGAAAAACAGAGAAGTATACTAAACATGAAAATTTTAAATTCATTCATAGCACACCGGGGAATCATCTACGGTGCAAGGAGGGCAATATATGTATACACCTGCAAAAGAACGATACAACATCATGGAATATAACCGCTGTGGAAGAAGCGGATTACTGCTTCCCAAGATTTCGCTTGGCTTATGGCATAATTTTGGGGATGCATCCGATTATGAAAATATGAGGCAGCTTTGCTTCACAGCATTTGATAATGGTATCACACAGTTTGATCTTGCCAATAATTACGGTCCGGCTTACGGAAGTGCGGAGAAAAATTTCGGCAGAATATTAAAAGAAGATCTGATGCCATATCGTGATGAACTGATCATTACGACAAAGGCCGGATTTGATATGTGGGAAGGCCCTTACGGCAACTGGGGCAGCCGCAAATATCTGCTGGCGAGCCTGGATCAGAGCCTGAAACGTATGGGACTGGATTATGTGGATATTTTCTATCACCACAGAATGGATCCGGAGACACCGCTTGAGGAGACAATGGGAGCTCTGGCAACAGCTGTTTGTCAGGGAAAGGCACTCTATGTAGGACTTTCAAATTATGATGGAGAGACTTTGGAACAGGCAGCAGCGATCCTGAAAGATCTGAAATGCCCGTTTGTGATCAATCAGAACTGTTATTCTATATTTGACAGAACAGTAGAAAAGAATGGATTAAAGGATATGACCGGCAATCTGAAAAAAGGACTCATTACATTCAGTCCTCTGGCACAGGGACAGTTGACGGACCGTTATCTCAATGGGATCCCGGAAGACAGCCGTATTCGAAAGGACGGAAGATTTTTGAAAGAAAGTATTCTTACCGCAGAGCGTATGGAACAGATTCGTAAGTTAAATGAACTGGCGGCTCAGCGTGGTGAGAAGCTTGCGGATATGGCACTTGCCTGGCTTCTTCAGAAAAAAGAAGTTACCAGTGTCCTGATCGGTGCATCAAAAACGCAGCAGATCCTGGATAATATAAAAGCAATACACAGTGCGCCATTTACAGAGGAAGAATTGCAGAAGATTGATGAGTACAGTCTGTAGTCCTTGACATCCCGCCCGCTTATATGCTACGATTTAAATTACGAGTGGATATATGACAAACGCAGTGATGAAGAGAGTATGTAACAGGAAATCTTACAGAGAATCCCGTGAACTGCCGGTGAGGATGCCGCAGTGTGCTGCTGAGAGGGATAGGTGGAACGTTACAGAAGATGGCTTACTGAGCGGTGTGGATGAGCATTGATAAAGATGTAAGTTCACGAAGGGCTCCGCCCTTTACAGCGGTGAGGTGGAGTGAACAGCTTCACCCGCAGAGACTATCAGTTGCGAGACTGGCAGTGAATGGAAGTGGTAACACGGATTTTCGTCTTCCCTGAGATTTATGAATTGTAACAGAAGTTATGAGGAGTGAATTCAGGGAAGATTTTTTGTTTATATAGAAAAGAAATCTGTTGGCAGCCAAAGCCTGCAGGCAGCAGGTTATGTAGATATTCAGATTCTGCGAAGGAAATATATCCGGTAAACATAAAAGGAGAGAAAAAGACATGTGTGAAAAATGTAATAAAGGAAAATATTATATTACAACAGCAATCGCTTATGCATCAGGCAAACCGCACATCGGTAACACATACGAGATCGTGCTGGCAGATGCCATCGCAAGATATAAAAGAAGTCAGGGATACGATGTATTCTTCCAGACAGGAACAGACGAACATGGACAGAAGATTGAGCTGAAAGCAGACGAAGCAGGTGTTACACCAAAGGAATTCGTTGACAATGCATCATGCGAGATCAAGAAGATCTGGGATCTGATGAACACTTCTTATGACAAATTCATCCGTACAACAGACGAAGATCATGAAGCACAGGTTAAGAAGATTTTCAAAAAATTGTACGATCAGGGAGATATTTACAAAGGAGCTTACGAAGGAATGTACTGTACTCCGTGTGAGTCTTTCTGGACAGAGTCTCAGTTAGTAGACGGCAAATGCCCAGACTGCGGACGTGAGTGTAAGCCTGCAAAAGAAGAAGCATATTTCTTCAAGATGAGCAAATACGCAGACAGACTGATCAACTACATCAATGAGCATCCAGAGTTCATTCAGCCTGTATCCCGTAAAAATGAGATGATGAACAACTTCCTGCTTCCGGGACTTCAGGATCTGTGTGTATCCAGAACATCCTTCAAGTGGGGAATCCCGGTAGACTTCGATCCAAAACACATCGTATACGTATGGCTTGATGCGCTGACCAACTATATCACAGGAATCGGATATGACTGTGACGGCAACAGCACAGAGCTGTTCAACAAGAACTGGCCTGCAGACCTTCATCTGATCGGAAAAGATATCATCCGTTTCCACACGATTTACTGGCCAATCTTCCTGATGGCACTGGATCTTCCACTTCCAAAACAGGTATTCGGACATCCATGGCTTCTGCAGGGCGACGGTAAGATGAGTAAGTCCAAAGGAAATGTACTTTACGCAGATGAACTGGTAGATTTCTTTGGAGTAGATGCAGTACGTTACTTCGTACTTCACGAGATGCCATTTGAAAATGATGGTGTAATCTCATGGGAGCTGATGGTAGAGCGTATGAACTCTGACCTTGCAAATACACTTGGGAACCTGGTAAACAGAACTATTTCCATGACAAATAAATACTTCGGCGGTGTTGTAACAGATAAGGGTGTTGCCGAGACAGAAGAAGAAAAGGCTGTCGATGCAGATCTTAAGGCTGTTACAGAAGATACTCCGAAGAGAGTCGATGCGAAGATGGATGAACTGCGTGTCGCAGATGCAATCACAGAGATCTTCGTACTGTTCAAACGCTGCAACAAATACATCGATGAGACAATGCCATGGGCACTTGCAAAAGACGAGGCTAAGAAAGATCGTCTGGAGACAGTTCTCTACAACCTGATCGAGAGCATCAAAGCAGGAGCAAAACTTCTGGAATCCTTCATGCCAGAAACATCTGAGAAGATTCTTGCTCAGCTTGGTGATGGAAAAGTAACAGAGAAACCAGAAATCCTTTTCGCAAGACTGGACGTCAATGAAGTAATGAAGAAAGTAGAAGAACTTCATCCACATGTAGAAGAGAAGGAAGAGGCAAAAGAAGAAGCTGACGAAGAAGTGATCGACATCGAAGCAAAACCAGAGATCACATTCGATGACTTCGGAAAGATGCAGTTCCAGGTTGGTGAGATCATTGCCTGCGAAGAAGTGAAAAAATCTAAGAAACTTCTCTGCTCACAGGTTAAGATCGGAAGCGAAGTAAAACAGATCGTATCCGGAATTAAGAAACATTACTCAGCAGAAGAGATGGTTGGTAAGAAGGTTATGGTTCTTGTGAACTTAAAACCTGCAAAACTCGCCGGAGTATTATCTGAAGGTATGTTACTGTGTGCGGAAGACGCAGAAGGCAACTTGGCACTTATGACACCGGAGAAAAATATGCCGGCCGGTGCAGAGATCTGCTAATGTAAGTATAGAAAGATACAAAGAAACTGGTTGATAATAGTTAGTTTTGTATATGAAAGAATGAAAATGAGGACGGAGGATTTTTGGAATCACCGTCCTTGTTTGATATATATCTCCAATATCCGACATCTATATACAGTATCTGTCACACAAGTTATCCACATGATGTGGATAAGTATGTGGAAAACCTTGGGATAAGGGTGGGATAACCATGAAATTCCTTGGGATAACGTGTGGAAAAGATGGGATAAATATTGGGATACTGGGGACAGGACTTTTTTGATTTGGGACGGAGGATTTAAGACATTATTTTTGAAAATCCTCCGTCCCCGGAGGGATATATGATATTTGATACACATGCACATTATGACGATGAGCAGTTTAATGAGGACAGAGTAGAATTGCTGAATTCTATGGAAGAGCAGGGCGTTGGCACAATTATAAATGTCAGTGCAACATACAATTCATGCAGAAAGGTTATCGCACTTGCAAAGGAGTATCCATTTGTATATGCGGCAGTCGGGATTCATCCGGATGAGGTCGGAAGCCTGAATGAAGAGACCTTTGCACAGATGAAAGAGCTGTTTAAAGAGGAGAAAGTGGTTGCGGTAGGCGAGATCGGTCTGGATTATTACTGGGACAATGAGCCGAGAGAAGTGCAGAAAAAATGGTTCATACGGCAGCTGGAACTGGCAAGAGAGTTGGATCTTCCGGTTCTGATCCACAGCCGGGAGGCAGCGGCAGATACCATGGAGATTATGAAGGAGCATGCGAAAGGACTAAGCGGCGTGATCCATTGTTATTCTTATTCAAAAGAAATGGCACAAGAATATATCAAGATGGGATTTTACATCGGCGTTGGCGGAGTGGTAACGTTCAAGAATGCGAAGAAGTTGAAGGAAGTAGTGGAAAATATTCCGCTGACATCAATCGTACTTGAAACGGACTGCCCGTACATGGCGCCGGAACCAAACCGTGGAAAACGCAATAATTCTGCTTATATCTGTTATGTGGCAGAGAAGATTGCGGAATTAAAGGGCATTACGTATGAAGAAGTAGTCGAACAGACGGAGAAAAATGCCAGAGACATGTACTGTTTATAGCTGACAAAATACGCTAAAAACATACAAAATTATCATAGCACGCTATGAAATGTGAAATCAACAAATTGATGATCTGGGCAATCTGGTTACAAAACTTAATGTTCCGTCATACAACGGATGAATTCCTGACAGATAGAGGAATTTATCCGTTTTTTCGTGCCGGCAATTACGACAGGAAGCTTTACCGGAGGCGTAAGCGGCAGTGTCTTTACGTGCTCATGATGAAAGAGCTTGAAGTTACTGTATGGAAGGAGGCTTACGCCCTCCCCGATGGCAACGGCGCTGATGATCGATTCGACACGTCCGGTTCTTAGAATCTGTGGGTGGACCGGCACATTTGCGAACAGTGCCTGACAGATCTGATAGACGGAGGTGTAGCGGTTCATCAGGATGAATGACTCGTCTGCAAGAGCGAAAAGTGATACGGGTCCGTCAAGCGGATGTCCAACGGGAAGGACGGTGACCAGTTCATCGTCCGCAAGATAGACGGAAGAAATGTCGCTCTGATCGGCTATCATCTGTTCCCGGCAGATAATAAGGTCATACTGACTGGATAGCAGTCCTTTTTTTAAGTCATTTTCTTCGACTTCATCGAGAATGAGATGAATGTCCGGATGGGATTCGGTGAACTGACGGAAATGTGCGGTCAGTTCGTACTGTGTCAGGATCGGCAGTGTTCCGACACGGAGTTCATTTTTATTTCCCGTGAAAATCTGGTACTTCTTCATGTGTCTGTTCATGATCTCATACTGCCGGCGAAGGGCCAGGGCGTCCTGGTAAAAGGTCTCTCCGGCGGGGGTAAGGGAGGCCTTGCGGCGGGAACGGTCGAGCAGGGCGACGCCAAGTTCTTTCTCTAGTTTTATGATCTGTTTTGAAAGTGCAGACTGCGAGATATTTAGTTCTTCTGCGGCGTCAAAATAGGTATTGCATTCAGCGATGGCAATAAAATACTGAATCTGATCAAATGTCATATCTGAGGTCTCCTTATATTGTGCGAAAATTTCTTGCAATTCATTCCATTTTGGAATCAATTATAGCATAAGTAGAATTGATTTTGCATCTGAAAATCATTAAAATGGGAATAAAGAGTATGAGTAATGATTTCAATAAAGAATGAAAAAACAGGAGGATTATTTTATGGCAGCAAAAGTCACAGATCTCAGAAGTGCATTAAAAATGTTAGAAGATATGCCGGGACAGCTGATTGAAACAGATGTGGAAGTCGAGCCGATGGCAGAGCTTTCCGGTGTATACCGTCATGTCGGGGCAGGCGGAACCGTTATGCGTCCGACCAAAGAAGGACCGGCAATGATATTTAACAATGTAAAAGGACATCCGGGAGCAAGAGTTGCGATCGGCGTGCTTGCGAGCAGAACAAGAGTCGGTGCATTGCTGGAATGTGATCCGAAAGATCTCGGAAAGAAATTATATCACAGCGTGGATAACCCGATCCCGCCGGTGCTGACAGAAGAAGCAGCACCTTGTCAGGAAGTTGTACACAAAGCGACAGATCCGGATTTTGACTTATACAAATTAGTACCGGCACCGACGAATACGCCGGTAGATGCGGGTCCGTACATTACGCTTGGAATGTGCTACGCATCGCATCCGGATACCGGAGTAAGTGATGTGACGATCCACAGACTCTGCATCCAGGGGAAAGATGAATTATCGATCTTCTTTACACCGGGTGCACGCCACATCGGAGCAATGGCAGAAAAAGCAGAAGAGCTTGGACAGCGTCTGCCAATCTCGATCAGTATCGGAGTAGATCCTGCAATTGAGATCGGCTCTTGCTTTGAGCCGCCAACAACACCGATGGGATATGATGAACTTGCAGTTGCAGGTGCCCTCAGGGGTGAACCGGTCAGACTTTGCAAATGCCTGACGGTAAATGAACGTGCGATCGCCAATGCGGAGTATGTGATCGAAGGGGAAGTTGTTCCGAATGTAAGAGTACAGGAAGATCAGAACAGCCATACCGGATATGCAATGCCGGAATTCCCGGGATACACAGGACCGGCAAGTGACCAGTGCTGGATGATCAAAGTAACAGCTGTAACACACAGAAAGAACCCGATCATGCAGACTTGTATCGGACCGAGTGAGGAACATGTATCTATGGCCGGGATCCCGACGGAAGCAAGCATTTACGGAATGGTGGAAAAGGCAATGCCTGGAAGACTTCAGAACGTATATTGCGCTTCACCGGGCGGCGGGAAATATATGGCCGTTCTGCAGTTTAAGAAGCTTACGGCCAGTGATGAAGGAAGACAGAGACAGGCAGCGCTTCTGGCATTCTCTGCATTCAGTGAGCTGAAACATGTATTCCTGGTTGATGAAGATGTAGACTGCTTCGATATGAACGATGTACTGTGGGCGATGAATACAAGATTCCAGGGAGATGCGGATATCATCACAATTCCGGGAGTCAGATGCCATCCGCTGGATCCGTCCAACGATCCGAGCTGCTCCGGCAGTATCCGCGATCACGGAATCGCATGCAAGACAATCTTCGACTGTACTGTTCCGTATGATCAGAAAGACAGATTCAAGCGTGCACAGTTCATGGATGTAGATCCGGAGCATTGGGTGAAATAAGATGTGCAGGGAGAGTAGAGAAGATAAGGAATGTCTTCTGACGAAAAGCAGAAAAGATAAAAAGGACAGAAAACGCATAGTTGTGGCGGCAACCGGTGCGAGTGGTCTTCCGATTCTGAAAATGTGTCTGCAGATTATCCGGGAGGATTCAGACTATGAATCCATTCTGATTTTAAGTGACAGTGCGAAAATCACATTACAGCAGGAAACAAAAGACACAGTAGAAGAAATCGAAGCACTTGCAGATCAGGTATGTGATACAAAAGATATCGGAGCCGGACCGGCAAGCGGATCCTTCCGTACGGAAGGAATGCTGATCGTTCCATGCAGTATGAAGACTGTGGCAGGTATCCACAGCGGCTATGCAGACAATCTGATCTTGCGAGCGGCAGATGTGACGATCAAGGAACAGCGGACACTGGTCCTTGCAGCAAGAGAGACTCCGCTCAGTGCGATACATCTGCGTAACCTTTCCGAACTTGCGACGATTCCGGGGGTCCGGATCATTCCGCCGATGATGACATTTTACCATCAGCCGGAGAACATTGAAGAGATGACATATCACATCGCGGCAAAGCTGGTGGAACCATTCGGGATAGAGGCAAGAGAATACCGTCGATGGACCGGACTTGTGTAGAGAAGGGAGTGTCACAGTATGGAGACCGATAACTTCTGGGAAATAAAGAAAAAGCTGACATTTACTGAGATCTGTGTGGAAGTTCGCAGACTCGGCGATGATTACCACATATTAGTAAGCGGTGGGGAATGCCCACATATAGGCTGTACCGTCCTTGCAATTCCAAGACCGTCTCTTGACGGTAGCGGCAAGATGAGCAGCACGGCATCGGTACTGAACGTGACGGGGCATAAGGACGAGGAAGTATGCCGTTATCTTGCTGAGAAAGTATCGGCAGGAAAGAAAACGACCGTGGTGTGCACCGGAGGTATTCACATGGACGGGATCACGAAAGAACAGATTGCGGAAATTGTGGAAGCCATGCGGATAATTGCGGGGGAAATCGTGGACAAGTAATGGCCTCAAAAGGAGTAATATGTTTAATAATTACGAAATTGTAGAATACACACACAGCCTTCCATTCCAGATCCAGAACTTCACAGGCCGGACCATACAGGACGACCGGGGCGATATCAAAGACGTTCTGGAACACTGGCATCAGGAGATAGAGATGCCGCATGCCGGAGACTACGACCTGGAAGAGTTATTCGCATGGATCGATAAGATTTGTGGATAGTGTGAATATGAAAACAGGAAGGATGTATGAAAAAACGAAAGTTTTTTCATACGTCCTTTTGTCATACCATAGTATGCAAGAGATTAATCGGGTTCCAACTTATTAACATTCCGCCAGCTTCTTGGCGAAGTTCCATAAACATTCTTAAATGCTCTGGAAAAATGTAACTGATTTGGATATCCTACAGCATTTCCGATATCAGCAACAGACAGAGATGTTAACTTCAAAAGTTCGGCAGCTTTTGTCATACGGTAACTGATCAGAAATTCCTGTGGCGATTTTCCGATGGTATCGTGAAATATTTTCCCAAAATAACTCCGGTTCAGACCGCAAAAGGCTGCAATATCTTCAATCGTAATATTGTTCTGGAAATTCTGTTCAATATAAGATAAAGCTTCTTTTATGTAAAAATCCCTGATCTTTCCACTCTGATTCATGCGCACGGTAGCAGCGGAACGCATGAAATAATCTAAAAACAGATATAAATGGCCGATCATATGAAATGGCGACTCGGAAGAAGAACCCGGATGCCGGGCAATATATAGCATTTCGTTCATCATTTCATTGCGAAGGTCTTTTGAACCGGCGTGATAGACAGGATGATCGGGACTGAGTCCGGCGGTAGAAACAATCTCTTTAGCGCGGAGTCCGTCAAATTCAACCCAGGTATATTCCCATGGCAGATCCTGATCTGCAATATAAGTATTGATCTGATTAGGAAATAACATAAAACCCTGTCCGCTTTTTACTTGATATTCTATCGTGTTACCAGAAGAATCATTGGCCATTAAGGTACCGGTGCCGGATATTACATAATGAAAGACATAATGATTTCTGGCAGCAGGTCCGAAAGAATGTGAAGGTTCACACTGTTCCCAGCCGTACTGATACAAACCGATATCTACAAAATTCTCATTTGGAAAAACAGAAAATAAAATGTCACTCATACGACACCTCCTTTTTCATCAGTATATACCAAAATGCTAGATGACTTCAATATATAACGGGAAAAGTTGCATTTTACTATAAAACATATAAAATCAAGATATTTATAGACGCATTATGGTATGTTATAATTCATTTGTAATAGATGAAAAGCAAAAACCTGACGATGAAAACAGACAAATATACCGGGAAAGGTTCAAAATCAGGAAGGAACGGAACAAAAGGAGTTTGAAAAACATGCATAGGAAGTACAGGAAACTGGTAAGTGCCGGACTGGTTCTTACGATGGCTGGGGCTATGACGCTGCAAGGATGCGGGCAGAAGGAGAAGACAGGAAAGACAGAAATAGAACTTGTGCAGTATAAGCCGGAAGCAGTAAAAACATTTGAGAAAATAGAAGAAGAATTTAACCGTACACATGATGATATTCATCTTACAATTGAATCTCCGAATGATGCAATGACTGTTTTGAAGACGAGATTTATCCGGGAGGATAATCCGGATATTATTGGAATCGGAGGAGACGTGAACTATTCAAACTTTATCGATTCTGACATGTTGATGGATATTTCCGACTATAAGGGTCTGGAAGATATTAAAGAGGCATACAAAGAAATTGATAAAAATCTGGAATTTGTTCCGGAAAAAGGAACTTATGCGGTACCATACGTTGCAAATGCAGCAGGAATTCTTTACAACAAGGAAATGTTCGAAGAACATGGATGGAAAATACCAACTACATGGGATGAACTCATGAGCCTGTGTCAGGAGATACAGAATGCAGGAATCCAGCCATTTTATTTTGGATTTAAAGATACATGGACTTGTCTTGCACCGTGGAATGCGGTTGCGGTAGATCTCGCTCCTGCAGATGTGTGTGCACAGGTGAACCGCGGAAAGACAACATTTTCGAAGGAATATAAAGAAGTGGCAGAACGTATGCTGGAGCTGCTTCCATATGGACCGGATGACCCGTTTGCATATGATTACAACGGGGCGTGTACGGCATTTGCAAAAGGTGAATCCGCAATGTATACGATCGGAAGTTATGCAATTCCACAGATCCAGACGGTGAATCCGGATATGGAGATCGATTCATTTGTAATGCCGGCAAGTAATAACAAGGAAGAAAATACGTTGAATTCAGGAATAGATCTTCAGTTCTGCGTAATGCAAGACTGCAAAAATAAAGAGGCAGCATATGAAGTGTTAGATTTTCTCCTGGAAGATGAGAATGTACAGGCATATCTGGATGCGCAGAAGGCGGTTCCTTGTAAAGAAGGAGATTTTGAACTGCCATCAACCCTTGAAGGAATGAAAGAATATATAAAAGAAGGAAAAATGTCTGACTATCAGGATCATTATTATCCATCGGAAATGGCGGTAGACGCACAGATCCAGACATTCCTGATGAAAAAAGACAGCAAGGCATTTCTTAAGAAATTTGATACAGACTGGGTAAGATATAATCGTGATATTATCCGTAAAGTGGAAGATTACGAGAAATCGCATAATGACTAAGACAGATAAGTTACTGATAATACGGAAGTTCAAGGAGTTAGTACGATGAAAAAGAATAAATTAAATGATAGAAAGCGGACATTTCTTCTGATCACGATTCCGATTGTTGCATTATTTTTCTGCTTCAATACGCTGCCGCTGATCAAAGGTGTCATCTACAGTTTTACCAATTTTAAAGGATACGGAAGTTACGACTGGGTAGGGCTTCGCAATTATATAGACCTGTTTACCGATTCCAGAGTCGGAGGCTCATATATCTTTACATTTAAGTTGGCAATTGCGGCGACAATTTTGACAAATGTATTGAGTCTTCTGATGGCACTCGGACTAAATAGTAAGATCAAGTTCAAAAGCGGACTCAGGGGTGCATATTTTATCCCGAATGTACTGGGAGCACTGGTGGTAGGATACATTTTCAACTATTTCTTTACGTATATCCTCCCTGTATTTGGAAAAATGATCGGAAGTAAGACATTTAGTTCCAGTATGCTTTCTAATACAAATCTTGCGTGGATCGCGATTGTGATCGTGTGTGCATGGCAGTCGATAGCAATGAACACAATCATTTATATTTCAGGACTTCAGACGGTTCCGGAGGATGTATATGAAGCAGGTGCCATTGATGGTGCTACAGGATGGAAGAAGTTCAGAAACCTGACATTTCCACTGATCATTCCATTTTTCTCTATCAATATGGTTCTGAGTGTGAAAAACTTCCTGATGGTATTTGATCAGATCATGGCATTGACAAAAGGAGGTCCTGCCCAGAGTACAGAATCCATCTCATATCTGATCTATAATAACGGAATGAGTGGCGGACAGTTTGGATTCCAAAGCGCAAATGCAGTCATTTTCTTTATTGTGATCGTAGTGATCTCGGTAGCACAGATGACCATCACCGGTAAGAAGGAGGAACAGTTGTAATGAAAAAAGTTGGGAAAGAAAGAATAAACTGGCCTGTAACGATTCTTCTGATCGCAGGGCTGATCACTGTAGTATTTCCATTATATATGACTGTTGTCATTGCGCTGAAGAAACCTTCGGAAATGACGAATGATGTCGCAGGAATCTTATCGCTTCCAAAGCATTTCAGTCTGAGTAATTTTACAGAGGCGATGAAAGTGACAGATTTCTGGAACTCGTTGGGAAACAGTCTGCTGATCACAGTTGTGACGGTAGTGCTTGCAATGCTGATCCATTCACTGCTTGGATATGCAATTGCAAGAAATAAGGCACATAGTAAATTTTATAAGTTTATTTATTTTTATGTTGTCAGTGGTATGTTCGTACCATTTGCAATCCTGATGATGCCGGTGGTAAAACAGACGGCGCAGATGGGACTTGCGAACAGAGCCGGAGTTATTATCTTATATCTGGTCTTTTATATGCCGATGAATGTGCTTTTGTATTCCGGATATCTGACGAATATTCCGATGGCACTGGAAGAAGCAGCATGTGTGGACGGAGCAAGTACATGGACAACTTATTGGAAAATTATCTTTCCAATTATGAAACCAATGCATGCGACAGTAGCGGTTCTGACAGCACTCGGAACATGGAATGATGTAATGACACCGTTGGTTATCATGTCAGGAACCGGAAAGAATACATTGCCGCTTGCACAGCTTAATTTCCAGACACAGTTTGGAACGAACTACAATCTGGCATTTGCTTCGTACCTGCTGGCACTTCTGCCAATCCTGATCTTTTATCTGATCTGTCAGAAACATATTCTGAATGGCGTGGTGAATGGAGCCGTAAAATAATCGGAATGCAAATAGAACTTGAGACATAAAAAGGAGACAAAGAAATGGGAATTGTTTACTGTGAAGCAGACAGGACATTTACAATACAGACAAAAAATACAACATATCAGATGCAGGTAGACCGTTTTGGATTCCTTCTTCATCTGTATTATGGAAAGAAGACAGATGGAAGCTGTATGGATTATCTTCTGACATATTATGACAGAGGATTTTCAGGCAATCCGTATGATGCCGGAAGTGACAGAACCTATTCGATGGATGCACTCCCTCAGGAGTATCCGTGTTACGGAACCGGGGATTACAGAAGTGTGGCTCTGATAATTGAAAATGCAGACAGAAGTACAGCGTGTGATCTTCGATACCGTTCACATCAGATTTCTAATGGGAAATATAAGATTCCGGGACTTCCGGCAGTCTATGCGGAAGAGACAGAAAGTCAGACACTTGAGATTACAATGGAAGATGTGGTTACAGGAGTAGAAGTAACACTTCTGTATGGTGTACTTCCGGACTATGATGTGATTACCAGAAGTGCAAAGATTGCTTATCATGGAGATGGAAAGATTTTTATCCAGAAAGCACAGTCTGCGTGTCTTGATTTCCTTTATGGCAAATATGATCTTCTGACATTTTACGGAAGACATGCGATGGAAAGAAGGATGCAGAGAGAACCAGTTACGCATGGAAGCCATGTGATCGGAAGTGTAAGAGGAACTTCAAGCCATCAGTATAATCCGATGATGATCCTTGCAGATGAACATACAACAGACAGCTGCGGAAACTGCTATGCAATGTCATTTGTGTATAGTGGGAATTTTAAGGGAGAGGCATTGAAAGACCAGTTCGGTCAGACACGTGCACTTCTTGGCCTGCAGGATGAGATGTTTTCTTATCCGCTTGAAACAGGATCGGTGTTTTATACACCGGAAGTGCTCCTGTCATTCTCGGGAAGTGGAATGAACCAGCTTTCGCAGAATCTGCACCGCTGTATCAGACAGCATATCTGCAGAGGAAAGTATAAAGAAAGTATCCGTCCGATCCTGGTGAACAGCTGGGAAGCAGCGTACTTTGATTTTGACGGCGATACCTTATATGAACTGGCAAAAGAAGCAAAGAATGTAGGCATTGATATGCTGGTGCTGGATGACGGATGGTTTGGAAAACGTGATGATGATAACAGCGGTCTTGGTGACTGGTTTGTTAATGAGAAGAAGCTTGGCGGAACACTGGGAAGTCTGATACAGAAGATCAATGATCTTGGGGTAAAATTCGGAATCTGGATAGAGCCGGAGATGATATCAGAAGACAGTGATCTGTACAGAGAACATCCGGATTGGGCACTTACGATCCCGGGAAGAAATCCGGTTCATGCAAGAAACCAACTGGTGTTGGATTTCTCCAGAAAGGAAGTTGTAGACCATATATTTGATCAGATCTGCAAAGTATTGGACCAGGGAAATATTGAGTATGTGAAATGGGATATGAACCGTAGTCTGATGGATGTATTTTCGAGGGGAACGAAAGATCAGGGCAGGGTTATGTATGATTATGTTATTGGTCTGTATGACTTTCTGGAAAGAATCGTAACCAGATATCCAGATCTGCTGATCGAAGGATGCAGTGGCGGCGGCGGAAGATTTGACGCCGGAATGATGTATTATACGCCACAGATCTGGTGCAGTGATAATACAGATGCATTGGACAGATTACAGATCCAGTATGGTACATCGTTTGGCTATCCGATATCCGCTGTAGGTTCACATGTATCGGCAGTACCGAATCATCAGACAGGAAGAATTACATCTCTGCATACCAGAGGAGTAGTGGCAATGGCTGGAACATTTGGATATGAACTGAATCTCGGAAAACTTTCTGAAGAAGAAAAAGAAGAGATCCGGTCACAGGTAGAAGAATACCGGAAGTTCGCACCGCTGATCCAGACGGGACTTTATTACCGTTTGTCTGATCCGTCGAAGGAAGAATATGCAGCATGGGCATTCGTATCAGAAGATCAGAAAGAAGTACTGCTGAATGTAGTGATGCAGGAGATTCATGGAAATATGACTGTGAATTATGTAAACCTTCAGGGATTGAAATGCAGTGCGGTTTATCGTGATACGGAAACAGGAAAGACTTATAATGGCGCAGCACTTATGGAAGCAGGAATCCCGATGCCTGTAGAGATGGGAGAATTCAAGGCGTACCAGATGCATCTGGTGGGAGAAGAATAGAATACAAGAACCTGTAAATGCAGGAGAAGCTGCTGACAAGCAGTTTCTTCTGCATTTTTTACAGGAAAATAATACATAGGAAGATTCTTTAGAGGAAGGAACAAAAGAAAATGGAAAAAAGAGAAAAGAAAAATGACAGTATCTTTCAACATAGAATAGAGAGACATCATGATGAACTCAGATGGCTTTACATGGAACTTTATCAGAATGGTGATATGTTTGCAGAATTGTGTTCGCAGATGTATGAGTATTACAACTGCCGCAGTAAAAAATTAAAAGAACGAGATCTAAAAAGAGAGAAAGGACCAGATTGGTATCACGGAAAAGATATGCTTGGCATGATGCTTTATACAGATAATTTCGCAGGGAATATGAAAGGTGTAAAAGAAAAAATTCCGCATAAATGTTATCTGAATGATTATTTCACGGGAAAAATCCGGATTTGAACACGATGAAGAAGCAATGAACGCAGCAGTCAGAGAAGATATCATGCTGCATGCATATATGTTGACCCAGTCAGGGATCCCAATGTTATATAGTGGTGACGAACTGGGACAGGTGAACGATTATAGTTATAAGAACGATCCGGAAAAATGTGCTGATTCAAGATATATCCACCGGGGAAAGTTACCGTGGGAACTCGCTGAGGATAAGGAAGATGTCACAACGGTTCAGGGAAACATATTCCAGACACTTGACCGGTTGGAAAAGATCCGCAGACAGGAGATAACATTTGATAAAGATGCAGATGTGTATACATATGATGTACATGACGACAGTATCCTGTGTGTATTGCGGGAATATAAAGGGAGAAGATTCTTTGGAATATTCAACTTCAGCAATCAGGAGAAGACAGCATGGATGCAGGAAAAAGGGATGTACCGTAATCTGTTGACGGGTGAAAAGACAGAATTGAAAGATATAAGATTAAGTGGATATGAGTTCCTTTGGTATGGAAACTAAAATTGTGTGTGTTTCCATTTATATATTTATACATATTTCATTTTTTATTGCTATTAATCCCCGTAAAATTATTGTATAATGAGAAATAATCGCTACAGTTTACATACCAGAGTATGTCTGAAAAGACCTGAATTGTAGTGGAAAGTTAGGAAATAAGTTCATACGTGGGAGGAATCATGAAAGAACCAACGTTAGGTAATCCGCAGAACACGATAGAAGTTCTGCAGAAATATAATTTTTCATTTCAGAAAAAGTTCGGCCAGAATTTCCTGATCGATACGCATGTATTAGATAAGATCATACAGTCGGCAAATATCACGAAGGATGATATGGTACTGGAGATCGGACCGGGAATCGGTACGATGACGCAGTATCTGGCGCAGGCGGCGGGCAAAGTGATTGCAGTGGAGATCGATAAGAACCTGATCCCGATCCTGGAGGATACATTAAGCGGATATGACAATGTACGTGTCATCAATGAAGATGTATTAAAGCTGGATCTTAAGAAGCTGACAGACGAAGAGAATAACGGAAAGCCGGTCAAAGTAGTGGCGAACCTGCCATACTATATCACAACGCCGATCATAATGGGACTATTTGAAAATGAGGTTCCTGTGGAGAGTATCACGGTCATGGTGCAGAAAGAAGTTGCGGACCGTATGCAGACCGGACCGGGCAATAAGGATTACGGCGCATTGTCTCTGGCTGTGCAGTATTATGCCGATCCGTATATCGTGGCAAATGTTCCGCCGAACTGTTTTATGCCAAGACCGAAGGTAGGCTCAGCGGTCATCCGTCTGACCTGCCATCAGGAAAAGCCGGTACAGGTGCAGGATGAGAAGCTGATGTTCAATATCATTCGTGCATCCTTCAACCAGAGAAGGAAGACACTGGCGAACGGCCTGAAGAATGCGGCAACTTTAGATTTTACAAAAGAAGAGGTCGAAGCAGCGATCGAGGCACTTGGGAAAGGCGCAAGCGTGAGAGGCGAGACACTGACGCTGGAAGAATTCGCGAAGTTAAGCGATCTGTTGTGTCAGAATCGATAGAAGGGAAAAATATCCGAAAGAACCGACAGGCATCAGATCCTGCAGACAGCAAGAATATAAGAACAAAACCCAGCAACATTTAGCTATCCCCATATAAGAAAGGATGATGACGATGGACAGAAAAGACGATCAGACACAGACATTATTTGAGGTAACACCGGAAATCAGCCATTTTGCAGAACTCTGTGAGAGGAATAATGCGATAGACAAAGACCTGTATACGAAGTACGAAGTTAAAAGAGGACTCCGTGACCTGAACGGAAAAGGTGTCCTTGCGGGACTCACGAACATTTCCGACGTATGTGCGAAGAAGATCGTGAACGGCGAGGAAGTGCCGTGTGCAGGAAATCTTTACTACCGCGGCTATAACATCAAAGACCTGGTGCAGGGATTCTTAAAAGATAAGCATTACGGATTTGAGGAAATCGCCTACCTGTTATTGTTCGGTGAGCTGCCGAATCAGAAGGAACTGCAGACATTCCACGAGACACTGGTGGAGAGACGTACACTGCCGCCGACATTTGTCCGTGACGTTATCATGAAGGCGCCGAGCCGTGATATGATGAACAGTCTGTCCAGATCGATCCTGAGTCTGTATACATATGATCCGCATGCAGACGACACATCGATTCCGAATGTACTGCGTCAGTGCCTGAACCTGATCAGCCAGTTCCCGATGCTGATGGTCTATGGCTATCATGCGTACAACTACCGCATGGGAGATGACCTGTTCATCTATGCGCCGTCACCGGAATTATCGACAGCAGAGAATATTCTGATGATGTTAAGGGAAAATAAGAAATATACCAAGCTGGAAGCAAAGATCCTGGATATGGCACTTGTCCTTCACATGGATCACGGCGGTGGTAATAACTCGACATTTACAACGCACGTGGTAACATCATCCGGAACGGATACATATTCGACGATCGTAGCTGCTATGGCAT
>OGCQ01002575.1_pt1 | contig 18204 bp, 17 predicted proteins | sample 1570161 | NCBI WGS metagenome assembly OGCQ01 (sample SAMEA4384402, study PRJEB24528) | human gut metagenome
AAGGTAAATATTGAAAATGAAAATAAAACTATGATGCAAGGATTAAAAGAAAAAGAAATAAGTACAGAAAATCTAAGAAGAGAAAAAGAGGGAATGTTAAGTTTAGATGAATGTATAGATTTAGCTTTAAAAAATAATTCTCAAATAAAATTAAAAGAGATAGAAGCTAAGATAGCTAAAATTGATAAAAAAATTTCTTTTGGTAATTTTTTACCAAGAATTTCTGCTATGTATTCAATCTCTGAGTTAGATAAATATGTGAGTGCAACTATTCCAGCACCTGATGTAACAATAGGAGTTTTAGGTGGAATAACTTTGCCATCACTTCCAGTTACATTGACAAGTAGAATGGTAGACAAAGATTTTAAAAATTATGCTTTAACTGCACAACTTCCAATTTTTGTCCCAGCCACTTGGTTTTTATATTCAGCAAGAGAAAAAGGAGAAAATATCAGCTTATACACAGAAGATTTAACTAAAAAGATGATAAAGTTAAAAGTTATAAGTGAATATTACTATATTTTAGCCTTAGTAAGTGAAAAAAGAGTTTTAGAAAGTGAATATGAGTATGCCAAAAAATTAAATAAAAATGCAAAATTAGCATTAGAAACTGAAAGTATTTTAAAATGGCAAGAAGAACAGACAGAACTTTTAATTAAACAAAAGGAAAATGCTATTAAAAATAATGAAAGAGATTTAAAAATTGCAAAAATGAATTTAATGAATGATTTAGGTTTAGACTTAAATGCAGATTTTAGATTTGTTATTCCAGAAGATACAGTTTATAAACTTCCTCCTCTTGAAGATGTTGTGTATGATGCACTTATCAATAGTGAACTTATAAAAATAAGTCATAATGTAGTAGCGATTAGTAAAGATAAAATAAAAATTGCAATGAGCAGATTTTTACCTCAAATTAGTTTAGGTGGAGGAGTAATTGGAACTGGTCTAAGTTTTCTTGATCCAAAAAATATCCTTTTTGGAGCTGTTACAGGCTTCTTATCATTATTTAATGGTTTTAAAGATGTTAATGAATATAAAAAAGCTAAGTTGCAATCAGAAGCAGCTTATATACAAAGAGAAGATATTATAATGAATACCATTATATCAGCAGTAAATTCATATAATAATGTTCAAAAAAGTATAGAAGATAAAGAATTAGCAGATATGAATTATAAGATTGCAAATGAAAAATATAAGCAAAAAAAATTAGAAAATGAAGTTGGAAATATAACTGCTGCTGATTTATTAAATGAAATGACTGAACTGGAAAAAGCAGCTAGTCTTAAAGAAAAAGCAGACTATAAATATAGTGTTTCAGTTGAAGCTTTAAAAATGTTAATTGAAAAATAGGAGTTTATTATGAAGATTAAATATATATTACTTTTTTTAATAATTTTTATTTTTACAGCTTGTAAAAAAGATACAGTGGAAATTATAAGAGCTGTAAAAATCCAAGAAATAAATTCAATGCAGGATGAAAATTTTAATATTGATTTTCCAGCAAAAATTTCCCCTACACAAAAAACTGTATTAGCTTTTAAATATGCTGGTAAAATTAAGAGTATAAATTTTGAAAGTGGAGATTTTGTAAAAAAAGGGCAAGTAATTGCTACAATGGATGATAAAGATTACAAAGTTAATTTAGAAGCATTTTCTAAAAAATACGAAGCAGCAAAAGCTGTTGCACAAAATGCAGAAACACAATTTGCCAGAGCTGAAAAATTGTATAAAGGAGAAGCACTTGCAAAAAAAGATTATGATAATGCACTTATGCAAAAAAATGTTGCTATATCAACTTTTAAAGAAGCTAGTGCTGGACTTGAAAATGCTAGAAACACTTTAAATGACACAAAAATAATAGCTCCTTATGATGGATATATAGATAAAAAAATAGTTGAAGTAGGAACTGTTGTTCCAGAAGGAGGTCCTGTTATTTCATTTATATCAAATGAAATAACTGATATTTCTGTAAATGCTTCATTAAAAGACATTGAATATATTAAAAATGCCAATAATATAATTTTTAAAGATAATTTATCAGAAAAAACATATTCTCTTAAAGTTAAAAGTGTCGCACAAAATCCCGATCCTATTAATTTAACTTATCCTGTTACCTTTACTTTTTCAAATCTTAGTGAAGGTGAAAAATTTTTATCTGGACAGACAGGGACTGTAACTATAAGTGTTAAAAATAATGGAAATCAAGAAATTTTAATTCCTTTAAATGCTGTTTTTGAAGATAATGGTTCAAATGTTTATCTATTTAAAAATGGTATAGCTGTTAAAACTCCAATAAAAATTGGAGAATTAAGAGAAACTGATAAAATAAGTGTAGTTAAAGGATTAAAAAGTGGAGATAAAGTAATAGTTGCAGGAGTAAGTAAATTAGCAGATGGAGAAAAAGTAAGACTTTTAGGAGGAAATAAATGAAAATTATAGAATACTCTATAAAAAATAGAGTAGTTATAGTCTTTGCAACATTAGTTTTAACCATTGCTGGAATATTTTCATATTTTGAATTAGGAAAACTTGAAGATCCTGAATTTAAAGTTAAAGAGGCAATAGTTGTTACTTTATATCCAGGTGCCTCTCCTGAAAGTGTTGAGCAGGAAGTTACAGATAAAATAGAAATTGCTCTCAGAAAAATTCCTAATGCAGATGTAGATAGTGTATCAAAGGCTGGTTATTCAGAAGTACATATAAAAATAGATGAAAGTACCCCAAGTGAAAAAATAGATCAACAATGGGATATAGTTAGAAAAAAGATAAATGATGTAAAAACTACTTTACCTTTAGGGGCATTACCTCCAGTAGTTCTTGATGACTATGGAGATGTATACGGTATGTTCTTTGCAATAACAAGTGAAGGTTTTTCTAAGGAAGAACTTTATAATTATGCAAAAGATATTAGGAAAGAGTTAGAAAAAACAGATGGAGTGGCAAAGACAATTTTATTTGGTAATAGTGATAGTGTTATAGAAGTATTAGTTGATAAGAATAAAATAGCTAATCTTGGAATAAATGAAAAAATGATAGCCTTAGCATTTACAAGCCAAAATATACCTGCTTATGCTAACTCAATGTTACATGGAGATAAAAATATTAGATTTGATATAGATCAAAGTTTTGAATCCATAGAAGATATAGAAAATTTAGTTATATATTCAACTCCACCAGTATTAAATGTCCAAAAGCCAACAACAGTATTATTAAAAGATATTGCTGAGGTTAGAAAAACAGAAGTTAAACCTTATACTACAAAGATGAGATACAATGGTAAAGAAGCTATTGGACTTATGTTATCACCTGTTACTGGAACAAATGTAGTTGAAACAGGAAAAGAAATAAATAAAAAAATAGAACTTCTTAAACAAGATTTACCCTATGGAATTGAAATAGAAAAAGTTTACTATCAACCTGAACTTGTATCCTCTGCAATAAATCAGTTTATAATAAATTTGATTGAATCAGTTGTAGTTGTTGTAGGTGTTCTTTTAATCACTATGGGAATTAGAAGTGGATTGATAATTGGTAGTGGACTTATACTTTCAATATTGGGGACTCTTATTGCAATGCTAGGAATGAAAATAGATTTACAAAGAGTTTCTTTGGGAGCTTTTATAATTGCAATGGGAATGCTTGTTGACAATTCAATAGTTGTAGTTGATGGAGTTTTGGATTCATTGGATAGTGGAAATAATAAATATACTGCTCTAACTAAGCCAACAGAAAAAACTGCTATACCTCTTTTAGGAGCAACTTTTATAGCAATAATTGCATTTTTGCCTATGTATCTTATGCCAACAACTGCTGGTGAATATATAAAAAGTTTATTTTGGGTAGTTGCTGTTTCACTGGGATTGAGTTGGATAATTTCACTTACACAGACAACTGTATTTTGTGATATATATTTAAGTGAAAATAATCTTAAATCTGGAAATAGTAAAGGAAAATTATTACATGATAAATTTTCAGTCTTACTTGAAAAAATTTTAACTCATAAAAAATTTTCAATTTTAATTTTACTTGGAGCATTTTTTCTTTCAATGTTATTATTTATAAAAGTTCCATTTTCCTTTTTTCCAGATTCAGACAAAAAAGGCTTTGTAATTAATCTATGGAATCCAGAAGGAACAGATATAGAGTATACTAATAAAATCAGTGAAGCAGTTGAAAATGAAGTTTTAAAACAAGATGGAATAATATCAGTTACCTCAGCAATAGGAGCTTCACCATCAAGATATTATATTGCTACTATTCCAGAATTACCTAATACAGCTTTATCTCAATTGATAATCTCAGTTAAAAAACTTAAAAATATTGATAAAATTAGTGAAACTGTTAAAGAATTTGTAGATAATAATTTCCCAGATACTCGTGTTGAAATTAGAAAATATGCTAATGGTATGCCCACAAAATATCCTATACAACTTAGAATTATTGGCAATGATCCAAGTGTGTTGAGAGAATACTCTAAAAAATTTGGAAATATTTTAAGAGATATTGAAGGAGCAGAAAATGTCCAAACAGATTGGAAAGAAAAACAGTTAGTTATAAAACCAGAACTTGATAAAGTAAAAGAAAGAGAAAGTCTTGTAACAGCTCTGGATATTGCAACTTCATTAAGTAGAAGTACTAATGGTATAAAAATTGGGACATTTAAAGATGGAGAAGAAAACATTCCAGTTATTTTTAAAGAAAAAAATGATAGTAGAGAATTTAATATGAATAGCTTAGGTCAAGTTCCTGTATGGGGCTTAGGTTTCAAAAGCATCCCATTTAGAGAACTTATAAGAAAAGAAAATCTTATCTGGGAAAATCCAATTATAATAAGAAAAGATGGATTTAGAGCAATACAAGTACAAGCAGATGTTAAAAATGGGTATAGAGTTGAAGCTGTTAGAAAAAAATTTGCTCAAGCAATAAAAGAAAGTAAAATAGAACTACCAAAAGGATATAAATTAGAGTGGAGTGGAGAATTTTATGAACAAGAAAAAAATACAAAAGAAGTTATCTCTTATGTTCCATTACAATTAATAATTATGTTTATGACCTGTGTGCTTCTATTTGGAAATTTAAAAGACCCTATTATAATTTTTGGAGTTTTGCCACTATCTTTCATTGGCATACTCCCTGGACTCTTCATTACAGGAAGAACATTTGGTTTTATGGCAATAATTGGAACAATAAGTTTAAGTGGTATGATGATAAAAAGTGCTATTGTTTTAATAGATGAGATAAGATATGAAATTTATACTCTGAAAAAAGAGCCTTTTAAGGCTATTATAGATTCTAGTGCAAGTAGAATAAGAGCTGTTTCACTGGCAGCTGGAACAACTGTATTGGGCATGACACCTTTGATGTTTGATCCTCTATTTTCAGATATGGCAATAACTATTGTCTTTGGTTTGACTGTTACTACATTACTAATTTTATTTGTTGTTCCATTGTTATATAGCATATTCTATAAAATAGACAAACCAAAAGAAAATTAATTAAATAAAACTTGCAAAAAAGTTAATTTATAGTTATAATAAAAATATGATTTATTAAGTAAAGTATAAAATTAAAATAAATTGTATTTGACTTGCAAGTGAGGAAGCTGATAGTGTAACTTCACTATATCTTCCAAGCATTATAACATCGGTACTTGATATGGCAACATTGATTAAATTTTGTATTGCCATAGGAAGTAAAAAAGCAAATACCGTTTTCCTAAAAGAAGTTTTATCTAACATTTTTCTCTCTCCAATAAGACTACACAGTAGGATTTAACTCCACTTTCATCACCAGTAAAACCTAATTTTTCTTCTGTCTTAGCCTTTACATTTATAAGTTCAGAATCAATCTCTAAAATCTTTGCAATATTATCTCTAATACTATCTATATATGGTCTTAACTTGGGCTTTTGTATTACTATAATAGTATCTAAATTTACTATTTTATAATTTTTTTCTTTCATAATATTATTTATTTTTTTTAATAAAATAGCACTATCAATATCTTTCAAATTTTCATCATTATCGGGGAAATGTAATCCTATATCTCCCAAACCTAATGCTCCAATTATAGCATCAGTTATAGCATGTAAAAGTACATCCCCATCAGAGTGTCCTAAAACTCCTTTTGTATGAGGAACTTCTACACCACCTAACATCAATTTTCTACCTTCAACTAATCTATGAACATCATAACCATTACCTATTCTTAGCATTTTATTTCTCCTTGTAAATATTATTATATGTTTCAATTAATTCTTTTTCACTAACAGTAGAAGTACCAATTTTTCCAACCACTATTCCACCAGCAGAATTAGCAATTTTTGCAGCTTCTTCCCAAGTTGCACCAGCAGCCTTTGCCAAAGTGAAAACTGAAATAACTGTATCCCCAGCACCAGTTACATCATAAACTTCTTTTGCATAAGTAGGAATATTATGTATTTCTTTATCATATAAAGTCATTCCTTCTTCACTTCTTGTTATTAAAACAGTATCTAAATTATATTTTTTCTTTAATTTTTCTCCAACTATATCAATATTTTCTAAGGCATTAGCATCAACTGCTGCATAAGCTTCTTTTTTATTTGGAGTAATAGAAGAAGCTCCCACAAAATTAAAAATATTTTTTGGTTTAGGGTCAACAGTAACAATTACATTATTTTCTCTACATAGATTTATAATTTTTTGTGAAAGAGATTTTGTTAAAAGTCCTTTATTGTAATCAGATAAAATAACTGCATTCAATTCTTTTATATGATTTTTAAGATTTTTTATTATTATATTTTCTTCATCTTCATTGATATAAAATTCTTCTTCCCAATCGAGTCTTAAAAGTTGTTGATGCCCTGCTATTACTCTTTTCTTTACAATAGTAGGTCTATTATCAACTTTTAAAATTAAATTACAATCAACATTTTTAGGAAAAGCATTGATAAGTTTTTCTGCATTTTTATCTTTTCCTACAAGTCCACCACAATAAACATTAGCTCCTAAGGCAGCAAGGTTGTTGATAACATTGGCAGCACCACCTAAAACAAATTTTTCTTCTGTAACTTTAACAACAGGGACTGGTGCCTCAGGAGAAATTCTATCTACCTTACCCATAATATATTCATCTAACATTAAATCTCCAATAACAGCAATTTTAATATTTTTGAAATTTTCTATTAATTTACTAATCATAGTTAAAACTCCCTTTTATAATTCATTTTATATTCACTTTTTTATTATAGCATAAAATATAAAACTTAAAATATTAGTAAAATAAAAAAATTTATGTTAAAATTAAAAAAAGCATTTTTTAGGAGAGATTATGAAAAAAATAATATTAACTTTATTTTTAATACTAGGATTAGCGTCATTTGCAGCACCAAAATTTGTGGATACAGATAAGTTACAAAATGTTGGTTATCAAATTACAGCAGATGATGAAGATTTATTTTCATTTGCAAAGGCAACAGATGAAGCAGGGGTATCAGTGGCTCTTTATTTAATGCCAAATAAAACAGCAAAGTCAATGAGTAATGCAATAAAAGATTCAGCACCTGATGATGTAAAGTTAGAATCTTCTATTGATAATAAAAGAGCTTATATTTTAAAATTTGCTAAGGCAGATAAAGGGTATACATATAATTTTGTACCTAAAAAACAAAAGGTAAAGGATTACCATATTTCAGTTTTATATATAACAGACAAAAATTTATCTGGAGCAAGTTTGGATAAAGTGGTGGATAATGTTTTAAATGAAGCAGAAAGTTTTTTAAAGTAATAAAATAAAAATTTAGGAGGGAAAGGGGCAATTATGAAAAAATTAATATTAAGTTTATTTTTATTGTTAGTAGCATCTTCTTATGCAGTTCCAAATTTTGTAAATTCAAAAAGAGCTGAGGAAAGAGGATATAAGGTTGTGCAAGATACAGAAGGAACAGTTTCAATTCAAAAGGTTGATGATGAAAGTGCAACAACAATTTCATATTGGTATGGTGTGAAAAACCCTGATGTAGCAGAATTAAACAAAGTTTTAAAAGAAGACGCTACAAGGGATTTACAAAGTAAAGGTTCTTTAAAGATGGGAAAGGCCTATGTAGAAAAATATACTGATGGAAAAAATTATATGTATACACTTGTATTTAAAAATGCAAAGCCAGAAGATGTTTTAACATCAGTTGCATACTATACTAAAAAAGAAATTCCTAAAAGTGAATTAAATAAATATGTAGATAAATTACTTGCAGAGTCTGAAAAATATATAAAATAAAAGTAAAAAGGCTGTTACAAAATAAATGCAACAGTCCTTTTTATTATTATAAGGTTGGTATGATAACATCTTAAAAAAACTTTTATAAATTTATTTTGTTTTGCAAATTAAATTTATTTATATATCTATTATACACTAAAAAAATTCTTTTTGCAAGAAAAATTAAAAAATTGTCATAAAAAAAGAGGCTATTACAAATTAAAGTGTTTTTAGTATATTTCTAAATTTGTAACAGTCTCCAATTTTTTAATCCTTCATTCCAGCAAGTGCTATTCCAATGGGAGTAATATAGATTGGCATATATGGTTTATAAATATTTAGTCCTAGCTCTTTTTCAAAAATTTTTTCACTATCAGCAAAGCTACAAGCACCTCCAACTAAAAATACATCTTTAACCTTATAACCTTTTATATATTTTTTTACAATAGAAGCCATTTTTTCTAAAACAGGAGTAATTTGTGTAAAAACTTCTTTTTCTTTTTTCTTATCAGTTTTTATATCCTCAGCTGTTTCAAAATCCACTCCATAACTACCAGCTAAAACCAAAGTCATATGAGTTCCACCAGTTGGCTCATCTGCAACAAATACAACCTTCCCTTTTTCTAAAATGCTAATACCAGTTGTTCCACCACCTAAATCTACCACCACACCATCTGTAATTCCTAAAACATAAGAAGCAGCAGTTGGCTCATCTATAACTTTTAATATATCTATCCCAGCTGATTCAATCACATTTACTATTGCTTTAACACTTCCTTGCTCAACACCAGGGGGAATAGCAGTACAACCTTCTGTAATCTCAATTCCTAATTTATCTTCTAAATCTTGTTTTAATTTTTTTACTATTGATATTGCTCCCATAAAATCTACAACAATACCATCTCTTACAACTCTTGAACGTTGGGTAGCACCAGCAACAGGATTACCATTTTTATCTAAAATAGTTATAACAATATTTGCAGTACCTAAGTCAACTCCAACATAGAATTTACTTTTATCAAAATTTGTTTTTGGTTTTGTAATAGTTTTTTCAAAATCTTTAATATATTTATTTACTTTATTTAAATTCATTTTTGCGTCTCCTTTATATTTTATAAAAAAATACTATATTAATAATTATGATTTGTCAATAATATTTAATTTTTAAGATAGAAATAAAAAAATTTTATTAATTTACTAAAAAATACTATAAATTAGGCAGATTTTTTGATATAATATAAAATAAACTTAGAATTTATAAATAAGGGGAATTGATGAAATCAGTAAAAGTACATATAAAAAATAAAAAAGGGTTACATGCAAGACCTTCATCTCTATTTGTACAATTAGTTACAAAGTACGATTCTGATATCAGTGTTAAATCAGAAGATGAGACTGTAAATGGAAAAAGTATTATGGGACTTATGCTTCTGGCTGCTGAAGAAGGTAGAGAATTAGAATTAATAGCAGATGGACCAGATGAAGATGCCATGCTCAAAGAGTTAGTTGATTTAATAGAAGTAAAAAAATTCAATGAGGAGTAAAACAAATGGAAATTATTAGGGCAAAATATATGGGGTTTTGCTTTGGAGTTTTGGAAGCTATTAATGTTTGTAACTCTTTGGTTGAAGAAAAAGGGAAAAAGTATATTCTAGGAATGCTTGTTCATAATAAACAAGTTGTAGAAGATATGCAAAGAAAAGGTTTTAAACTTGTGACAGAAGAAGAATTGCTTCAAGATGTGGATAGTTTAGAAGAAAATGATATAGTGGTTATAAGAGCACATGGGACTTCTAAGAAAGTACACGAAAAACTAAAAGAGAGAAAAGTCAAAGTTTTTGATGCCACTTGTATATTTGTAAATAAAATAAGGCAAGAGATAGAAATAGCAAATGAAAAAGGTTATAGTATTCTATTTATGGGAGATAGAAATCATCCAGAGGTAAAAGGTGTTATTTCTTTTGCTGATGATATTCAAATATTTGAAAGTTATGAAGAAGCTACAAAGTTAAAAATTGATTTAGATAAAACTTATCTATTATCAACACAAACAACTCTGAATAAAAGAAAATTTGAAGAGGTTAAAAAATTTTTTAAAGAAAACTATAAAAATGTGATAATTTTTGATAAAATATGTGGTGCAACAGCTGTTAGACAAAAAGCGGTTGAGGATTTAGCTGTAAAAGTTGAATTAATGATAGTAGTTGGGGACACTAAAAGCTCAAATACAAAAAAATTATATGAAATATCTAAAAAATTAAATGATAATACTTATCTTATTGAGAATGAGGAACAGTTAAATTTAGATATTTTTAGTGGTAAAAAGGTAGTAGGAATTACTGCTGGAGCATCAACACCAGAAGAAACAATAATGAATATAGAAAAAAAAATAAGGGGGATATATAAAATGTCTAATGTAAATGAAAACCAAAATGAATTCTCGCAAATGTTGGAGGAATTCCTACCAAATCAAGAAAAGAGAGTTGAAGGAGTTATAGAGTCTATGGATCAAAACTTTTCATATCTTGATGTTCCTGGTGAAAGAACAGCAGTAAGAGTAAGAACAGATGAATTAAAAGGCTATAAAGTTGGAGATACTGTTGAAGTTTTAATAACTGGGTTATCAGAAGAAGATGATGATCAAGAATATATAACAGCTTCAAGAAAAAAAATTGAAGTGGAAAAGAATTGGGAAAAAATAGAAGATTCTTTCAAAAATAAAACTATTTTAGATGCAGAAGTTACTAAAAAAATAAAGGGTGGATACTTAGTACAGGCTTTATTGTATCCTGGATTCTTACCTAATTCACTTTCAGAAATTCCTGATAATGAAGAAAAAGTTGTAGGAAAGAAAATACAAGTCATAGTAAAAGATATAAAAGTAGATTCAAAAGATAAGAGAAATAAGAAGATTACTTATTCAGTAAAAGATATCAAAATAGCAGAACAAGAAAAAGAATTTGCAGCTTTAGAAGTTGGACAAATTGTTGATTGCGTTGTTACAGAAGTTTTAGACTTTGGATTGGCAGTTGATATAAATACTTTAAAAGGATTTATCCATATTTCAGAAGTATCTTGGAAAAGATTAGATAAATTATCAGATATTTATAAGGTTGGAGATCATATTAAAGCAGTAATTGTTTCGTTAGATGAAGCAAAAAGAAATGTGAAATTATCTATTAAAAAACTTGAAGAAGATCCTTGGGCAACAGTTGCTAATGAATTTAAAGTAAATGATGAAGTTGAAGGAACAGTCACAAAGGTTTTACCTTATGGGGCTTTTGTTGAAATTAAACCTGGTATAGAAGGACTTGTACATATTTCTGATTTTAGCTGGACTAAGAAGAAAGTTAATGTTTCAGATTATGTAAAAGAAGGAGAAAAAGTAAAAGTTAGAATAACTGATTTACATCCAGAAGATAGAAAATTAAAATTAGGAATAAAACAATTAGTAGCTAATCCTTGGGAAACTGCTGAAAAAGATTTTGCTGTTGGTACAGTAATTAAAGGAAAAATCGTTGAAGTAAAACCGTTTGGGATATTTGTTGAAATAGCAGATGGAATAGATGCTTTTGTTCATAGCTCAGATTATAATTGGATAGGAGAAGAAACTCCTAAATTTGAAATCGGGAATGAAGTTGAATTAAAAATAACTGAACTTGATTTAAACAATAAAAAAATTAAAGGAAGTTTAAAGGCTCTAAGAAAAAGTCCTTGGGAACATGTATTAGAAGAATATAAAGTTGGTACAACAGTTGAAAAGAAAATAAAAACTGTTGCAGATTTTGGTCTATTTATTGAATTAATAAAAGGAATAGATGGATTTATACCTACTCAATTTGCTTCTAAGGAATTTATAAAAAATATTAGAGATAAATTTAAAGAAGGAGATATTGTTAAAGCACAAGTTGTTGAAGTCAATAAGGATACACAAAAAATAAAATTATCTATTAAAAAAATAGAAATTGAAGAAGAAAAAAGAGAAGAAAGAGAACAAATTGAAAAATATTCTACTTCATCATCAGAAGAATAATAAGTAAAAAAATATAAGAAGCTGTTGCAAATGAAATTCTTAGTCTAAAAGTTAAAAAATATGTGAGTTAAGAAATCTACTCAGTAACGAACTATTTTTTACTTTTTATCCATTTGCAACAGCTCTATTTTTTAAGGAGGAATAATGAGTACTAGTGCATTTACAGGTTTTGTACTGTTAAGTGAAGCTAAATTTGATATAGATAAATTTTTGAAAGATTTAAAAGAAGATTGGAATATTACATTGAATTTAGGTAAAGAGAATAAAGAAAAAGATATGTTAGTAGGAGATATTGATGGTATAATGGTAGCTGTTGCTTTAATGTCTGCCCCTATTCCAAATAATGAAGCAGTAGAAAGTGCTAAAACAAATTATAAATGGAAAGATGCAGTTAAAGTTGCTGAAGAACATAAGGCTCATATAATAGTTTCACTTTTAGAAGAACCTAATTTAGTAGATGGTGCAAAATTATACACAAAAATTATATCAGCACTTACAAAACAAGAAAATTGTACTGGAATTAATGTGTTAGGAACAGTTTTAAATCCTGATATGTATAGAGATTTTACAAAATATTATGAAGAAAATAATATGTTTCCAGTGGAAAATATGATATTTATTGGATTATATGGCTCAGAAGATGGAAAAATAAATGCTTATACTTATGGAATGGAAGATTTTGGAAAGAAAGAGATGGAAATAATCGCTAGTTCACAAAAACCAGAAGATGTCTATTATTTCTTACAAGGTGTTGCAGATTATGTAATAACTTCTGATGTAATATTACAAGATGGTGAAACAATAGGCTTCTCAGCAGAACAAAAAATTCCTATATCTCAATCAAAAGGTATAGCTGTTAATGGGACTACATTAAAATTAGGATATTAATGTAAAATACTTTTAAAAAATTAAAAAAAAATTTGCTAAAATAAAAAAAGTATGGTATATTAGTGAAGTATCAGTGATGGTCGCATAGCTCAGTTGGGAGAGCACCTGCCTTACAAGCAGGGGGTCATAGGTTCAAGTCCTATTGTGACCACCATAAAAGAAATGGGGGTGTAGCTCAGTTTGGTTAGAGCGCCTGCCTGTCACGCAGGAGGTCGCGAGTTCGAGTCTCGTCACTCCCGCCATCAAAAAATCAACTAGCTTTAGGCTAGTTTTTTTATTTTTTATTAAAAATATAACAAATTGTGCTATAATATTAAACAAAGAAATTTTTTAAGGTGAATAGAAATGTATAATGAAATTGATTTGCATAACCTCGATTTTAGATTAGCTTTAAGTATATTTAAGAGAAAATATAATGAAGCCTTAAAAAGAAAAGATAAGAGGGAGATTTTAGTAATTCATGGTTATGGAGCTAATAAATTAGGACATATTCCTATTTTGGCGACTAATTTAAGAATTTTTTTATCCAAAAATAAAGATAAATTAAGTTATAGACTTTCAATAAATCCTGGTGTAACTTATGTAACGCCAATATCTAGGTTGGATTAGAAAAGAGGAATAATGTATATAAGATTAAAAAATAAGAATTTCTCTAAAAAAGTAAATGATTTTTTAGAAAAAAATAAAATAAAATATTTTTTTGCATTAGATGGAGAAAATATAAAATATGCTATACTATATATACCAAATGATTTTCAAGAAGAGAATTTTAAAGAAATTGAAGATTTAATTGAGATTACTGAAATTAAGAGGGCATATAAATTTGTAAGTAGAGAATTTAAAAAGTCAGATACTATAATAGATATAAGAGGACATTTAATAGGCGGAGATAATTTTATGTTTATGGCAGGACCTTGTTCTGTTGAAAATAAGGAAATGCTCTCAAATATAGCAAAAGAAGTAAAAAAAGGTGGTGCTGTTGTTTTAAGAGGCGGGGCATACAAACCAAGAACTTCTCCCTATGATTTTCAAGGACTGGGTGAAATAGCCTTAAAGTATTTAAGAGAAGTAGCTGATAAAAATGATATGTTAGTTGTAACAGAAGCTATGGATGTTGAAAACTTAGATTTGGTTTGTACTTACTCAGATATTATACAAATTGGTGCTAGAAATATGCAAAATTTTAGTTTATTAAAAAAGTTGGGAAAAGTGAATAAACCTATACTTTTAAAAAGAGGTTTAAGTGCAACTATCAATGAATTTTTATTATCAGCAGAATATATAATTGCTCATGGAAATAGAGAAGTAATACTTTGTGAAAGAGGAATTAGAACTTTTGAAACTATGACAAGAAATACCTTGGATATAAATGCTATTGCTCTGATAAAAGAATTATCTCATCTTCCTATCATAATTGATGCAAGTCATGGGACAGGAAAAAGAAGTTTGGTTGAACCTGTTACTTTGGCAGGAATTTTTGCAGGAGCTAATGGAGCTATGGTAGAAGTACATGAAAATCCAGACTGTGCATTGTCAGATGGTCTTCAATCACTAGATTTTAAATTATTTGAAAAATTGGCAAGAAATATAAAAAAATCCTTAATTTTTAGAAAGGAATTAGATTAATGAACTATATAGATAATGATATAAAGGATTTTGATAACTATATTGAATTTACAACCTTTAATAAATTCAATATAAAAATATTATTTACAAAGAAAAATTATGGAAATGTACTAGAAAAAAGTAGAGAAGAAATTAAAAAAGATTTTTCTTTACAAAATAAAATAATGATTTCATCCCATCAAACCCATAGTGATAATGTGGTTTTAATAGGAGATAATGCATATAAAACGTATTTTGAAAATACAGATGGAATCTTGACATCTAATAAAAATATAGCAATATTCACAAAATATGCAGACTGTTTAGCTATATTTATCTATGATGAAGAAAGTAAAATATTTGGAGCTGTTCATTCAGGCTGGAAGGGAACATATCAAGAGATAGTAAAAAGAGCTATTGAAAAGATTAATCCTAAAAATTTATCAACAATAAATATTTTATTTGGTATAGGAATATCTTGTGAAAATTATAAAGTTGGTGTAGAATTTTATGAAAAGTTTAGAAACAAATTTCCAAAAGAAATTGTTGAAAAGGTATTTTCTATAAAAGATGATGATTTCTACTTCAATAATCAACTTTTTAATTACTATTTACTTAAAGATTATGGAGTAAAAGAAGATAAAATATTTTTAAATAATAGATGTACATTTAAAGAAAATTTCCATTCTTTTAGAAGGGATAAAGAACTTTCTGGAAGAAATGGAGCAATTATGTTTATGGAGGTTTAGTATTATGACAAAGAAATTTTTAGCAGTATCATTTTTATCATTGATGTTGGTAGCTTGTGGAGAAGGAAATGGTTCTGGAACTGCTACTGGTAGTTCAGGTTCAGGAACCTTAGAATTAAGCCAAAGAGACAAGGAATTGGCAAATGGAAATCCAAATATTGCAGCAGAAATATTAGTTCAAAAGGCAATTTTACAAGAAGCTAAGAATGAAAAATTGACAGAACAAGAACAATATAATCTTGATTTAGCAAAACAAGAAGTTGAAGTAAACTTCTATTTACAAAAGAAATTTGATAAAGATTTTAGCAATGTTTCAGCTGTTAGTGAAGAAGAAGCAAAAAAATATTATGACGAACATAAATCAGAAATTGGAAATACTCCTTTTGAAAAAATAAAAGCAGCAATAGTGAATGAAATTGTTTATCAAAAACAAACTGAAATTGTTCATAAATATTATAATGATTTAGCTGAAAAATATAAGATAAATGATATTTTAAATAAAGAATATCCACAAGAAGCAGCAAATACTGATAATACAAAAACAGAAGAAAAAAAATAAGTGAGTTACATTCCAGATTTTATTATAGTAAATTTTCTTTGAAATAAAATTTTAATAAAGCTCAATTAAGATTACTGTGACGTCCTATAATGTTGAAAGAGCCTTTTGTGAGCTCGAGAAACATTATAGGCTGTCAAGTAATCGCTATATATAATTAGAAACTTTTAAGATTTTTCAAAGAAAATTTAAGAAGTCTGGTTAGTAACGAACTATTTTTACAATATTTATCTATCTAATAATACCAAAATATCATTTTCTAATATGGTTGTGTTTCCACTTGGTATCATAGCAATATCATCTCTTTTAATCATAACAATTAGAGTATTTTTAGGTAATTCTTTTATAGATTTATTCTTGTATTTTGAATTTTTATCAACTACATTTTCATATAAGTTTATTCTTGTATCTCTATCTACAAAACTTGAACCACAAAGAACAACTCTATCTCCTTTTTCTATTACAGTATAACCATTTGGAATAATATTTTGTCCATTTCTTATAATCAAAACCAATAATACAGATGGCATGAATTCAAGATTTTTAACTTGTTTTCCAACCCATTTGTGTGCTTCACCAATTTCGGCAGTTATGAAATCTACATCTTCTGTGTCTGAGTAATCATTGAATGTTTTAAGGACATTTTCTTCCTCATCTATCATATTGAATTTTCTTGAAAAGAAAGGAAGTAAAGAGCCCTGAATTGCAATAGACAACAAGACTACAATAAAAGCAATATTAAAAACAATCATTCCAATTTTTTTATTGACAACCACAACTAAGATAGCAAAAACTACTGAGGCAGCTCCTCTTAAACCTGCCCAAGACACTAAAAGTTTTTGTCCTCTACTTGATTTTAAAGGACTTATTAACGAACAAACTACAAATGGACGAATAAATAAAGTCATAGCAATCATTATTAGAATAGCAGGAACAGTATATTTTAATGCTTCCAATGGATTTACTAAAAGTCCTAGTAAAAAGAAAATTAGAATCTGCATAATACTGGTTATTCCATTAAAAAAGCTAACAATTTCACTTTTCTTATTAAATCTAACATTTCCTATTAATACCCCCAAAAGATAGATTGTTATATAGCCATTACCTCCAACAAACTCACTTATAGAATATGAAAGAAGCATAGAAGCCATTATTAGAGCCATAGACATCCCACTATCTATATTATGAATTTTTTTTATAGATAAAATAGATATTTTTGCAAAAATATATCCTACTAATAGTCCAAAACACACTTGTTTAAATAGAAGTATTGGCAAATTTAATTCACCTTTTGAAAGGGTCAAAAAAGAGATAGTTAAAACATAAGCAAAAGGATCGTTTGAACCACTTTCAATTTCTAATAAAGAAGCTGTATTTTCTTTTAAATTTAATTTATGTGATCTTAAAATACTAAATACAGAAGCAGCATCTGTTGACCCTAAAACAGAACCTATTAAAAATGAGGTATACCAATCAATTTTTAAAACATAGTGAGAAAATATTCCTGTTAAAAGTGAAGTGAAAATAACTCCTAATGATGATAAAATCAAAGACTTTTTTATTATCCCCCTTGCCATAGAAAGATTTGTACCAAAGCCTCCAAAGAAAATAATATATATCAAAGCAAAGCTACATATATCTCTGGATAATTCATAATTTTCATAATCAATTTTAAAAATTCCATTCACACCAAATATCATTCCTAAACTAATAAAAACTAAAAGCATAGGAACACCAAATTTACTCAAATATCTATACATAAATATAGATAGAATAATAACAACAGAACTAAAAAATAAAATATTATTCAAAATACACCTTCCCAGTTTATCCATTAATTCCAGACATTAAAATATCATCATTTTCATTCCAAAGATTAATTAGTCCACTTATTTCAAAATCATCTTCAATAAGAATTTTAGAAAAATATTTATTATTTTCAAAAATATTTTTAATTTCTTTTAAATTCATTTTAAACCTCCAATAAATTAAGTAATTACTAAGATTATAACATATATAAAATTTTATTTATAGTAAATGTTGAAAACAAAAAAATTTTTACTAAGTAAAAAAATTATGGTGTCAAGCGGTTTTAAAAATGTCTTAAAATTTTTTAATTATTAGCCCCATTTTTT
>OGCQ01002576.1_pt1 | contig 18176 bp, 15 predicted proteins | sample 1570161 | NCBI WGS metagenome assembly OGCQ01 (sample SAMEA4384402, study PRJEB24528) | human gut metagenome
ATTAGCCATATAAGTCTGCATGGTTTTACCTCCTGTTATTTATCAACGATAGTTTAATTAACCGCGGAATTTCCCGCGAATATAAGTTATTGGAAACGCCGGTGCTAAAAATGCGGAAATGTCCGAAACCGCTGATAAATACTTTCGCCTGGGCTATTTGGCTTAAGCATCTCGCACTACGTCACATTTGGTTATTATATTATAAGGGTTCTGTTCTGTCAATAGGTTTTGTGTCGTTTTTTCAACTTTTTTCGTTACTCTCTCATTTTTGTTTTTCAGTCAAAAAATTCAATTCCCATCAGTGTCAATCCCTGGGCCGGAGCTGTCGGGCCTGCCGTTTCGCGGTTGCAGGCTTCCAGGATTGTCTTTACTCTCTCCGGTGGATATTGACCGTTTCCTACTTCTATCAACGTTCCTGCGATAATACGAACCATGTTGTAAAGGAATCCTGTTCCTGTTACGCGGATAGTTACGATGTCTCCGTCACGCCATACGTCAATTCCTGTTACTGTACGAATGGTTGTTTTTACCTGCGCTTTTGCACCGCAAAAAGAAGCAAAATCATGCTGTCCGATCAGGTATGAGGTTGCTGCTTTCATCTTATCTACATCCAGTTTGTAGTGGTAGAAATAGGTGTATAAGCGCTCTGTCGGAACCGGGAATTTGCGATTCAGGATGCGGTATTCGTATGTTTTTTCGCTGTCGCAGTAACGGGGATGGAAATCCGGTTCTACTTCTTCGGAGAGCTGAATACGGATATCTTCCGGAAGCCGCTGGTTCAGTGCATAAGAAATCTTTTCTCCCGGGATGCGTGTGTCAGTGTCAAATACTGCCACATTTCCCATGGCATGAACACCTGCATCTGTACGGCTTGCACCGATGGTTTCTATTTTCTCACCAAGAAGCTCTGACAGCGTATCATTTAAAACCCCCTGTACGGTAATCCCGTTTGGCTGTGTCTGCCAGCCGCAGTAGTTGGTACCGTCATATGCAACTACAAGACCAATTCTTTTCATCTGTTTCCTCCATAAATTGAAAACTTTTGCTATATATAAAATAAACAATATGCTGTAATCCTTTTTACCGAATTACAGCATATAAAATATCCTTATAAATTATATCAGTACTTTCTCAGATTCCCACAATTCGGAAAACAATGGCGATTCCCAGATAAGTCCACATCACCACATAGGAAATGTAGTCTCTGGACTCATAATGCAATGGCTTCATCTGAGTTCTGTTGTCACCGCCATGGTAGCATCTTGCTTCCATGGCCATTGCCAGATCATTGGCTCTGCGGAAAGCAGAGATAAACAGCGGCACCAGAAGAGGTACCATATTTTTGGCTCTCTGAATTATATTTCCATTCTCAAAGTCTGCACCACGGGCAATCTGCGCTTTCATAATCTTATCTGTTTCCTCCAGAAGGATTGGAATAAAACGCAGCGCAATAGACATCATCATGGCAATCTCATGGATTGGCACATGAAGCTTATTCAACGGTCTGAGAAGTCGTTCCAAGCCATCTGTAAGCTGATTGGGTGTGGTAGTCAGCGTCATAAGGGAAGAACCGATTACCAGATAGGTCAGGCGGATGGCCATTCTGCCAGCCAGCTTCAGGCCCTCCTCTGTCACATGCAGGATTCCCCACTGCCAGAGAACCTTTCCGGGTGTCAGGAAGATATTAAATACCACTGTGATCATAAGGAGCATTACGATCGCCTTCAGTCCCTTGAACATAAATTTCAAAGGTACTTTAGAAAGAATGATCATTGCTGCCAGAAATACAGTAGCTACCGCATATCCCGGAAATGTATGGAACACAAAGACAGAAATGATGAACACCAGCGTACCTACCAGCTTTGCTCTGGGGTCCATTTTGTGCAGAACGGAATCTGCAGGATAATACTGTCCTATTGTAATGTCTCGGATCATATCTCCTGCCCTCCCTTTTTATCTTCTGTCAGATCTGTTTCCATTTCACTGACCAAAGTTTTTCTTTCCGTTTTTTTCTGTCCATTGTCAGCTAAAGTCCTGTCTGACTGAACCAGTTTCCCGGAATTACATTTTCTCAGTACTGCCAGGATGTTCTCTTTCGCCTCATCCACTGTAGTAGCAGTCACATCCACATCCAGCCCCTTTTCCTTCAGTGCATGCATGATATAAGTGATCTGCGGTGCTGCAAGTCCCATGGCTTCCAGCTCTCTGTAATGGGCAAATACTGCTTTGGGAGCATCGTCATATGCAATTTCTCCGTCATTGACTACAATCAGTCTCTCTGCATATTTTGCAATATCCTCCATACTGTGAGATACAAGGATAATGGTAATCCCTCTTACTTTATGAAGCTCTGCGATCTGGTCAAGGATATCATCTCGTCCTTTCGGATCCAGACCTGCAGTTGGCTCATCCAGAATAAGAATTTTCGGATTCATTGCCAGTACACCGGCAATAGCAACTCTTTTCTTCTGTCCGCCGGAAAGCTCAAAAGGGGATTTACTGAAATTTTTCTCCTTAAAGCCTACGTGCTGCAGTGCTTTCTTTGCTTCTACTTCTGCCTCTTCCCTTGATAATCCCTGATTCATGGGACCAAAGCAGACATCAGAAAGTACATCATTCTCGAAAAGCTGATGCTCCGGATACTGGAATACCAGTCCTACCTCGCTTCGCAGGGTACGCCGGTCATATTTCTCTCCCCAGATATCCTCTCCATTGTAAGTAATGGTACCGGAAGTCGGACGGATCAGAGCATTGAAATGCTGGATCAGTGTAGATTTTCCACTTCCTGTATGTCCGATAATTCCGATAAACTGTCCGTCCGGAATAGAAAGATTGATATCTTTCAGCGCATGGATCTCATAGGCAGTTCCCGGACTGTAGGTATAAGTTACATTTTTTAATTCTATTGACATAAGGCATTCACCAGCTCCTCTGTAGTCAGTATTCCCTCCGAAACATCCACTCCGGCTTTATGAAGTTCATGTGCCAGAAGTGTTACCTGGGGCACATCCAGTCTGTATTCTTTCAGGGTTTCCACCTGTGAAAAAATTTCTCTGGGTGTTCCCTGCATCACCACTTCTCCATTGTCCATAACATATACCTTGTCCGCATGAACAACTTCTTCCATATAATGGGTGATCAGAATGACTGTCACTCCTTCCTGTCTGTTAAGATCACTGACCGCCTCCAGAACTTCCTTTCGTCCGTTAGGATCCAGCATTGCTGTTGGTTCATCCAGGATAATGCATTTTGGACGCATTGCCATAACGCCTGCAATGGCAACTCTCTGCTTCTGCCCTCCCGAAAGCTTGTTAGGGGAATGGTAACGATAGGATGTCATACCTGTTTTCTTCAGGCTTTCATCTACACGTTCCCATATTTTTTCAGTAGAAACTCCCATATTTTCAGGGCCAAAACCTACATCCTCTTCCACCACTGTACCGATGATCTGGTTATCAGGGTTCTGAAAAACCATCCCTGCTTTCTGTCGGATTTTCCATAATTCCGGCTCCTTAGACGTGTCAATTCCATCTACCCACAAGGTACCCTCTGTTGGAATCAGAAGTGCATTGAGATGCTTTGCCAGAGTAGATTTTCCGGAGCCGTTATGCCCCAGTACAGCCACGAATTGTCCGGCTTCAATGTCCAGGTTTACATCATTGACAGCACGCTGCGTATCCTGCACGTTACCATCTTCATCATACTTGAGATAGTCAAATCCCAGCTTGAATGCCTTGATAATTCCCATAATATTTTTTCCTCTTAATATTTCAGGTATCTTTTTCATACCTGCTGCTTTTCTTGTCAGTCTGTCAATCAGTTTTCAACCTCTTCAGTAGCCGCCGGAACCAGCCCGGTCAACTCGTCGATCAAAGCCCAGATTTCCTCTCTTCCCTGTTTTGTCTCTGCTGAAAAAGGAAGAATGATTCCATCTTTGCCAAGCTTCAGTCCTTCTCTGATTGCTTTTATATTTTTCTGCACCTGGCTTCGTTTCAGCTTATCCAGCTTGGTAGCTATGATAATGGGCTGATAACCATTGTGCAGAATCCAGTCATACATCATTTTATCATTGGCAGAAGGATCATGGCGGATATCCACCAACAGAAAAACTGCCTTAAGATTTTTTGAGGTATGAAGATATCTCTCAATCATTTTGCCCCATTTTTCCTTCTCGGACTGGGACACCTTTGCGTATCCGTAACCAGGAAGGTCTACCAGATACATTTCCTCATTGATATTGTAAAAATTAATGGTCTGCGTTTTTCCAGGCTGTGCACTGGTGCGGGCAAGAGATTTACGGTTCATCAGTCCATTGATCAGGGAAGATTTCCCCACATTTGACTTACCTGCAAAAGCCACCTCCGGTCTTCCGGTATCCGGAAGCTTACTTGTAATACCACATACAATATCTAAAGATACATTCTTAATAACCATTATTTTCCTCTGTTTTTACTGATTTATGGTTTCAGCGTAAAGCAGACCTTCCCTGGCCTTATACCAACGCTCTGTTTAATACTTCCTTCATGGAACTTACAAAAGTGATCGTAAGCCCGTCTGTAATTTCCTTATCCAGTTCCTGTACATCCGGCTTATTCTCTGCCGGCACAAGAACCTCTTTTATTTTTGCATACTTGGCAGCCAGAAGCTTCTCCTTCAGCCCACCAATAGGAAGAACACGTCCTCTCAGTGTAATCTCACCGGTCATGGCAAGATCTGCACGGACAGGCTCTCTTATAATTGCTGAAAGAATGGCTGTTGCCATAGTAATACCTGCAGATGGACCATCCTTTGGGACTGCCCCTTCCGGAATATGTACATGTATATCATTTTCCTGGAAAAACTCCGGTTTTACCTTATAGCCCTCTGCAACGGAACGGATATAGGTGATTCCTGCCTGGGCAGACTCTTTCATCACATCTCCCAGCTGTCCTGTAAGCAGCAGTTCGCCCTTACCGGGCATTACATTGACCTCAATCTGGAGAGTATCTCCTCCTACCTGTGTCCATGCCAGCCCTCTTGCAATACCAATTTCATCTTTCCTGTTTGCCATGAGATAATTAAAATGCTCCTTGCCAAGGAAATCCGACAGATTTTTAGCTGTAACTGTCACCTTCTTTTTGCCCTCTTCCATAATGGCACGGGCAGTTTTCCGGCAGATCCGTCCGATCATCCTTTCCAGGTTTCGTACACCGGCTTCTTTTGTATAATTATTAATAATTTTCTTCAATGCTGCCGACTGAATCGTCAGCTCACCTTTGGAGATCCCATTCTCTTCCATCTGTTTCGGAATGAGATGTTCTTTGGCAATATGCTCTTTTTCGTTCTCTGTATAACCTGAAATTTCAATCAGTTCCATACGGTCAAGCAATGGTCTGGGAATTTCCTGTACATCATTGGCAGTAGCAATAAACAACACCTCAGATAAATCCTGTGGAAGTTCTACATAATGATCCATAAACCTGCTGTTCTGCTCCGGATCCAGAACCTCAAGAAGGGCAGAAGAAGTGTCCCCCTTATAATCACTGCTGGTCTTATCAATCTCATCCAGCAGCATAAGCGGATTATTTACCCCGGCCTGCTGCAAAGCGACTGTGATTCTTCCCGGCATTGCTCCCACATAAGTTTTTCTGTGGCCACGGATTTCTGCCTCGTCCCGAACACCGCCCAGGCAGATCCGTACATATTTTTTATGCAAAGCCTCAGCCACAGATTTGGCAACCGATGTCTTACCTGTTCCAGGAGGACCTACCAGACAAAGGATAGGACTTTTACCCTTATGTGTCAGTTTACGGACAGAAAGGAACTCCATAATACGTTCCTTTACATCCTTTAAACCATAATGCTCTCTCTCCAGTATTTCCCATGCTTCCTTCAGATCCTCAGAATCTTCGGATCTGTTGTCCCAGGGAAGGGACAGCAAAGTCTCAATATATCCCCTGAGCACCGAATTCTCGGACACATTGTTATTTGTAGTTTTGAAACGTTCAATTTCTTTGCTGATCTTTTCCTTCACTTCATCACTGGCAGAAAGCTCCTGAAGCTTCTTTTTGAATTCATCTGCAACATCTGCAGAATTATCCTCTCCCAGTTCCTCACGGATCAGTTTCAGCTGTTCTCTCAGAATATATTCTCTCTGATTTTTATCAATTCTGGCTTTCACCTTTTTCTGAAGATCTCTGCCGATCTGCATGACCTCAATCTCACTGCCCAGAATTCCTCCCAGAACCTCATAGCGCTCTTCCAGAGTCAAGGCTTCCAGAATCTTCTGTTTGTTCTGATAGGATAAAGGAATATTCACAGCAATCTGTTCGATCAGTTCTTCCAGGCTTTCAATATTCAGGATCTGTGAAACCAGATCTTTGCTGATTTTTCCATTTTCCATGCAGTATCTGTGAAACAGTTCTTTCAGACTTCGGTACATTGCCTCTGTCACTGTATCCGGTAACAGGGTCTCCTCCTCTTTCACAGGTGATATCACACCTGTGAGATAAGGGAAATCCTGCTGAAAATCCTCCAGAACTGCCCTGCCTGTGCCCTCCACCAGAACTCTCAGAATATCCTGGGGAAGCTTCACTACCTGCTTGATATAGCCAATCGTACCTACCCGGTAAACTCCTGACACATCCGGATTTTCTACTTCCGGATCTATCTGTGTCACCAGAAATATTTTCTGATCATGAAGCATTGCCGCCTCAATTGCTTTCTTTGAACGTTCTCTGCTCACATCAAAATGAACAATCATTCCCGGAAGAATTGTAGTTCCACGTAAGGCAATAGCTGGCAATATCGCATTTTGATTTGTCATTTATTATCTAGTCCCTTCCATCAGGCTGTCTCCGGTTTACCCTTCTGGCGTGTACGGGCTGTTCTTCTGCTATTGGTCTTCTTGGCCGGTGCAGGAGCTTCCCCGTAGACAATTTCCGGTTCACCGGTACCTTCTACTACGTCTTTTGTAATTGTACATTTGCGGATTGTATCATCAGAAGGAATCTTGTACATCAGATCCATCAGAGATCCTTCCATGATAGCCCGAAGTCCTCTGGCACCTGTCTTTCGTTCCAGAGATTTCTTTGCCACCAGTTCCAGCGCATCATCCTGGAAATCCAGTTCCACACCATCCAGTTCAAACAGCTTATGGTACTGTTTTGTCAGAGAATTCTTCGGCTCCTTCAAAATGCTGATCAGTGCTTTTTCATCCAGTGCATCCAGTGTAACTACCACCGGAACACGTCCGATAAATTCCGGAATCAGTCCGAATTTGATAAAGTCTTCAGGCATAACATCCTTCAGGATCTCTCCTACATTTCTCTCTTCCTTGACAGAAACATCTGCACCAAATCCAATAGATTTGGTATCCTGTCTGGATTCAATAATTTTTTCAATTCCGTCAAAGGCACCGCCACAGATAAACAGAATATTTGTAGTATCAATCTGGATAAACTCCTGATGAGGATGCTTACGTCCACCCTGAGGCGGTACACTGGCAACTGTTCCTTCCAGTATCTTCAGAAGTGCCTGCTGTACGCCCTCACCTGAAACATCTCGGGTAATAGATGCATTCTCAGATTTTCTGGTAATCTTATCGATCTCATCAATATAAATAATTCCATACTGTGCACGTTCGATATCATAATCTGCAGCCTGAATGATCTTCAGCAGAATATTTTCCACATCTTCACCCACATAACCAGCCTCAGTAAGAGTTGTGGCATCTGCAATAGCAAAAGGTACATTTAACAGTCTTGCCAGAGTCTGTGCCAGAAGTGTTTTTCCTGATCCAGTGGGTCCCAGCATCAGAATATTACTTTTTTGAAGCTCCACATCAGAGGAAGCTGCAGCAGTAATTCTTTTATAATGATTGTATACGGCTACAGAAAGTGCTTTCTTAGCCTCGTCCTGTCCAATTACATAGTCATCCAGAATTGCATGGATTTCCTCCGGCTTCAGCAGATTAATCCCTGCCTCCAGAGCCTCATCCTCATAATTCAGTTCCTCTTCCATGATTTCTGAACAGATACCGATACACTCATCACAGATAAACGTCTTGCCGTCCGGACCTGCGATCAGCTTTCTCACCTGATCTTCCGTTTTCTGGCAAAAAGAACATCTTATTTTTCCTTCTCTTATCTTTTCCGCCATGGATTTTATTATCCTTTCTATACAATAACTCTAAAAAGACTCCTGTGACGATTCACAGGAGTCTTATCTTTCGCATTATTTATGCATGACTACACCGTCAATCAGTCCATATGCCTTTGCTTCTTCAGCAGTCATATAGTTGTCCCGGTCTGTATCACGCTCAACAACTTCTATCGGCTGACCGGTATTTGCAGCCAATAATTCATTTAAAGTTCTCTTGGTCTGTGCGATATGATCTGCTACGATCTGGATCTCTGTTGCCTGACCCTGTGCACCGCCTGACGGCTGATGAATCATGATCGTAGAATGCGGAAGAGCAAATCTCTTACCCTTTGCACCCCCTGCCAGGAGAAAAGCTCCCATGCTGGCAGCCATTCCCAGACAAATAGTGGAAACATCACATTTGATATACTGCATGGTATCATAGATAGCCATACCTGCTGTTACGGAACCACCCGGGCTGTTGATGTAAAGCTGGATGTCCTTTCCGGGATCCTCTGCTTCCAGGAAAAGAAGCTGTGATACGATCAGTCCTGCACTCACATCATTTACTTCTTCACCAAGAAAAATGATTCTGTCTTTCAGAAGCCTTGAATAAATGTCGTAGCTTCTCTCGCCCCTGCTTGTCTGCTCAATGACATAAGGTACTAAACTCATATAAACGCCTCCATTTTGGCTGAATTAAACTTCCTTTGCAGCGTCTGCTACCAGAGTAACTGCTTTCTGTACAGCCATATCTTTCTTCATCTGCTCAAGCTCGCGCTCTCCCAGTAATTCTTTTAACTTGTCTGCTTCCATTTTATAAGCTTCAGCCATCTTGGAAATCTCTTCATTTACTTCTTCCTCTGTAGGCTGAATGTTCTCAACTTCTGCAACTTTTTCCAGAACCAGTCTTGTCTGGATTCTCTTTAATGCCTGTGGTTTCATATCTTCCATCATTTTCTCAGCTGTCATGCCTGTGAACTGGAAGTACTGATCCATGGAAAGACCCTGAGACTGCATTCTTCTGCTGAAATCATCAAGCATCTGACGGCACTGTGTCTCAAGCATTGCTTCAGGAATATCCATCTGTGCATTCTCGATGATCTTATCAACTGCTGCATCTTCTTTTGCATGTTTTGCTTCGTTTTCTTTCTTTTCTACCAGGTTTGTCTTAACATGCTCTTTGTACTCAGCAAGTGTATCAAACTCAGAAACATCTTTTGCAAAATCATCATCAAGCTCAGGAAGTTCTTTTGCTTCGATTTTCTTAACTGCACATTTGAAGATTGCTTCTTTTCCTGCAAGTTCTTTTGCCTGATATTCTTCAGGGAATGTAACTTTTACATCTACGTCATCGCCAACTTTAGCGCCAACCAGCTGATCTTCGAATCCAGGGATGAATGTGTTGGATCCAAGTGTCAGAGGATATTCTGTAGCCTGTCCGCCATCAAAAGGTACTCCGTCTACAGAACCTTCGAAATCAATTGTCACAATATCGTTTAACTGAGCTGCACGATCTTCAACATTGATAGTTCTGGAGTTTTTCTCCTGTTCCTTTTTAACTTCTGCATCTACTTCCTCGTCTGTTACTTCAATTTCAGACTTCGGTACTTCTACACCTTTGTACTCACCTAAAGTTACTTCTGGCTTAACAGCTACTTCTGCGGTGAAGATCAGTGCCTTACCAGGCTCTGTCTGTACCAGATCGATTTTTGGCTGAGAAACGATTTCAAGTTCGCATTCTCCTAAAGCTTTGCTGTAATGCTCAGGAATCAGAGCGTTGACAGCATCTTCCAGGAAAACTCCCTTTCCATACATCTGCTCAATCATCTTTCTCGGAGCTTTACCTTTACGGAAGCCAGGGATAGAAATTCTTCCTTTGGCTTTCTGATATGCGCTCTGCATAGCCTTTTCTACATCTTCAGCGGAAACTTCAATGGTAAGTTTCGCCATGTTTTTCTCCATTTTCTCCACCTGTAAACTCATGTTACATGTTCCTCCTTAATTTTCAGGTTATATCATTTTAATTTTTGACACTATTCGCTGCCTGGCAGCTCTATTTTCTATATATTTAAGTTCAGGTTCCGCTCCCACTATTGCAGAAGCGGGAGAACTCCTTATACTCATCTATATATTTACAGTCATTGTAGCAGTATATCACAAAAAAATAAAAAGTGCTAGTGTTTTTCACATAAAAATCGCGGTTTTATCCATCTTTTTTCTTTTTCCGGTATATCTTCTATGCTCTGTATACTACAGATTCTGCAATTTCCTGTGCTTTTTCTTCTCCCTCCAGCTGAGTGATAATAGAAAGTGCAAAGTCCACGGCAGTCCCCAGTCCACGGCTTGTAGTCACATTCCCGTCAACCACTACACTATCTGTACTGGTTATTGCTCCGTCTTTCTCAATCACATCCATAAATGAAGGATAAGCAGTTGCCCTTCTGCCTTTCAAGAAACCAAGCCCTGAGAAAACGCTGGGAGCGGCACAGATTGCCGCAATTTTCCTGCCATCATCGTAAAACTCTGTAAGCAGTTCTGTAAGTGGCTTATAGCCTGCCAAATACTTTGTCCCCGGCATACCTCCCGGAAGCACCAGCATATCTGCATCTGAAAAATCTACTTCTCCGAACACTTTATCTGTCAGAAGAGAAATACCGTGGGCAGTCTGCACCTCTTTTGTATTTTTTATAGAAACAGTATGGATCTCTATTTCTGCACGGCGCAGCAGATCCACAACTGTAAGCCCCTCAATATCCTCAAAACCATCTGCCAGAAAAATATAAACCTTTTTGCTCATAATCATTTCCTCCTGTTCATCATTTTATCAAGCATATACTATAAATTCTTTTTTATAACAAGTATATTCTTCCCATCAGAATAGCAATAAGACATTTCATCCATACTTTTTTTAACCATATAAATGCCAAGACCGCCAATTTCCCGTTTTTCTGCGGTCAGACTGATATCAGGATCTTCTTTTTCCAGTGGATTATAGGGAATTCCCTTATCTGAAAATGTTACACAGACCATTTTCGGATTATCCTGGATCTGAAATCCTACAGTCACCTTTCCTCCCTGCTCACCATAGGCATAATATGCAATATTGCTGAGAATCTCATCAATCGCGATATCTATCTGCATTCTGACTTTTACAGGACAGCCATAGCTGTCCAGAATATCATCTGCAAATTCTGTTACCTTATCTATGTTTGCGGCAACAGCATCAACAGTTATTTCCTTCATTGGCTAGTCCCCCATTTTCTTTGTATACTCAAGGCACAGCATTGTAATATCATCAAACTGATCATTGTCTCCTACAAAAGCGTCAATATCCGCCTTTACAAGCTTCAAGGTTTCTTCCGGATTACTGCTTAAGCACTGCTGATTCAGAACATGATCCAGTCTGTCCATTCCGTACAGCTTTCTATCCTTATCCGTTGCCTCTGTCACTCCATCTGTATACTGGAATATTTTGTCTCCGATATTCAGCTGAAGCTTTTGTTCCTTATATACGATGTCCTCTATCCCTGCAAGGACGAAACCAGCACGTATTTTGTAGGCTTCATAGGTGTTGGTTTCCCTGCGGTAAACAAATGGCATTTCATGTCCAGCGTTTACATACCTGAATTCACCGGTCACAAGATCCAGCACACCCTCAAAGGCTGTAATAAACATTCCGTTTTCATTGGATTCACACAGAATATTATTGACCTCTGTAAAGACCTCTCCCAGGTCTCTGCCCGGCTGTGTATGATCCTTGATCAGGGTTTTGCCGATAACCATGAAAAGGGCTGCCGGAACTCCCTTGCCGGAAACATCAGCCATAACAATTGCCATATGTCTGTCATCAACCATAAAGAAATCATAAAAATCTCCGCCAACTTCCTTTGCGGGTGTCATGGTCGCATAAATATCCATCTCATCCCTGTCAGGAAATGCAGGGAATATACATGGGAGCATGGAAGCCTGGATCTGTGTTGCCACATTCAGCTCTGCTCCGATACGTTCCTTCTCAGCAGTCACCCGGGTAAGGTTATCCATATAGTTAATAATACTTTTCTGCATGAATTGGGTTGCGTGATAAAGTTCTTCTATCTCATCTCTGGTATGAATATCAAGATCTACGATGTTGTTCTCATCATACCCTTCCTCGCCATTGCCAAATTTGTGTGTTGCTTCCGTAAGCAGTTCAATAGGCCTGGATATTCTCTTTTTGATTTTTCTGGATATGCCCATACCGGCAGCCAGGATGATCAGAATGCAAAGACATACCATCAGTACAGTAAAACGAATGGTATTTCTGACAATCTCTGTCATGTCAATATCTACAAAGGCAACTGCACATTTCTCTCCATCAGATGAAAGTACCGGCTCTCCCGCAGATGACAGCCATCCAAATTCTGTTCTGCTCACAGTAGGCTCCAGGCGTTCGTTTCCTTTCAGTTTATCAAATCTTTCCGAAAGCTCTTCCTTATAGCCAAGAGTCAGATAGCCTGACGAAGGATCAAACAGATACACACTGGAATGATCCTGGATCATCTGAATATACAGATATTCAATATTCATATCTGCCTGTATAGAATGAAGATATTCATTTATCCTCTCATAATTCTGATACATGCCTTTCGCTTTAAGCCAGTCTATAATCGGCTGTTCATCATCAGCTGCTACTGCTTTTTCCTGGATCTGTTCAAATTCCTCTGTGTCTATCTCTTTACACAGTTCTTCGATAAAATCCCCATTTACCTGATCTGATACCGTCTTCGCGATTTCAAGCGCTTTATCATTATAGAGTTTTCTATACTGTCTGTTATTCACAAGAGAACTTCCAAGAAGCATTAAAACCCCAACCACCAACATAGAACCGATGAGAAATTTAATCAGTTCAACATTCAGCTTTCGTCTTTTTTCCATGCTCTTTGACCTCCTTTTTTGTCTCTGTGTGCTGCAAATGTGGTGCTGATCAGGAAAGCTGCTGAAAGCACACTCACAAGGATCAGCACAAAGATAAGACCTCTGCCTACACCAAGGACCAGCACATAGCCAAACACAAAGGAACCCAGAGACTGTGCACCGTTCTCAAACAGGCTGTAAACCCCAAGTCCTCTGTCATATCCAAATCGTTCTACATCCTTCAAATCTGTAAAATAGCTGGTAAGTAATGGAATCCCAAAGCTGTCTGCAACTCCAATCAATGCCAGTGCGATCAGAAGAGATGGTATATTCTGAAGCATTGCCACCTCCAGAAAAGCTGCTGCATAAATAAACGCAGCTGCTGCAAGCCCAAAATGCTTCCATCCTCTGTTGGAAAAGAATTCCGTGAGAGGAGTTCCCAGGATCAGTACAAAAATTCCGTTTAAAAGATAGGTATATCCAATATAGGTTTCCGAAAGTCCCCATTCAGAACCAACAATAGGAAACATATAATTCAGGAAATATCCACAGATCAGAAGCGGAATCATCATCAGCAGGAAAAAACTAATAATCCTTGGACGAAAGATAAACTGAGCAATATTCATATGTGTATCTTCTGTTTCGCAGTTCTCCTCTTCGTTATCTGAAGTATATTTACTCATATACTTATTTGCTACCAGAAACAGCAGCACACTGAGTACTGCTGTGACAGCAAACAACGCTGTATAGGACATCCATTGCAGAAGGAATCCACCAAACACAACTGCACAGTTTGCACCGCTCAGGGAGGATACACTGTAATAGGCATAGGCTCTGTTCTTCTCCTCATCAGGAAGCTCCACGATCATAAGATTGACAAGTAAAAGCAATACTCCCCAGCCTGCTCCAAGAAACAGGGAGCTTAACGTAAGCAGCCATATATTGGGAACCACTCGCAATCCAAGTCCTGCTGTAAGCAGTACAGAGCTTACAAAAACAGATCTCTTTGCCCCAAGCTTATGTATTACCTTTCCGCCAAGCGCTGAGAAAATGGCGCCGGATAACACCTCTGCAGATATAGGAACTGCTGCAAGCATGGCCGGTGATAATCCCTGTACTGACATCTTCTCAGAAATCTTCATTGCATAGATGGGAAGAATCGCACAGGTCAGATTTGTAAAAAAGAAAACAAGAAATACAATAAATCTGAAAATTTCCACAGGAAGTCTGCTATTGTTTTCCTCCTGTTTTCGTCTTTTCAGTTCCTGCCTTCCCTTTATAAAATAAATCACCTCAAAGGTAAGCATGAAAAATACTATCATAATTGCGATCAGGTTGATGATCAAAGACACCTGGATCTCTCTGCTTTTCTCTGTCAGACTGTTCATATCTGTTCCGACTTCTATAATCCCAATAATATCTCCGCTTTTATCCCGGATGGGACTATGGATAAATACAAAGCTTCCGGAGCTTGAATTTGTAGCATAGGTTTTTGTAGCCCCTTGCTCCATAACCTCCTGAAGATCTGTGCCTTCATATTCCCAGTCATAAGGATAAGCCACACAAATATCCTCCAAGGTATAAACCAAGGTAACAGTTCCGTCTTTTACTTTATAAAGCACACAGTACAAATCCTGTGAACTGTCAGAATTTGAAAAAAATACATCCCGTACCACCTGCCGGACCTGTCTGTAATCCTCATTCATAAAATCAGAAGGCTTTTCCAGCCTCTGAAATGCATCTGCAGGAAGTCTGTTTGTTACTGCTGATGCGGCAAATTTCTCTCTTGTATAGGTTTCATCGACCAGCAGACTTTGAAACTGCGGAAACAAGGTGCCAATAAACAGAGCCGCAACTCCCACAATAATCCCTATGACTGCCATGGTAATCTTTGCATAAAAGCTGAATTTTTTTACCAGTATCTTTAACAAAGTCACCGCAAAAAGCAAAGCAGCAGCGACAATCACTGCACAGGCAGCCCACAACAGGCAGTTCCATACCTGCAGTTTTCCTGATAACGGAACGTCCCAGAACTGTTCATAATCCTCTCCGTTCCACAATATAACAGAATAATTAGTGGAAGAAACCAAGGTTCCCGGTGCACTCACATGATATGCAATCTCTCTTTCCTTCAAAGTCTCTTCCACAGTAAGTCTGTCTGTATTTTCCATATCACAGAATATCCGTATAATATCCCTGAGACCTATATCGGCTGAATAAAGCACTCCATCTGAGTAACTGATTTCCTGCGGAATACTTCCGTCAACTGTATCACTGTCATAGAGCAGTTCATCCTGTCCGCTGTCTGTATATTTATAAATTTTACCATCATAAGTCACATAAAACAGGCTATCACTGTCTCTGTCATAAGCACAGCACAAAATCCTGTCCTGTGCATCAGCAACAGAAAAAGCCTTTGAGCTTCCCTGCTCTGTATTGCTGACCAGAATACTGTCATCTTCCTTTTGCATGTAGATCACACCATGCTCTGTGGGTACCATTCCCACAATGTTGCGCCTTACACTGCCTTTCTCTGCTTCTACAGAAGCAACCGTTGATATATATTTTCCCTTTGATGACAGTTTGACGATTCCTTCCCTGGCAATCTGAACGCCCTGCTCAATACGGACATCATGAAGATATACATTTCCGTCTCCGTCTGCCACAACCCGCTCGGCACTCAGAAAACTTTTATCAGAGGCACATGTCTGCCATAAAAGCCTTCCGTCAGCAGATATTTTCAATATTTTCCTGTTGGAATCATCAATCACATAAGTACATCCATCCACATCTCCGGATGCATAGGACACTGCTGAAAATGTATAAGGTTTAAAAGGATTGGTAAACATCCATTCCCTGCCTGCATACACTACAAAAACAGAACATACTGTCAAAAGCAGCATAATTATTAAAATCCACTGTTTTTTTCTCTTATGTTCCATGCACCTTAACCTCTTTCTGTTAATGTAAGTTTTGATAGCAGAGTATGGGCAGGCGCCATATGCTCTTTATAATAACGCAGATTTTCAACTCCCATATCTTCTGTGTAATTGATCGTATCTGCAGACTGCAGATATCGTTCAAAGCTTTCCCGCAACAAATACTCATTAATTCCCTTGATCCGGTTAACTGCATTTTTATACTGATATACGCCAAGTCCGTTACGGCAGCTCACAATACAAAGTCCTGCCATTTTTTCCTCTACCCGTACAAGGATTCCATTGATCCTGATTTTGTCAAAAACAGGAACCAGATTGTCGATCACCCGGAGCAAGCAGCCACAGTGGCACTCCTCACAAGTTTTCTCCCCACACCATTCCCTTTCCATAAATTCCCGGATCTCCTCCCGATGGAAAGGGGTTATCTCTTCTGTCTCATATGCAAATCTGCGTTTGAAATAATTATAACGGTAACGGTCATCCCGCGTATCCATACCTGCCAGAAACTGCTCAGGCGTAAAGGTATAATCCATATAATCACGGTTATCCTCTATCTCAAACTGAATGCCACTGGCTTCATAATAAGGAAGCATCCATGGAACCACATCCATAATGATCAGCTGTGCATCAAATTCCGCAAAATCTTCCTTCAAAATCTGCATAGCTTTCTTTATCTTTTCCTCCGTATAGTTCCCCACAAACGGAACAGCCACCGGGTACCCTTCTGTATTCAAATATGTAATATTGATTAAAAGCCCTTCTGCTATTTTGAAGTAGGTGGGATAGGAATCCCTCCATCCGATCAAATTCAAAAAGCTGGTGTTGGCTGACCAGTGTTCATTCATACTGTCATAATACGGATCAAACAGGCTCTGATCCTCCACTCTAAGTTCCTGATAACCACGCGCAAGGAAGCTTTCCAGCATTTTCTGTGGTATTTTATAATATTTTTTTGTATCTGATTTCATACGTCCTCCTCTGAATATCAGTGCATAATCTCCAGCTATGATCGTGAGAAATATTTACAGCTACGCACTTACAAATATTATATCTCCATTTTTCAAATATTCAAACATAATATTTATAAAGTTGTTGGTTATATTCATTCTTTATAATAAAAATATGGCTTTGCGAAGCTATTCCACAAAGCCATATTTTTATTCTATTCTATCGTCAGGATATCTGAAAAGCCAGTCACTTCAAACACATCATTTATCACATCATTTACATTTTTTATGATCATGCTTCCCTGCTTGTTCATAATCTTCTGAGCTGCAAGAAGAACACGCAGTCCTGCTGAAGATATGTATTCCAGCTTTCCAAAATCAAAGACTAACTCTGTAATCCCATCCAGAGATTGTTTTAACTCTCCCTCTAATGTGGGGGCTGTGATGGTATCCAGTCTTCCCTCCAAAGTAATTTCCAGTTTTGTTCCTTCCAACTTCTTATCAATTGTCATAATGCGGCCCTCCATTACGTGTATATACGCATTTTGTTAAAATGTTTTTTATATAGTAACACATAAGTTCTATTTTCTCAATATCACACATATTTTTCTTGTCTCATACTCATCATAGGTGTTATCATAATCATAAAACTGTACCGCCATTTCATATTTAAGGAGGAACATTTCTCATGGAAATCGAACGTAAATTTTTAATATCCAAGGAAAATCTGCCCGCAGATCTTGACTCTTATCCACATCACAGGCTAGAACAAGGCTACTTATCCACTGCACCGGTAGTCCGGATCCGTAAAGAGGATGATAACTACTATCTCACCTACAAATCCAAAGGTCTCATGACCCGTGAAGAGTACAACCTTCCACTTACAAAAGAATCCTATGAACACATGCGTCCAAAAGCTGACGGAATCCTCATCTCCAAAACCCGCTATCTTATCCCGGAAAAAAATGGGCTTACTATCGAACTGGATGTATTTGATACACCATATGAAGGACTTTTCCTCGCGGAAGTGGAATTTTCTTCTGAAGAGCAGGCACTCAAGTATACTCCGCCTGCATGGTTCGGAGAAGATGTTACAAACTCTGGCAAATATCATAACAGCCGTTTAAGTCAGGGAAACCTCTGACACATTTCTATTTTGCTGGTGTCTTCGATGTTTTCATCATCTTATAATAAACCGGAATCAGAAGTGCACAGGCCCCGATCCACGCCATTGGGCTGGCAATACATACAGATGTATATCCGATAATTCCGG
>OGCQ01002591.1_pt1 | contig 18004 bp, 7 predicted proteins | sample 1570161 | NCBI WGS metagenome assembly OGCQ01 (sample SAMEA4384402, study PRJEB24528) | human gut metagenome
ATCTACCAATGCCTGAATCTTGTCCACTACGCTCTGACGGTCTTCAGGATAAGTTACTCCAAACCATTTGCTGGTAGTATCCAGAACTTCCACAGTTGCAGTTCCGTCGTTAATCAATTTATCCACCATCAGCGGGATAAAGAATTCGCTCTTCAGGTTCTCCATGTTCTTCGGATCGCTCAGGAAAGTCTTGAAGAACTCTTCGCTGTAAGCAAAATAGTCGGGAGTAAAACCCCAGAAGTTCATACTAACCGGAGTCGTATCAGGAGTAGCTGTCCATTCACCGTTATCATCGATGTATTTTACTTCACCGTCCAGACGTTGAATCTTCGTACGTTCCACTACAGAAGTCAGCAAGTTGTTAGCATCTGTACTGCAGATACCACGAGATACCGTACCGCTCTCGCTCAACGTATTTCCCACACGGAAACCTACCATTGAATAAACATTCTTGGAATTTTCGGGAAGAGCAGACAGGAATTTGCCCATTACCTGGAACGAGTCACGACCATAGAAGTCATCGCAGTTGATTACCGCAAACGGTTCACTAATCACATCAGCTCCCATCATTACCGCATGATTTGTACCCCATGGTTTGGTACGGTCTGCCGGACAAGTGAAGCCTTCCGGAAGATCATCGATAGACTGGAATACCAGTTCGCAAGGAATATGGCCTTCGTATTTAGAAATAATCTTTTCGCGGAAATCCTGTTCAAAATCTTTGCGGATTACAAATACAAGCTTACCAAATCCTGCGTTGATAGCATCATAGATAGAGTAATCCATAATAGTTTCGCCGTTAGGACCCAGTCCGTCCAATTGCTTCAAGCCTCCATAACGGCTACCCATACCGGCTGCCAATAAGAATAAAGTTGGTTTCATAAATTGTGTAATATTAAAAGGTTAGTGATGTCAATGGCATCAGATTTCGTTGCAAATTTACAAAAATAGTTGAATCCAACAGGACAAATATCAATCATTATTCACTAAAATCGTACAAAAATCATTCATTAGAACGGGTAACCGATAGCAAAATGTATTCCCAGATTCTTAAAGAAAGCTCCGGTTACATTATAATAGCCGCTACGATCCGTATCATAAGGCAGATGCAGAGGAATACCGAAGTCGAGACGGAATACGAGAATATCCATATCATAACGGATACCGACACCGGTTCCCAAAGCTATTTGTTTAGGGAAAGTCTTCAGACGCAGTTGTGAATCGGGACGTGCTTCTTTTCCATCAGCCAAAAGCTTTCTGTCTTTGCGCAACAACCACACATTTCCTGCATCCAGAAAGGTAGCTCCCCAAAAGCTCTTGAAAATACGGAAACGATATTCCACATTCGCCTCAAAGCGGAATGTACCGGTCTGATCCAGATAGGAATATTTTCCCTCTTCCGGATGATAACCGCCCGGACCGACGCTGCGCACTGTAAAAGCGCGGATACTATTGGCACCACCTACATAAAATTGTTCACTATAGGGAGCTATCGTAGCGTTGCCATAAGTAAACAGTGCACCTACTGCCACCCGACTGGCTATCGCATTATTCTTATCTATGTTCCACAAATGACGCAACTCCGTATTCAACTTCACAAACTGTGCAAACGGAGCACCTAATAAACTTTTATCTTCTTCATTGAACGGCTTGCCAAAAGCACGGTAAATAAGGGAAGTGATATTACCCGCCGAAGTGACAGTAGACTGCCACCAGATAGGGTTCTTTATCCTGCGAACCGAAGCATTGTCATACGTATACGTATATTCCATCGCCGGAATAAACTGATTCCTAAGACTGACATACAGTGCAGGATTAGCTTCAGCTATCTCTTTAAATTCCGCAGACTGATGCTGCAAGACATTAAATGTCAGTTTAAAAGGAGTAATACTATGCCGGCTGGTACGGGAGGGCTGGAAATCGTATGTAGCATTGCCGCCAAAGGACAGCAGTTTATAATACTTTGCCCGGTTCAGCTGGTTGATATACAGACGGAAGGTCGTCGTGGCCGGGAAGTCAAACTCCCTTTTACCCAGATGCGGGAACACGACTCTCGGGAAAGTCAGAGAAGTAGAAAGCCCCATTTCCCAACTGTTCATCAGTGAACTCTTCTCACCGCCTCCGGTCTGCCATTCATAAGAGCCTTTCAGTTTTACGTTCCAGCTTTCGCCACCTCCGAATACATTGTTACGGGTGACACCGAAAGATGCACCGGGACCGGTCTGGTCATTACTCTTCGTTACTACATTCAGTTCCAGTTCCGCATCCAGCGGTTTGGCAAATGTAGCCTGCATAGTGACATCCAGTGTATCACAAGCGGCTGTCGTATCCCTGGGAGCATATTGCATATCCAGATAGCTGAATATACCGAGCTGGCTCAGTTTCTCCTGCACCTGCTCCTGCCGGTACTGGCTATAAAGACGGGTACGGTTGGAAGCCCTCATCTGTTTGCTCCGTACAAACTGCTGATAATTCATCCATCGATAGAGCATATTCGGACGAACTTGCAGTTTATCATAATAGTGGATATTCAGATTCTTGTACAAGATACTGTCATTAGGTGCCTCGCCATTCTTTCCGAAGAGATAGACCGAAGCATCTCCTACATAGTAAGAACGTTGAGCGGCGGCCGGTAATCCCGGAAGAGGAATCAGACGAAGACTGATATGTCCGCCGGGAACCAAGGTTGTATCCGCTTGATAGGTCATATAGTCCGGACGGAAGTAGAAATATCCCCGATTACGCAAAAGGGTACTGATACGGGAACGTTCTTCATCCAAATCCACCACATTAAACTGTTCGCCGGGGGTGATATAAGACATACGGCGTCCGCGTTCCATGATCTTCAGAGTCTGGGGAGTGAAACGCTGATAATACACAGTATCAATGAAATAAGGGTTCTTCATATCTACCGTATAGAGCAGACTTGCTTTCAGACTATCTTTCTTATCGACCAAAGTCTCGTAAGTCACCTTTCCATTGAAATATCCGTAATCACGGAGCAGGTTAGTGGCTACCTTGACACGTACTTCGGGATTGACAGTAGAAATAAAGACAGGCGGATTGGCGGCAAAGCGGTTAAACATCCACTTACCGAATCCTTTCTTGTATTTCACGAAGTCGTTATACATCCACATTTTAAAAGGAATAGGCAGAAAACCTCCTAACAGGGTAGTACTGGGAGTTTTGGCAAGCGCCGCATTGATTTCCGTCAAAGCAGTTTCACCAACCCGTGTCGATGATTTATTGACAATCACCGTTTTTCCTCCGGTATAGAGTATTTCATCTTCGGGCAGATGTTTCGTCACCGAACACGCTGAGAACAACACTATACCTATAAGACAGCCTGCTAATATGTTAATACGTATATCTTTCATTCTTACTTCTTTTTCTTAAAGATGAACAGTTCACTGAGTTTATCCAGTTTCTTGCGAAGTACCAGACCGACTCCGGTTTCCGTAATTTCCCCTTCGAGTACACTCTCATAGTTCTTATCGTAGAACAAACGGACATAACGGGTTCCCGTACGGTCCAGACGATATTCCAGAGAGATGTTGTCAATGAAGGATTCGGCATCATTCGTCGCATTTTCGCCCGTCGATACCTTACCGCCGATTACAATCTGGAAGCGGTTGTTGAAGAGGCGCTGCGAATAACGGAAACTGTAATCCGTACGCTTGCCGCCGGTATCCGAGGCGTCATGATCTTCGACACCCACAGAGACGCTGGCATTCTTCAGGTTACCCATCAGTGAGTTTATCTGACTGCTCAGTACGGAGTTCAGGGCAGAACCCATATTCAGCTTGCCAAGTCCGCCGCCTCCACCGCCGATCGGTCCGGTGCCGAGATAGGTTTTCATCAACATGATATAAAGTGCCTGTTTTCCACGTTCTTCCGCTCCCATTGCTGTCAGTTCATTCTGTATGGTCGCATCTTCCGGAGCCGCTACGTCGAAAGCAAAAGACAGGTTGTCCAGCCGATTCTTTACGACAATGGAAACGTCAAAGTTAACCATTCTCGTTCCGCCGTTCTCTCCTTCAGATACGGAAGCACGGATACGGTCGGTTGCCTTGAAGTTCAGCATGGGGTCCATCGGGTTTCCGGTCCATTCTACGTAGCTGCCGTTATCGATGGCAAATTCCTTGACTGCAATGATAGGCAGAGAATACTTCATCAGTCCACCGCTCAGCGTGTAACGTCCGGTCAATGTCAGGTCTCCCTGCGGAGTGTATTTCATCGAAAGATCGCCGCCGCCTTCCAGTTCGATACGATTGTCGCTGGCGTCCAAGTCCACTTTCACCCTGACTGAAGGGTCGATATGAACCATCATCAGCATATCCAATCCACCTAAAGATACGGTAGGCACTTCCTGACGGACAACTGTGGTAGTATCACTGAATGAAGTAAATGTCACCAGACTTCCCAAACGATCCTGCACGGTCAGCGGTGAATCGGTCAGTACATACGAGACATCCGTATTGCCCAGCAGATTCAGGTTTCCACGCATATTCAGCCCGTCCAACGGGCCTTTTATGGTTGCCCGCAAGTCCGCAAAGACTTTTCCGTAGACAAGGCTTTCGCGGGTACGCTTCGCATTCAACAAGGTATAGTTTTCCGCCAGCAGATTCAGACTCGCCATCGGTCGGGACATATCACGGAAATCGACATAACCGTCGATCGTAAACGGATTCTTTCCCGTGGTGTAGATGGCGAACTTATCAAATATCAGACGATTGTTCTTCAACTGCACAGGGCGGTTATCAAACAGGAAGTTAGCACCATACTGGCGTGACAGGACAGATACGCTGTCCAGTATCAGTTCACCGTTTATCAATGGCTGCTCGGTACTGCCTGTTATATTCAGGTCACCGTCCATATCACCGGCAAGCGTAACCAGCTCGTCGGGAATAAAGGCGTTGGCAATACGAAGCGGGAAGTGTTCCAACGTCGTATTTACTTCCAGGCTATCCTTTCCCGTCGAGGTAGGGAGCAGTTTGCCATCTGCTATCAGCACTTCTACCTTATCATGATTCAGATAAGCGTTGAGGTATTGTTTTCCCTGTTCGCCCGGCAGCCATGTAGCCCCCAAAGTAATATCACCAATGCGCTGGCGTTCATAAGTCAGTTCATCAATGGATGCTTCTGCAGAGAGCTGAAGGTCTTTTTCGGTCTGTATGTAGTGTGCTTCTGCCGAGAACAATCCGGTGATTTCGGGGAAGTAAGGCAGTACGCTCGTTATTTCATCCAAGCGGATTCTCCGGATTTCGACATCGATATTCTGCAAAGAGACCGTATCTCCCTGTACCGAATGCACACGGAATCCCATGCCTTCATCATCCCACATATCCACATTGGCATACACGCGCATATTCTTATGCAGATAAATCCAGTTATGATCTTCGTTGAAATGGAATTTACGGAACGCAATAATCGGTTCTTCCGGAATCAGTGTAAAGGCCAGTCCATCTCCTTTTCCACGTCCTCCAACCAGCGGACGGGCATTGACTCCAAGCAACACACCGGTTTTCCCCTTTTCGTTCTTATATTCTGCCAGCAGCTCGGCATCGCGGTCGCGAATCTCGCCTGTCAGAATAGTGGAGAAGGAAAACTGGGGATTCTTCGGTCCGTTGATAACTCCGGCGCGGAGGTTCATACGGGTAGTATCTTGTTTGACGGTGAAAAAGACCGTATCCAGTTGCAAGGTATCCACTTTCAAAGCATGGATGGCTGCTTTTCCGTTGATTCCCCAATCGGGAGCAGTGCCGAATTTCATGGAAGCATCATGGAACGATATATTCTTCATTGCCATATAGTATGCCAACGGATTCTCCTTTCCTGCTGAGAAAGAGAAAATAGCCGATGGCAATGCTTCACGCAAAGCAGCATGATCCAAGAGTTTTTCATCCACCTGCTTCATCAACACATCTACAAAATGGGTAGACTGACGAATCAGAGGATATACACCGGCACGGGCACTCAGATTCAGTTTCATATCACCGGCGGTGAAATGAGTGAAAACACGGTTCTGCCGTGCCTCTCCACTAAAATTGAATGCCAACGGACGCTTCATTGGCTTGGGCATAAGTCCCAGTTCGTACAAATCAAGCTGAGTAACGTCAACTGTCACTTTACCGTCCGGATAACTATGAGCTAAATTATATTCTGCATCCGCCGTCATTTTCAAGAGTTCATTGTCACTCGTAAGCTGAGCCGTTGCCAAAGCACCTTTGAGATTTCCCGTCAAATGAACATTCGAAAGATGATAGCGGGCGTAATGAAGCTGGTCCAAAGAAAGATTCAGATTGGCTAAAGAATGGAAGGACATGACATCCAGCCCTCTGCCCTTGGCATCTGCCGAAAGAGACAGTTCATAAATCGAGTCTTTCGGGAGAAAATGATGCAGTTGCAGATCGTTTATTTTCAGATCGGCCGTATAAACCTCTGTCGAACTATTTAATGCGGCATTTACATTCATGCTGCCCTTGCCTTCTTTCAGATCGAGTTTTGCTTTATACTGCGGGCCGTTCATCTCCATCTTCATCTTGAGACTCATACTGTCGGGAATTACCAAAGAGCCATCGGGTGTGACTCCGGTCAATCCTGTCAGGAAGTTCAGATTCTGGGTAACCATATCCAGCCCAATAGTTCCCGAACGAGTCAGACTGTCCGTCAGGTTTTCAAGGATTCCTCCCCCCTTTAGCGAGAAAGCTCCCGGCAAGTCTACCGTGAAGCGCGAAATCTGCATCTCTTTCAGATTTCCATCCGTACCGGCACGAATCACTAACGGACGGAACGGATATGCTTCTTTAAACGTTTGAGGCAGTCCGCCGGCAAAAAGCATCACGTCCTCTTTGCCTATATGTGCGTTAAAGCTGGCGGATAAACGTCCTGTCGTCGGGATATTTACGAGTTCCCAATAAGTCTGGGCGGACAGGTCTATTTCTGAATGTGGGGTTTGCAGTTTCAGTTCAGGAATGCGGATGATAGAATCATTCGAAAAGAGCCGCCCTGTCAGTGAAGTAATACTCAGTCCCGAACGCTCTTCCATCGTTATTTCACGAATCACAGCGTTCATATTTCTGCCTTCGTAGAGCAGAGAGTCCAATCCGATGCGGATATTCCGGACTGCCATATGAGAGGCGTCAAAACCTTCCGACGGTTGGGCCTCTCCAGTGTCATAACTGGCAGAGGCACCCGACAAAAGGAATTGCTTCAATCCATAAAACTGGTTCTTTAAATCCGCTTTGGCGTCATCAATGGTCGCTTCGCCTATGTATGCCGCCATCTTCATGGAGTCGGCAGGCAGTTTCATACCGAATGATACATTCTTCAACTTCAGTTGATGAAGGTTCACCTTCCAGTTCACAGGAGCAGATGCCGTCGTATCTTTGGGAGTGGTCGTGGTATCAGTCATCAGAAGTTGTATATGAGTATCGGATAACTCTGTCCGATTGACAACTGCCGTTTCGTTCGATAAATCGACTCCATGACTTTGCAGAAAGAAGCGCCCCAAAACGCCTTTTATCTGCATCCCTTCTATCAGATTGGCAGAATTGACCGCCACCTGACTTAAGGTAACCTCGTCAACTTCTACTTTTCCTTTGAGCAACGGCCATGCCTGTACGCGGACATTCAGGCTTTCCAAAGACAATAAGGTATCCGGCTGCTGTATGACTTCCACCCCTCGTACCAGCAGATTAAGCGGAAAACGAAGGTCTATCCGTTCCACCTGAATCTGCATTCCGGTTGCTTTAGAAGCATACGCAGTAACCTCCCGTCGCAAAAGATTCTGAACAGGAGGTATATAAAGTAATACCATCAGTATTACAAAAAGTATTATAGGAGTAAGCAATATCCAGCCCACCCGTCTTATCCATTTTCGTTTCATGCAGGATGTGTCAGTGTAAAAGTGATACAAAGTAAACAAATTACTTTGAAAAAAGGTTTGTCCAAAAGCTAAAATGTGAAAAAGCCGGAGGTTATGGTTGCATTTAGCGCAATTTCATCCCGTTCATTCCGTTCATTCGGAAGGTGAGATATTTGTCAAGGCAGCACCTTCTCACTATGCTACGAGCTTATGCCCGTGCCACTACGTTGGCACGCTTGTGCCACCGCAGTGGCACGACTGTGACATGCCTTTGGCACAACTGTGCCAACAAGGTGGCACAAGCATGGCACTATATAGGCTGTTCCAAAAGAGCTGCCGGGAGAGATTTAATGTAAACCGAAACTATACTCCTCAGCAGCACGAACAACTTTACGCACCGCCTCCAAAGCTTCCAGCGTAGTCTTTTCTATTTCTTCGGAGAACTCTTCCCCCCGGCAAGACTCCAGCCATCTTAATGAAGCAACAGACTCAGAAGCACCAATCAAAGTAAAAAGTGGAAGTAGTTTATGAGCCATAGCGGCTATTCCATCCACCTCCCTGTCAGTTAATGCCTGTTGCATCCGGTCGGCATTCTTGCCGGTCTCTTCGATAAAAGTCCGGATAATAGAACACGCCGCTTCCGGATCATCTTCCGAGAAGGCAGTCAGTGCAGAAAAGTTGAATAAAGTATCTTCAGGCAGCGCATCTGCAATCAATTGCATATCATGTGTTATATGCGCCTCATCAGCTGACATTTGTCCTTCATTCAGAGTTACCAGCAATTCTTTCACCGTAAAAGGTTTGTGCAGGCATCCGGCAAAGCCATGTTCATGCAAAGCCTTCTCATCCATTTCGCTACGTGCCGTGACAGCAATAACAGGAATATTGCGGGCTTGCGGAATGTTAGAGGCACGCAATAATTTGACCAGATCAAAACCGTTGATAGCAGGCATCTGTATATCGGTCAGCAGCACATCAAACGTCGAGGAGCGCAGTTGCTCTATCAGCTCTTCCAACTGCTCGCAGCAAACAGCATCGATGTTGTGCTGTTTCAGCATGGCAGCAGTCAGGTTCAGCTGAATCTTATCATCATCAATCAGAAGCACACGGATCACCTTCATGGCCGGTACGGCATCTGTCTCTTCTGGAGAAACATCCGTATCTTTCGATGGTTTCTTAATTCTGCTCCCGAAAGGTTTATTTTCCACTATTGACTTGCCCACCGGAAAGAGTGGCAACACGACAGTAAAGCAACTTCCTTTTCCTAACGTGCTTTGTACATCAATTGTACCTTCAAGCAGAAGAACCAGCTTATGCACAATGGACAATCCCAGTCCGAATCCTTCTTCTCCCTGCGCACCGGGGAGGCGGGTAAATTCCTGGAAGATGCGTTCCCGGTCTTCCGATGCCATCCCTTTGCCGGTATCCGCAACCGCTATTGTCAGCTTCGAAGCGTTATAACCAACAGTTAATGTGATCTTGCCCTGCTGAGTGAATTTCACCGCATTGGACAAGAGATTATTCACTATCTGCTGAATACGTAAAGGATCACTGATATATTTCTCCGACAATTCCGGAGCGATATGACATTGCAAGACCAAGCCTTTAGCCGCCGTCAGAGGTTCAAAGCAAACACGGATTTCTTCAAACAGCTGAGCAGGATTAAAAACAATCCGGTTCACTTCCGCTTTATTGAGATCAAGCCGGTGGAAATCAAGCAAGTCGCTTACTAACTTCAGTAAATGCTCTGAAGAACTTTTCATGTTGTCCAGATAGAATCGCTGCCGTTCATCTTCGGTCAGGCGGGACAAGAGTTCCGTATATCCCATTATCGAGCCTAATGGCGCCTTAAAGTCATGGGTAATGGCAAGCATCAGTTTCTCACGGGCAACAAGCAAGTCTTCCGCCCGCTTATTCGCTTCTTCAAGCTGACGCCGATAACGGTTGCTACGAGTAATATCCCGCATAATTAAGATCAGAAAAAAGGCGGATAAGAATACGGCACCAATGGCGATCCCGGCAATGATATTAGCCGAACGCATCCGCACCTCTTGCTGAAGTTCCGCATCCTGACGGGCACGCGCAGACATTTCCTCCTCGTATCCTTTTATCAGACTATCCATTCTTGCGGTCAGCTGTGTATTCATCCGCTGATACCTCGTACTGGTACGCCGGATCGTTCGCCTCCGCTGCAACCGTTTCTCTTCGGTAGCCATGCGAATTTTATGCTGAAGGGAGTCCGCCGACTTGACAGGTTCCAGAATCGTATCGGTAGCAACTTCCAGAGAAGTATTGACCAGCACGGCAGTATCTTTTTTAGAAGGCGCGAACACTTCCCCCAATCGTTTGAAGAAGCCTTTCTTCTTCGGAGTAGTGATCAGAGAATCGCGTTTGGTAATGACTCGGTGTTGTACCCGTTGTTGAGTAATCACCGAGTCCTGCTGTTCTGATATGATTTCTTCAATCTCCGAGGCAGAGAGCAAGCTATCATTCGCCTCGCTCAGCACCCGCAGCATCTGAAGGGTATTCTGATCTTTCTCATGGAGAAGACTCAGCAGACTGTCTGTCCGCAGATTCTGCTGATCGTCCGCAGCCGACAGCGTTTCCATTTCCTGATGTACGAACACCAGAGAAAAGAAAAGAATCGCCAACAGCAAAATATAGCCGATGGTTATTTTCAGTTTGGTGGAGCGAAAGGAAGCCATAGGCAATGATGATTTTAAATTATGAATTTTGAATGGAAGGCGGTAGTTTCGTCTTGTGATGGAAACGCCACCATAACATCAGACCGGCACTGGTCAACCCAAAAGGAAATGCCATCCAGACACCTATGATCCCCCACTCCAACACGAATCCGCAGAAATAGCCGACCGGAAGCGAAATAAGGAAATAAGCAATGAAGGCAATCAGCATCATCAGTTTTACATCTGAGATTCCACGCAAGGCATTGGCAAAGGTTATCTGCAATCCATCTCCAAACTGATATACAAGGAACGGAAGGATAAGCGAAGTGACCATAGCCGCCACTTCGGTACTATCGGTAAACCAGCCTCCCAGATAATTGCGGCAGAGGAATACGATGGAAGAAAGCACGACGCCCAACGCCATCATCAAATGAAAACCGGCATAAGCCGAACGACGTACATTGAGTATATCGCCCTGCCCGTTAAAGTTGCTCACACGGACAGCCACAGCTGCTCCCATCCCGTAATACATCATAAACGTAAACTGGGAAATAGCCAGCATGACCTGATGAGAAGCCAGCGCAATGGTACCCAGCCAGCCAATCATCACCGCACTCAGACTGAACGAAGCTGTCTCCATCCCCATCTGAAAAGCAATCGGCCAACCCAGCGAATTCAAACGTCCGAATATAGCCTTCGACCATCCCAGACGATAGAAGCCGAGCTTAAAACGAAGAAAACGCGGACTCCGCATAAAGACAATGATAAAAACGACTACCATCATGATACGCGAGAACAGCGTACTGATACCTGCACCCAGCAAGCCCATTTCCGGCAAGCCCAGCTTTCCGTATATCAGGATATAGTTGCCGATAATATTCAGCACATTTCCGCCGAGCAATATCCACATGGCGGTCTTAGTATCCGTAATTCCATCCGTAAACTGCTTGAAGCCATTGAACAGCATCACAAATACGAGCGAAGCCAGCAGAACCAGATAATAAGGTTTTATCAGGGGAATAAGTTCTTCCGGCTGTCCCAGATTTCCTACATTAAAATAAAGGACAGTCATACCGATGGTAAGCAAGAGTGCCACCAACAAATTTGCCAGCAGGCTGTTACGCAACGCCTGTCCTGCCGAAGCATACTGATGAGTTCCATACAAACCTCCCACGATAGGGGTCAGCCCGTACGAGAAGCCCGTACTGAAAATAATCACCAGATTGAATACATTATTGACGAAGGAAGCAGCACCCAGTTCTATCGTACTATGATGTCCGATCATCAACGTATCGGCAAACCCCAGCACAATAACTCCTATTTGCCCGATTACAATGGGCAATCCGAGAGAAATCAGTGCTTTGTAATGCTCCTTATATATACTATAGATATTTCTCATTTATTTTTCTGTAGTTAATCGCATATTCCGGCAACTCCGCATCCCGCCGTTGCCTCCAATAAATATCCCGCCGATAAGGAGAAGTCAGGATATTTGTTTCTTATAATAAAGTATCACTCCATTCTCCTTGCGGAAAGCAGACTGAGCTACCTTTTGCAATTGTCCGGCAGTAACGGCGCGATAACGCTCTACCTCCTTTTCCAGATCTTCCGCCCTGCCCAACAGTTCAAACCACGCAAGATTGGTAGCGACATTCAAATAATTGATATTGCCGAATATCTGCGTCGATTCGAATTTATTCTTCACTTTTTCCAGTTCCTGTTCGTCAACAGGTTCTTGCTGCAAACGTTCCAGTTCTTCATGTACGGCCGCTTCCGCCTGTTCCAGCGAAACACCTGCCGCAGGTTTGCCTGAGATATGGAACAATCCGGCATCCACACTACCGGAAATATAAGCGTCGATACTCGAAAACAATTGTTTTTGCTGTACCAGGCGTTGATTCAGACGACTGGAACGTCCGTTGCTCAACAAATCCGACAATATATCAAAAGCGTAATAATCCGGATGCTCATGACTACACATATGATACGCCATGAATAGTGAATCAAGGGGTACGTTACGCTCTACTGTCAACCGTCGTTCTTCTGTCTGCTCCGGTTCCTGCGGCAGATTCCGTTGAGGAACCTCCCTGCGAGGGATGGGACCAAACCACTTTTCCGTCAACGCGACTGCTTCCTCAAAAGAGATATTTCCCGTTACGGCCAGCACTGCATTGTTCGGCGCATAAAAACGGAAGAAGAATGCTTTCACCTCTTCCAGCGTCGCATTGGCTATGTGCGACAAATCTTTTCCGATGGTAGGCCACTGATAAGTATGCGCCCGATATGCCAGAGGACGCAAAAGATGACCGACATCTCCGTAAGGCTGATTCAGGCAACGCTGCTTGAATTCTTCCATTACTACTCCACGCTGTACTTCCAGACTCCGTTCACTGAAATCAAGGCTCAGCATACGGTCGGATTCCAGCCAAAAGCCGGTCTCTACATTCTGCCGGGGTACAGTGAGGTAGTAATTGGTTATGTCATTATTGGTCCAGGCATTATTCTCGCCGCCCGCCAGTTGCAGCGGCATATCATAATCGGGAATGTTCACCGAACCTCCGAACATCAGGTGTTCGAACAAATGAGCAAAGCCTGTATGCTCGGGATGTTCGTCGCGGGCTCCCACATTATATAATACATTAAGAGCTACCATCTGCGTACTTTCGTCCTGCGAATGTACCAGACGTAACCCATTGTCCAGAATATGCCTGTTGATCTTCATTCTACTTAATCTAGTACTTCTACTTTTACAATCTTCACGTCCTCTTCGGGGCGATCGCTACGGTCGGTTTTCACCTGCTGAATCTTATCCACGATGTCCATGCCTTCGATTACTTCACCGAAAACCGTATACTCACCGTCCAGATGAGGAGTACCTCCTACAGTCGTATAAGCTTCGATCTGTTCCGGCGTAAAGTGGAATTCCGGTTGCTTGGCAGCTTCCGCCTCCGCCTCTGCAAAAAGCTTCTCCTGCAATTCATACAAACCGTTTTCATCGTTTTCCTTCCGCATCTTATAGATTTCTTTCATGTGCTTCTGAGCCAACGTATTGAAAATAACATTGATCTTATTCTCATTCATCTGGCTTTCCATGTCCAGCAATGTAGAGTCGTTGTACACCTTGCCTGTCACAATGTAGAACTGGCAACCGGATGATTCTTTCTTCGGATTTACATTGTCTCCCTGACGGGCAGCAGACAAAGCGCCTTTTTTGTGAAAATACTTCGGATAAACAAATTCGGCCGGAAGGGTGTAACCCACATCTCCTGCACCCAGCATCTTTCCTTTCGGTGCATTCTTTGAATCCGGGTCACCTGCCTGAATCATAAAGTCTTTGATAACACGGTGGAACAGCGTTCCTTCATAAACGCCGTCTTCTGCCAGCTTAATGAAATTATCACGATGTTTCGGCGTCTCATTATACAACTTAACCTTGATGTCTCCCAAGGTTGTTTCAATCTTTACCAACGTTTCGTTGTCCATATTTCCTCCTTTTTTTGTTCCGGTTTTGCAGGCAGTAAGTCCGCAAAACGATATGGTTAATAGTAAGTATGCAATCTTTTTCATAACACTTTTATTTAATTTAAGTTTGCAAATATACTACTTTCGCCCAAATCCTCTTACCTTTGTAGCATTAAAAGAGGCAAAAGAGAGTATGATGAAATCCATATTGATAATAGAAGACGATATCACTTTCGGAATGATGCTGAAAACCTGGCTAAGTAAAAAAGGGTTTGAGGTGTCGTCAGTCAGTAACATTGCCCGTGCCCAGAAGCACATTGAAGGACAAGGGGCAGACTTAATCCTGTCCGATTTACGCTTACCGGATCACGACGGAATCGATCTTCTGAAATGGATGAACGAAAAAGGAATCGATATTCCTTTGATCATCATGACCGGTTATGCCGATATCCAATCGGCAGTACAAGCGATGAAACTGGGAGCACGCGACTATGTTGCCAAACCGGTGAATCCGGAGGAACTACTCAAAAAGATGTCAGAAGCTTTGCAAGCGAAAGAAGCGCCGACTACGCATACCGCAGCCAAAACTTCTGCAAAGAAAGGTTCTTCCATTTCGTCCGGAAACGCCACCGAAACCCATCATGCTTATCTGGAAGGAGAAAGTGATGCCGCCAAGCAACTCTATAATTATGTAGGTCTGGTAGCTCCCACCAATATGTCCGTACTGATCAACGGTTCCAGCGGAACGGGAAAAGAGTATGTGGCGCACCGCATCCATCAACTGAGCAAACGGAATGACAAGCCGTTTATCGCGGTAGACTGCGGTTCGATCCCCAAAGAATTAGCTGCATCCGAGTTTTTCGGCCATGTGAAAGGCTCTTTTACAGGAGCACTGACGGACAAGACCGGAGCGTTCGTTGCCGCCAATGGAGGCACTATCTTCCTGGATGAAATAGGTAATCTCAGTTACGAGGTACAGATACAGCTTCTTCGTGCCTTGCAAGAGAGAAAGATTCGTCCGGTCGGTTCCACGCAAGAAGTTTCGGTTGATATCCGTCTGGTATCCGCCACCAACGAGAATCTGGAACAGGCTATCGAGAAAGGGACTTTCCGTGAAGACCTTTTCCATCGTATCAATGAATTTACCCTGCGGATGCCCGACCTGAAAGAACGGAAAGAGGATATCCTGTTGTTTGCTAACTTCTTCCTCGATCAGGCAAACAAGGAACTGGACAAGCATCTGATCGGTTTTGACTCGAAAGCCTCACAAGCCTTACTCAATTATCACTGGCCGGGCAACTTACGCCAAATGAAGAATATCGTAAAAAGAGCGACCTTACTGGCACAAGGCAGTTTCATCACTCTTCTTGAGTTAGGAACCGAATTACTGGAAACAAGTACCGTTTGTTCCGCAAGCATGGCGCTACGCAACGAAGAAACAGAGAAAGAACACATTCTGGAGGCATTGCGCCAAACCGGAAATAACAAGAGCAAAGCGGCACAATTACTGAATATCGACCGAAAGACATTATATAATAAGTTGAAACTATATAATATCGACTTGTAGGTTATCAATCAGTACTACCCATATATTTAGAAGGAGATACGCCGAACTGCTCCATGAAGTGCTTGCGCAAAGTACGGGTATCGGAATAACCAACCATTTCCGAAATTTCCTGAATAGAATAGCGATTCTCCAGAATCAATGTCGCCGCCTTGCTTATACGTATACTGCGAATCATATCTATAACAGACAAATCACTGCGCTGTTTCACCTTCCGGTACAAGGTAGGCTGACTCATATTCAATTGCTCCGCCAACATTTTTACATTAAAGTCCGCATTGGAAAGGTTAGCTTCTATGATATGAATCAGTTGTTGCAAGAAGGCATCTTCTTTCTCCCCCTCTTCCGATTCCTGTTTCAGCATCAGGGCTTTCGTATAAATCCGCTTCAATCGCTCACGCTGCAAAATCAGGTTATCCACTTTGGTCTTTAATATCTCCGGATTAAAGGGTTTCATCATATAATCATCCGCTCCGCTATTACAGCCTTGCAGGATGTCAGCATCTTCTGCTCTGGCAGTCAGTATCAAGATAGGAATATGCGCGGTTTCCTGCTGCATACGAATTTCCCTGCAACAAGTAAAGCCGTCCTTTACGGGCATCATTACATCCGAGATAATAAGATCGGGCAACTGTTCTTTGGCTATCCGCACCCCTTCCTCACCATTGCAAGCTTCACTGACGGCATATCTGGAAATGAATAAGCTCCGGATATATTCGCGGACATCTTCATTATCTTCGATGATCAGCAGACTCTTTTTAGCCGCTGTTTCCTGTATTTTGTTTTCCGGTATTGGAAGAAACGGTTCCGGTTTCAGCTCTTCATTTTGCTTTGTTTTTCCCTGATGGCTGTCAATAAGTTCATAAGAATCTTTTGCAAAATGCTCTTTGCCTTCGGGAATATAAAGGGCAAAGATACTTCCTTCGTCCGGCACACTCTTCAGCGTTACCAATCCATGATGCAAGTCCATCGTGTTCTTCACAATATGCAATCCTATTCCTGCCTTCGTTGACATCTCAGGTACATTATCTCCCGTTACGAACGATTCAAAAGCATGTTTCTGCAACCATTCCGGAATCCCTGCACCTGTATCCGAAACGGTGATCCGGCAATAACCCTGCCCACTTTTCATCAGATGAGAGACAGAAAGCAGGACACGCCCTCCCGAAGGGGTATACTTAAACGCATTTGAAAGAAGGTTTTGCACGGCCGAAGCGATCTTTCCCTCATCTACCCAATACAGGAACTTCCCTTCGGGCAAATCAACATCAAATTGCAAACCTTTGATTTCAGCCATCTGCCGGAACGGTTCCGACACATTGCAGACCAACTGTACCAAATCAGTCTCGGATAACTGGAGTCTGACCATCCCGGCCTCTATCTTTTGTACATAAAGCAACTGATCGACCAAGGTGTGCAGTGAGGCTGCATTCTTATACATGACCTGCAATTTCTTATAAAAGTCATCCAATGGATTGCACTGTTTCATCAATTCCTGTAACGGGGCAAGGATTAAAGTCAGCGGAGTACGCAGTTCGTGGGCAACGCCCGTAAAGAAGTTCTCGCGTTCCACACGTATCTGACGTTCTTTCTCACGCTCCATACTGACCGTCAACAGTTCATGTTTCATCTGCATTTCGTGTTCCATCCGTTTCTGCCGTAGTCTGATCAACCGTACTCCATAAGCCACTCCTCCCAGCAATAACAGGGAAACGAAAAGCCGGAAAGCAAAAGTCTGACTCCAATGAGAAAGAATTACGATATTCAGAGAAGTCACCGCCCCTGTCTGACCATTCGGATGTATATTCTTCACTTCAAATACATACTCACCGGCTGGGAGGTTGGTATACGAGGCTTTCTCTCCCTCATCAGAAATCAGCCAATTCCCCTGATAAGGCAAAAGCCGGTAATTATATTTTTGTTGTTCGTCCGAGTAGGACAGGTTGTTGAAAGTCAAGGAGAAATCTTTGTTATCATTATCCAGTACAATGCGATCCGTAAAAGAGATGAATTGATTGAGGATGATCTGATTATTAATCTTTTCTCCAGTCCCGACAGGATGGTTATCCACTTCCAAACCGGTTATTAACACCCGTCCGTTGGTCGGATAGGCATTTATATCCTCCGGATTGAAATAAGTCAGACTCTGATTATTTCCGAAAAACAAAGTCTTGTCACTGAATAAGGCAGAACGGTTACTACCTGCTATGTAGTAATTGTAAAAGAGATGCTGACGACGACCATACCGCGATATGCCGGAGTTGCTTCCCAGCCAGATATGCCCTTCGCTGTCTTCCGCTATGCAGCCGATAAAATTACTGCACAGTCCGTCATTCGTGGTATAACGGGCACTGATCGTGTTCTGTCGTGGAGACAGGATGGCAAAGCCATCCGTATAACCTATATATAAATTCCCATCCGAAGATG
>OGCQ01002601.1_pt1 | contig 17902 bp, 20 predicted proteins | sample 1570161 | NCBI WGS metagenome assembly OGCQ01 (sample SAMEA4384402, study PRJEB24528) | human gut metagenome
TACATTTGCTTAGTGATTCATAAGTAATTTGTCTGATTTAAATTGACAATTCAGGTCATAAAAAGTTGCATGAAATTCTCCATCATTAGCTATAGTTTCTCTAATTTTATGATCCATAAGACTTACAGATATATTTCCTATACCACAAATAAGTGCTGTAGAAAGTATTATTCCTATTATAGTAACAATAGTCCTTCTTTTATTTTCTTTTAAATATCTTAATGTAAGTGATGTGTATAAATTCATTTATATCACCTCATCTTGCTTTATAGTACCATCTTCTATAGTTATAACTCTATCTGCTTGAAGTGCAATACTTGGATCATGAGTTATCATTATTAATGTTTGATTATATTTTCTAACAGATAACTTTAATAATTCTAATACTTCTTTAGAATTTTTGCTATCTAAGTTTCCAGTTGGCTCATCTACTAAAACTATAGATGGCCTATTTATTAAAGCTCGTCCTATAGAAGTTCTTTGTTGTTGCCCTCCACTTAATTCATTAGGAAGATGATTTGCTCTTTCTTTTAATCCTAATGTTTTTAATAAATCATCTAGATAATCTTTATCTATTTTTCTATTGTCCAGTTCAGCAGGTAATAGTATATTTTCTTTTACACTAAGTACTGGTATTAAGTTATAAAACTGATATATAAGTCCTACATTTCTTCTTCTAAATATAGATAAATCTTTTTCTTTTAAATTATATATATCTACATCATTTATATAAACCTTACCACTAGTTGGCTTGTCTACTCCTCCTAGTAAGTGTAATAAAGTACTTTTACCACTACCACTTGGACCTACAATTGCTACAAATTCACCTTTATTTATTGATAAATTTATATTTTTTATGGCATCAACTTTAGCTTCACCTTTACCATAACTTTTAGTTAAGTTTTCTACTTTTAAAATTTCCATGTTTTCCTCCATAAATCATTTAGTAATCTTACACTTCATAGTTTAAAGCTTCACTCTTACTCTAAAGTGAATTTAAATATTACATTTTAGTCACTATAAGTTTTATGGATGACTATATGAAACTCTGTACCTTTATTTTTTTCACTTTTTACATAAATGTCACCATTTTGACTTTCGATTATAGACTTTGCCATTGCTAGTCCAATTCCAACACTATCTTCTTTGGAATTGCTTTTGCCTTTATAAAACCTTTTGAATATATGAGGTAAATCTTTTTTATCAATTCCTTCTCCATCATCTTTTATTATAATTTCTAAGTAAAGTGGATTTTGCTCATATTTAATGTATAAATTCCCCCCTATTGGTGTATGTTCTACACAGTTTTTAATTACGTTTACTAAAGCTTCTGTTGACCAATTTATATCTCCAATATATGTAACATCTTCCTCTCCGCTTATACTAAGATTAATATTTTTAAGTTCGATTAAAATAAGACTTGGTTGTATCGCTCTAGTTATTAATTCTTTTACATTTACTTTTTCTTTATTAAAATCAATAACCTTAGCTTCTATCTTAGAAAGCTTTAGCATGCTTTTTATAAGCCATTCCATCCTAGTTAACTGTGATTTTATCTTATTTAAAAATTCATGCTTAGTTTCTTTTGAAATATCTCCATACATTAAATCATTTAAAATTATAAGAGAAGTCATAGGTGTCTTTAGTTGATGTGATATATCTGAAATAGTATCATTTAAAAATACTTTTTCTTTATTTAAAAGGTCCACTTTTTCCTTTAATATATTAGTCATTTTTAGTAATTCAGTTTTAAGTAAACCAATTTGCCCTTCTTGGTTTCTTTTTTTCATTTCAAAATCTATTCCTTCTGAGCTATGATATACATAATCAGTCATATCCTTAATATCATTATAGAAATTTTTAAAATAAACCATAACCACTAATATAATTACAAGAAAAATAACTACTATAAATAAAGCATTTAATCTAATTATTTTGGGTAAACTTGATTTAATAATAGGTTCATTATTTAAACTGATATTTTCATTATAATTATACTTATTTAAAATATCTTTTCCTAAATTTAAGTTTTTTGTTGATTTTTCTTGAGTTATTATATTAATTATTTCCTTTTCAAAGCTAGGATTAGCCGCAACTATACTACCAATTATGGCTTGATTATTTTCTACTACTTCGTTTTTAATTATATTTATACTTACAAAACTAATTTCTATAGATAAACCTATCGTAATTATAAACAATATTAAATAATTTCTTATAAATCCTTTTACCTCAACATTAGATAGAAACATTATTTTCACTTCCATTCCACTTATATCCCATACCTCTTACAGTAAGAATGTATTTAGGATCAGCTGAGTTGTCTTCAATTTTTTCTCTAAGACGTTTTATATAAACAGTAAGTGTGTTATCATTTACAAAATCATAGGTAACATCCCAAAGCTTTTCTAATATTTTAGACCTGCTTAATACTGTATTTTTATTTTGTATTAAAATTAATAATAACTTATATTCAACAGAAGTTAAAAACACTTCTTCTCCATTTTTAAATACTCTTGCTTCTAAAGTGTGTATACTTAAACTCCCAAATTTAAGTACTTTTTTACTTTCACTATAAGTACTTCTTCTTCTAAGTACAGCCTTTATTCTAGATATAAGCTCTCTTACTCGAAAAGGTTTTGTCATATAATCATCTCCTCCAATATCTAGCCCCATTACAATGTTTACTTCTTCATCACAAGCAGTTAAAAATATTACTGGTATTTCGTTATTTTCCCTTATTTCTTTACAAAAATCATATCCATTTCCATCTGGAAGCATAACATCCAATAGTATAATGCTATATTCCTTTTCTTGTATGTTCTTTCTAGAACTTTCTAAATCTTTACATATATCAATATTAAAGCCTTCTTGCTCTAGTGCATATTTTACTCCAAAGGCTATTGTACTATCATCTTCAATCATAAGTATATTTAGCATAAATTTCTCCAATCTTATTTATCATAATATAATTATTATACATTAGCTAAATTAATATAATAAGATTAATAAAATTACTAAATAGTCACATTGTGTATTCAATAAGTTGTAATTTAATAGATCTATTTACAAAAAAGGCAGTGAACGTAATTCACTACCTTTTTAACCTATAAAAATTTCTCAGATGCTCTTTTCCAAAATTCAAAATCAGAACGTCTAAGAAGTTTTAATTTTAGGTCAGATCTTACAATATGAATATCTGTAATATCATTAAACCTATATTCATTTCCATCTACAACCACTAATATAGAATTTTCAAATCTATACTCTGGCACTATACTTATTGTAGATTTTGCAGATAAAACTATACTTGAAGTAAAAGATCTATATACAATAGTATTCATTGGTGCAAGTGGTGTAAGCTGTAATGTATCTAAACTTGGATCTATAATACTTCCACCTGCTGAGTAATTGTATGCAGTAGATCCAATAGGTGTTGATATAAGCATCCCATCTCCACTAAAGTTTTGGATTTTATTTTCATTAACCCTTAAATCTAAATGTAGCGTTCTTGAACAAACACTTTTAATTACTATTTCATTTACTGCATAGATATCTTTACTGCTTTCTTTAGTGCATATACTCCCTTTTAAAGGATGCACTTCTTGTATAGTAAAATCATTATTTTTATATAATTCTATAAATTCATCTATTTCATCTGGGTCAAACTCGGCAAAAAAACCTAAATGACCTGTATTTATTACTACCATAGGTACACTTGGAAATTTAAAATCTTGAATAGTTTTTAAAAAAGATCCATCTCCCCCTATAGATATTATAAGTTCTGTATTTTCTTCTAATTTTGAACTTACTAAAAAATTATTCTCCTCAAGCTTTTTAGTTAGTAATTCTTTGGTGTATAATGACTTCTCCAAGTCGTTTGAGTTTATAGTTATAACTCTTTTCATATTTAATCTTTCCTAACTTTAATAATTGTCATATTTTTATTATATTTTACATTTTATTTAAATTATATTCAATCTTTAAAATTTGCTTAACTTATGTCGCCAACGTTATATCCTCGTTAACACGTCGGATACATCCGTTGCTTAAAATTCACTATGTTCATAAATCTAAACTTTAAAATAAAAAATAGATACATTTAAACAGTTTTATATGTACCTATTTGTATTCATTATATTATTAATGTTGTTAGTGCTGAAAGTATAATAATTATAATTGCTGATATTAATAATAACTTATTTCTATTTTTTGTAACTTTAGTTTTCTTTTCATATTTATAATTTTGTTCATCTTCTATTAATAATGATTCTTTTATCTCTGCTTTTTCATACATTATAGAACTTAAATCTAATATAACTTCTCTAAATTCACTATACTTCTCTGTTCTGTTTAAAAGCTTTTTTATTATCTCTATTAATTCTTCATTTCCATTTATACCTTTTAAAGCATTAAAATTTATACCTTTGTCTATAAATTTTAACATTTGTTCTTCATCATAACTTTCGCCAAATGGTAATTTTTTAAATATACATTCAAATAAAATTAATCCCAATGCAAAAAAGTCACTTTCTGTATCTGTATAGTTAATGCATATCTGATGTGGGGATAAATATTTTATATTATTCCCTGACCTTATGTTTACACCATGGTTAGCTTTAGTAACTCCAAAATTTAATATTTTTACATTATACCATTTATCTACTAAAATATTACTTGGATTCAAGTCTCCATGGTACATCCCATGCTCTTTAGCCGCTTCTAGTCCCTTTAGTATTTGAGTTGCTATTGATATTATTGCTTCTAAGTGAAGGTAATTCCCCTCTATTATATTATTTAAACTAATACCCTTTTCATATTCATATATCATATAATACCATATTCCATCTTCTCTATAATCAACACCTACATCAATCATATTTAGTATATAAGGTGAGTTTATCTCTCTTATTATGGTAGATTCATCAATTAGATTTGCTAGAAAGTCTTCACATATATGATTATTATGATTTATTACTTTTAATAAAATAGTTTTATTTTCATATAAATCTCTTGCTTTATAGAGTTTATTAAACTCTATATTATCTTCTATATTTATTATAGAGTACCTATTTCCTATAAAGTTCAAATTCCTCCCTCACTTTTTTACATTTTTTTATTTCAATATAATTATAATATCATTTTTAATATGTTTTTCCAACAAAAACAACAAAAAAATATAGCTAATACGAATATCAGCTATATTTTTATTAATTATTTTTGTTTTTATATACACTATTAGATATATATTGAGTCCTGATTACATTTCCATTTGAATCTCTATTTTCTATATATGTTTTTGCAGCGTCTAATCCTCCTGTTGTATACGGCTCTACTTTTATGCTTATATTTTTCTTATCCGATGCATTTCCATATATTTTAGAAGTTATTACACCATTACTTACTGTATTTTTTATATATACTGGATGAGAGTATGGGTTTTTAAATCTAAAATCACTACCACCATCACTAACCATTGCATCTCTTCCTATAGACACATAACTTGACTTTAATGAGTGATTTCTTCTTGATGTTACATCAAGGCCAGAATATAATACTGAATTAAATAAAGTACTAGATACTTGGCACACTCCTCCACCTACATCTTGCTCTAATTTTCCATTTATTATAACAGGAGCATCTTTGTATCCATTTGATTTTGTTCTTTTACCCGTTAGATTATTATACGAAAATTCTTCTCCGGGCATTAGTAATACATCACTTGTTGCTTTTGCAGATAGTACTATATTTGTAACTCTATTTGAATCATTTGTTGAAAATTTTGTACTAAACTCTGCTAGTAATGTATTTACACTTTTAGCAGCTTCTGTATTTATCTTTGGCTGTTTTATATTTACTTTTAAATCTATAGCTTTATAATCTTTATTTTTTATAGCATCATAAATAGATTCTTTAGTTGCTGCTATATCTAATTCTTTACCTATAGTTGCACTAGATGCACTAATATTTCCAGAATCAGATATATATACCTTTGCATTTTCCATAGCCACATTTATTGATTCTGATATGCTCTGTATTTTCTCACTTAACTTATTTTCATTGTATAAAGATTTTATCTCTAAATTTTTAATATTTTTATTAAGGTCGAAAAATCTTTTTATATTTTCAAAATATGAGTCCGTTTTAGTATAATTATAAGCTTCATCTACAACTTCACTAGTATTATACTTTAAGTCAATTTCATCTAGTGATATTATATTTGTTTCTCCATCATAATTAAGTTGTATATCACTTGGAGTTATATTTTCATTTATATAGTTAATTGCTTCTTCTTTCGTCAGGTTAGATACATCTATACCTTCTATAAATATGTTTTTAGCTATTGCATCTGTATATATATACTTTTTATTAAAGTAATTAATTGAAATTCCTAATACACAAATAATAGCTACTAATCCTATAATCTTATACTTTTTAGCCTTTGATTTTTCACTTTTACCAAAACTTCCATCTAGTGTACTGCTTTGACTTGCTCCTATGTTATTTTTTCCCATTTCTCCACCTCATTTTAAATATCATATAAATTATATTTTAAGCATTAATGTTATACAACATTTAACCGAAATGTGTAACTTTATTGTTACATATTGTCTAATTTAATTTTATATCTACTATAATCGGATAATGGTCTGATAAATTTATTTTATCTAATTTGTATTTATATATTCCTAATGATTTGTCTACTAATATATAATCAATTCTTGCATTACTCTTTTCAAATGTTGCTATACTTTGATTATTTGTATATACAGCACTATCATTAAATATACTTATAAATATATTTTTCTCATTAAAATCTCCACATATTACTTTTGATTTTTGCAATCTATTTGTATAATCTATTATTTGGCTTAATTGTTCTTTTCTTTCATCCTTATCAAGACCCAAATGAGTATTTATTACATCTATACAGCAACATTCAGAAAATACGTTCGTATATAGAAAACCTCTCTGTTCTCCTTTACTTTTTAAAAATATATGTTCGTTGTATAAAATTTCATTTTTTGAAAGTGTAGCTATTCCATACATTAAGGTAGGCTTATTTATATTTGCTGCAAATATTCCATCTACTTTTAGGCTTTGTTTTAAAAGTGCAAATTGATTGTAAAGTACCTCTTGAAGACATATTATATCCGCATCTAATTCTTTTAGATATCTTATGATTTTATTTAATGTAAATACATTATTATCATCCATGCCCTTATGAATGTTGTAACTTACTATTTTCAACTAAATCACACCCTAAATTTTAAAACCTAGCCATAGGCTAGGTCTTATATATATTATTAATGTTTTATTTCTTTTCTTATTTTAGTGAATCTACCTTTGTTTGCAACAAATACAAATCCCATTTTATTATATATTTCATTTAACTGCTCTAATGTTACTTCTCCATTTTCTAAGTTTGTTAAAGTTATTTCATTTATATTATTTAAGCTATTTGTTTTTGTTATCATTGGTTATCACTCCTCTTAAATTTTATACTTTATTATATTATCCATAAATTCAAAATATTACTAATTTATAACAAAAATTTAATTAAATTTTCCCTTTTTATTTTAAACATTCGTTTGCTATATCAATCATATACCAAACAAACGTTTGAGTCAATAGAATTTTTAACTTTTTTGCAATTTTTATTCTTGCACTGAATATATTTTAATATAACATCCTTAATCCTATTAATTTATAAAAGGGGGAATAATTTTTGAAAGAAAACAATAGTAAGACAATTGCATTTAAACAAAGAGAAGAACATCACATTTCAAAATATAAGTTTAAAGCCAATGAATATGGAAAAATAGATTTTAAAGTTATTCCTTACCCAAAATATAAAAAAGTATTAAGGAATGGACGTAAATTTATAAAATTCAAAAATATATTTATAATTTTATTGATTATATTGATATCTTCTGCTTATTTTTTCCTAACTAATAAACGTCTATCTCACTTAATAGATAAAAAAGAGTCTAATTCTATATCTGTATCAGATGATAGGACAATATCTAATATTGATTTTAATACCTATTCTAAAATTATAGAGTCTCATATAAATACATTAATTCCATTAAATTACGAACATTGTATCAAAACTGAAACAATGCATAAAAACGTTTCATACTTATATGCTCAATGTGTTATATCATCAAGTAAAAGTGATAATTTATATTTTGATATAATTTTAAAAGATGATGAATCTTATTCTCTTATTGTTAATGATATTGAATATATAAAAAGATAGGATATCTCATATGAGATATCCTATCTTTTTATATATTTATCTTTATAAGTAAATTACATATTCTGTAAATAGTTAAGCTGTTTTAACTATTTAATTAAAAATTAGCTTCTTTTTTGTTTACTTTGCTACAAAAATATTAAAATATACTTTCTATTTTTCCTGTATGCATATCTACATAATACCATCCTGCAGTGGCAGTATGCCAAGTTTTTTCATCATCTTGTATAATTTCATAAGCATGAACTACATAATTATTTCCCTCTATATGATCAACTTCTATAATACTTGGCATATATCCATAGTTTTTGAACATATCTTTTACAAGTGAGATTGCCTTACTTTCTGATATAGTATCAGATTGTTGATCTTGTTTAGTTTTATCTCCTTTTATAGTACTTTTTTCTTTTACTTCTAAATTAAATATCTCTTCTGATTTTTCATATTCTTTGTTGAAAATTGATAGATTACATTCTTCTAAATTTTTACTAAAATTTGAATTTATGATTCCTGTAAGAAAAAATGTACTTATTAATATTATCGAAATTCTTTTAATATCCTCTCAGCTCCTTTGATGTTGTATACATAGTAATTTAATACTATATTAGATATTTATTGTGTATTAAGATAAATAAATTAGTATAACTAAAAAATATCCTAAAGATTAGCTTTATATAGCTAATCTTTAGGATATTTTTTACATAACTATTATTTTTTATAATATATTAAATTCTACCTTGCTTCCTTTTGATGTAGATGTAACTTCAAGTTTAGCATCAATTCTTTCTTTAAGTTCTTCAACATGAGAGATTATACCAACTAACCTTCCTCCCCTTTGTAATTCAAGTAAACTATCAATTGCATTGTCTAAAGATTGTGGATCTAGTGTACCAAAACCTTCATCTACAAACATAGTATCAAGTGATACCCCTCCTGCATTTGATTGTACTATATCAGAAAGACCTAAAGCTAATGATAGTGATGCTTTAAAACTTTCTCCACCAGATAATGAGCTTACATCTCTTGAGCTATCCGTATAATTGTCGTATATTTCAAGTTCTAATCCTTTTTGACCTGCCCCCTTACTCTTAGATGTTTTTCTTATTAATGAGAATCTATCTCCTGTCATTTTTTCTAGTCTTATATTAGCCGCTTCTATTATATCTTCAAAGTAAGATGCTAATATATATCTTTCAAAGGATATATATGGAGCCTTTTTACCATTAGCTAAATCTGCCAACTCACCTAATACTTTATATTCTTCTTCTATTTCTTTAAACTCTATATTAAGGTTTTCAACATTTTTAAGTATTGTTTTGTTTCCAACTATTATTGCATGTAATTCTCTTAATTTACTTTCTAGTTCTTTTTTATTATTTTGTATAGATCTTATTTCTTCATCTATTGTAGTTATATCCATAAATACTATATCTTTAGTTTTATTTATTATATCTTCCTGCTTAGCCTTTGTTAATTTAAGCTCTGAGTTATAATTTTCTACTTCTTTTTCTAAGCTTTCTACCATTGATATTTGTAACTTAGCATCTTCATAAGTTTGTATATTATCAAAGCCTTGCTCTTTTATAGCCTCATTAAAGTTAGCTTTATTATTAGCTATTTCTAACTTTAATTCTTCAATTGATTTATTTATTTCTTTAGATGTAGAATTTTCTCCTTCTAGTTTTTTAGCTAGGTTTTCATTTTCAAGTCTTAGTTTTGCTAATTTCTCTTTACTTATATTAAGTTCCTTAGTCTTAACTTCTATTAAATTATTTAAAGTTTTTAAATCAGTTATATTTTCTGGTATTTCTTTTTTATACTCATCTATTTTAGTAATATTTTGTGTAAGTTCTGTTGTATAATTTTTTTCACATTCTTCAAGTTTTATTAAACTATGTTCTCTTTCATTTATTGTAGTTGTTATAAGATTTAATTCTTTTTCTATCTTTTCTTTTAAAGATATTTTATCTATAACTTTTAATAATTCGTCTTTTAACTTATCTATTACACTCTTTAACTCTGTACCTAAATTTTTAACTACTTTCGCAGTTTCTGAATTAAAGGTTTTATCTATATTCAAAGTAGCTGATAACATACTTAAATGATTATTAACTTGTTCTAAATAAGTTGTTTTATTTGAATTTAAAGTTGTAAGATTATTTATTTTTTCTAGATTTTCTTTTTCTAGTTTATCTAAGTTTTCTTTAGCTACTTTTAGTTCCTCTTTAGTTGGTATTTTTAAGTTTTCTTTTATAGTAGCTTTATTTGGATGGTTTGTTGAACCACATACAGGGCATGGCTCATTTTCTTGTAATTTGCTTGCAAGTATTCCCGCCTGTTCTTTTTTATACAAGTCATCCATTTTTTCATAATTTTCTTTTACTTTTTTATACTCAACTTCAAATTCTTTATATTCTTTTGCTTTATTATTGTGTTCTATATATGTATTTTGAAAGCTTCTAATAACTTTAAACAGTTCCCTTACTTCATCTAAAGTTTTATTTTTTGCTTTTATATCACTTTCTAGTTCTACTTTTTTAGTTTCTAAAGTAGCTATATCTTTTAACTGAAGTTCTTTTTCTTCTTTAGATTTTTTCAGTTCCTCAGTTTCCTTTTTATTATTTATTATTTGTAACTTACTATTTTCTGCACTTTGTTTTAGATGCATCACCTTATTATTAAGACTATCTAGTTCTATAATCTTTTCTTCTAATTTATTAAGATTATTTATTTCTACACTTAGCTTCTCTCTATCACATTCTTTACTTTCTTCGATTTGTAAAAGCTTATTTGCTTCTTCTTGTTTTAACTTTAAAGAATCTATATTTTTTAAACTTAAATTATAATCTTCTTCTCTTTTAGTTAATTTTTTAGTAGTTTCTATAAGCTTATCTTCTATGTATTTTACTTCTTTTGCATTTTTTCCATCTATTATAGTTTTGGATTTATTTTTATATTCATCTTCCTTTGATAAAAGTTCTTCTAAAGCTTTTGTAATAATCTCTTTTTCTTTAAGTAAGTTATTATTAGTTTCTATAATAGCCTTTTCTTGATTTTTAACTTGTAGATTATTGTCTACTTCTTTTCCTTCTTCATTAAGAGTTTTATAAATATTATTATCTCTTTCTAATAAATCTTTTAACTTTTCTATAACTAAAGGGAAATCCACATATTCGTCTATTACTATATCATGCTCACCTTTTATATTTTTTAAATTAATTTCCATTTCATGTTTACTTTTAGTTCTATTTTTACTAAGGTTTGCTGCTTTATCTTTAAGCTCTGCTTGTATTTTTTCAAAGTCGTAAGTATTAAATATTTTTCTAAATATTCCTTCTCTCTCTACAGAGTCAGCTAATAATAATTTTTTAAATTCACCTTGTGCAAGCATTACAATTTGTTTAAATTGCTCTCTAGTTATACCTAATATTTCTATTATTTTATCAGTAACATTCTTTACCTTAGTTATTACCTTTCCATCTGGTAGGGTTAAAGTAGCATCAGCAGATTTTTCTGTATAACCTTCACCTCTAGCTTTTTTCTTTTTTTGCTTAGGGACTCTGTTTACTGTATATTTTTCTCCTCTAAGTTCAAATTCTAATTCTACATAAGTTTCTGTGTTATCATCAGCAAAGTGACTTCTTAAAGAATCAGTTTCTCTACTTTCTCCACTTGCTTCTCCATATAAAGCATAGCTTATAGCATCAAATATAGTTGTTTTTCCCGCTCCAGTTTTTCCCGATATAACAAATATATTTCTACCTTTTAATTCTTCAAAATCTATAACTTGCTTAGATGCATAAGGCCCAAATGCACTTATAGTTAATTTTATTGGTCTCATTACCTCACCTCCTCTTTAAGTACGTCTTTTATAGTATCTATTAACACATTTTCTTTTTTGTCGGTATAGTCACCGCTTCCATAAGCTTCATAGAAATCTTTAAATAAATCTATTTTACTTTTCTTTCTAAATTCACCTTTTGCTACAGCACCATCCTCTGATACATTTCTTTTTCTTTCTCTAGTTATAAGCATTGTATTTGGATAAACTGCTTTTAATTTTTCCATAGGATTCATAAGTTCCCCATCATCAGTAAGTATCGCTTGTATATAATCTTCTTTTCCTTCTTCTACGTCTCTACCTTCACATATTAAATCTTCTATATTCCCTTTTATAATTCTTAAATCTCTAAATGGATTTAATTCCCTTAATTCAATATTTATATCTTTATCTTTTAAATCTAGTACTGCAACACTCTTTTTTTGTTTAACTTCTGAGAATGAGTATTTAAGTAAAGATCCTGAATATCTCATAGTTTCTCTTCCAATTTTTTGTCTACCATGTAAATGACCTAATGCCACATAATCAAAATCTTTAAATATATTCCCATCTATAAGATCTGTCCCACCTATAGATAATGGTCTTTCTGATTCTGAAGTTTCAAGTTCTGCTGCTTCGTATTTATGGTCACTTACATCTATTGCTTCTTCTCTTTTCATAGTTACATATCCATGACCTATAAGTATATTTACCTCATTTTCATTTAAATCTTCTTTTATTTTATCTATAACAGCTATCATTGCATCATTGTGACTTCTTATTTCTTTGTTATCAAGAAGTTTTTTAGTAAGTGCTGGGTCTTTGTAAGGTACTAAATAGAAGTTTATATTTTTATTATTCTCACATAAAACTACTTTTCTATATAGCTCTTCATCACTACCTGCTATGTATAATCCTTGCTTTTCTAGTATTTTGCTACCAAAACTTAGTCTTTCTCCACTATCATGATTTCCTGATATTACTAATACATATACATTTCTATCTATTACTAAAGAGCTTAAAGTTTCATTTAGTAATTCTACTGCTTCTACTGGTGGTATAGATCTATCGTATACATCACCTGCTATCATAAGTACATCTGCATTTTCTTCATCTATAAGTTCTATTAATTTATTTAAAATGTATTTTTGATCATCTATCATTGAATATTCATTTACTATTTTTCCTATATGCCAATCACTAGTATGAATAATTTTCATAAATCATCCTCCTTATATAATAAACAGCTCAAATTATAATTTTTTTATTTACTCTTCTTATTATACTATAAATTTTAATATCTTAAATATTTTAAGATATTTATAATAAATAGATTTAGTTTTATAATTCTTATAACATAACTTAATTATGTTAACTTTGATTTTTATTAAATAATATTATAACAATTATAAAAAATTCGCTTCGCTTGAGCGACGTGTTGGCAAAACACTTCATTTCGCCAACGGTTAATAAAATATATAATTTTAAGTTAAATTAAAATAACGATGTATCTTTATTTATAACAAAGATACATCGTTAACATTATAAGTATAACAAATTTTATTTTTCATTTAACTTAGCTAATACTTCTTCTAAATCTAATCCATGTATTGAGCAAGCTTGCTCTATAGTTTCCATTTGAGATGATGGGCAACCTACACATCCCATACCAAAACTCATTAATATTCCTACTGCATTTTCATTTTCTTTTATTACATCACCTATTATAGTATCTTTAGTTATCATATTATAAATTCTCCTTTAAATTTGATTTTTCAAGTACATCTTTTCTAAATGTATTTATGCCTATTCGATCTATAAAATCTCCTAGTTTTTCACCCATTTGACCATGTTCATTGTAATATTCTAATATATTTTTTACAAGTTCATAAGCTTCTTTTTCTGAAAGCCCTTTAGTTATTATATCCGACATTCTCGGGTAAAATCCAGCACTTCCTCCTGCCGTTACAAAAAGCTTTCCATCTATATCTACTAAAACACCTATATCTTTTGAATATACACTTGAACATGCATTTCTACATCCTGCTACACCTATTTTTGTTCTATTTGGAAGAGGCATTCCATGGAAGTTTTTGCTTATTTTCATACCTATACCAATAGTTGGATACTTAGAACGTTTACAAAAGTTTGCTGGACATATTTCAACATTTTTTACTGAATATTGATTTTTAACAGCAGGCTCCATACCTAAGTCTTCCCATATATCCTTTAAATCTTCTTCTTTAAGATTAGTTATAAGTATCCTTTGTCCTGATGTTATTTTTAATACTCCATTATATTTTTTAGCTACTTCACCTATTTTTATAAGAGTTTCAGGTAGTATAAATCCTCCTGGTATATGAGGAGTTATTCCATAAGTTCTTTTACCATTTTTAATCTTTTGTAGATTTCCATAGTGGCTCATATAAACTATGCCTTTCTTATTTTATTTATAGTTTTATCATCTAATTTTTCTTTTTCATATAAATACTTTGTATTTAAACTTTCCATAAATGTTTTTACCCATAAATCTCTAAGTTCGTATAAGTATTCTAAGTTCCCCTGTCCATTTTCATAATTTTTTCTATGAATACATCCATTTTGCTCATAAATTATATAATCTTCATTTTTTTCAGTTACAGAGTTTGCTCTATCACAAGGCATACCTGATAATATATAATTATTTAATGATATATAAGCATTTTCAGGTGAATCTGATTTATTATTTTCATTTTGTGCACACTTTATTGCCTGAGAAATATATGCACTTTCTGTTAAATCTCTACTTTCTTCGTCGTACATATCATAGTATTTAGTTATTATATATGCACTTCTACTTTCTACTTCTTTTATTCTATCTTGTAACCATCCATGTATATTGTTTACATCGATTAAATCCTCTAGTGGCTTTTCTTCTATATATTGACCATATATATCATTTGCTTCTTTTTGTATTTTTATAGCACTTTCTTTAAATTTATCAATGTGTAAGTTTACTATATCTTTTTCTAAATCCTGTGCTAATTTTATTTTATTAAATAACCAAGTGTGTATTGGTGCTAAAAATGCGCTCATTTATTTTTCTCCTTTGTTAAAATTTATAAACTTATTATACCTTTTTTCTTAATTAAAAGCCGTAACATTTGTTACGTAATAAAAAAGAATCTAAGATTTTAGATTCTTTTTTGTATACCGCAGAGTTTTAACTTGCTTAATCTATATATTCTATATTTTCTAATTATTTTTTACTATGTTTAGTTTTTTATTCATTCTACGCATACTTTAAATATGTTACTTTATAGTGTGATTAAAGGATTTTAGTAACTAATTACCAAGTTATAATATATTATTCATATATTTTAGTTATTCATCTTCTGATTCATCATAGTCATATATTTCATAATCTGTATACTCTTGATTTTCTAACCAGTCAAGACAATCTGTACACTCTTTGCAACCTATACAATCCATACAATTTATACAATTTTCACAGTTTGTACAATTTATACAGTTTATGCAGTTTATACAATCTTCACAATCAATACATTTATCACAATTTATACAGTTATTCTCATCTGGATTATACTCATTTATCATTTTTACAAACATCTCCTTTTATTGTAATGAGCATCTACTATGGCTTTATAACTTATCCTCTAATAAATTAAGCTAACGAAATTAGTAATAACATTTATCTAAAATAATCTATATAGTACTTTTTATTGATAATATTTTACTTTAAAACATATGTACTCAATATATATGACTTTAAAGTCTAATTTGTTACTTTACTACATATAAAAAATCTATTTTGATTAAAGAACTTTTAATTTTAATGTTTATTTTACCTAATTTTATAACAAAAAAGAGTATACAATTCTTATGTATACTCCTTTTATTTGACTATTTACCTTTTTTAACTGTATCTTTTACAGCTTTTCCTACTTTTTTCCCTGTATTTATAGTTTCTTTTCCTATGTTAGCACCTGTTTTTATAGCTTCTTTTCCTACATTTAAAGTTCCTTGTACTGTTTCTTTAGCAACGTTACCTACTCCATTTACAACTTCTTTTCCTACTTTTTCTATAGGATCCGTTACTTTTTTTACTGCTTTTTCAACTTTGTTAACTTTCTCATTTTTTTTATTTTTTCCTCTCATAATGACACCTCCTTAAGTTGCAATAAGGAACTACCTCATTATATAAGTATATTTTGAGATATCCTTTATGTATTTTATGATACTATTTGACTAATTGTTACTATAAACAATTTTCTTACTAAAAATAATGAACAATGGATTAAATTATAATGTATTTAGCTACTATACTTACTGTTTTATTAATAGTAATGCTTAAAATAGCCGCAGTTTAATATAAAATAGAAAAACTCTACAAAGCTAGCATTAACTTTGTAGAGTTTTTCTTTTTTTTAAATATATTCTTTTATTTTAGATGCTAGATTTTCTTTAGGCATAAATCCTACTAATCTTTCTATAGGTTCACCATTTCTAAATATTATTACTGTAGGTACTGTGCTTACACTAAATTGTCTTGCTATATCAAGACTTGCATCTATATCTATTTTATAAAAATCAGCTTTTCCCTCAAATTCATTTGCTACTTCTTGAAATACTGGTGCTAACATTTTACATGGTCCACACCAAGTTGCAAAAAAGTCAACTACTGCTATTCCTTCTATATGTTCTACAAGGTTATTAAATTCTTCACTACTTATAACTTGTGCCATATTATAAATCTCCTTAAACTTATTTTTATTTTATTATTTACCCTTTTAATATTTATTATTTCCAGTATTATATATCTATGCATATTTATTTTATGTAAATTATTTCCCATTCATTGATAAACTTTAAATTAATTTTAATATAAGTAATATGTTTAAAATTTATATAGTATTAATTTTTATTTATGTGTAAAACATAATTGTATCTAACTTTATTTATGAGGTGATTAGTATGGAATTTATGACAAATATAAGAAAAGCTAGCTCTGCTTTACATAGTGCATCTGAACATACAGGGTATATAAAAAGAATACTTGATAAAAAAGCTACTAAAGAAGGATATACAGAATATATATACAATCTAGCAGCAATGTATAAAGCTATTGAAGATGGCCTTGATAAAAACAGTAACAATCAAATTGTAAAAGACTTCGTTACAAAAGAATTATATAGATCTAGTTTAATTGAAAAGGATATTAAATATTTATTAGGTGAAAATATTAATTCTTTAAATTTACTATCTTCAACAGTTTCTTCTATAGCTAGAATAAAGGAAATATCTAGCTCTAAACCTGAATTAGTTGTAGCCTATGCTTATACTAGATTCCTAGCTGACTTATTCGGTGGTAGACTTTTTTATGAGTTACTTAGCAATGAATATAAAATAGATAATGAAGGTTTAAACTACTATGATTTTAAAGATTTAGGAGATATAAAAGCCTATACTATGAATTATGCTTCTAAGTTAGGTTCTATAAACTTAGATGACAGCTTAAAACAAGAATTTATAAATGAAGTAAACAATGCTTATATATATAATTTAGCAATATCTAATGAACTAGAAATAAAACTACACCCTATTAAAAGAAATGATAAAAATAATCATGACAATGGGCATGGTCACCCTCATGGACATAATCATTAAAAATTACTTATATAAATTTTAAATATCTAAATCTTTTAAAATAAATTTTATTAAATATAAAAAGCACTTACATAAGTAAGTGCTTTAACTGGTGCCCAGAGGCGGAATCGAACCACCGACACGGGGATTTTCAGTCCCCTGCTCTACCGACTGAG
>OGCQ01002606.1_pt1 | contig 17863 bp, 17 predicted proteins | sample 1570161 | NCBI WGS metagenome assembly OGCQ01 (sample SAMEA4384402, study PRJEB24528) | human gut metagenome
TTCCAATTGCATTATAGCTTGGCTTACAGCTGGCTGCGTCATATAAAGCTCCTTTGCAGCCTTTGAAAAACTTTTACTCTTTCCTACTTGGCAAAACACCTTATATAAATCTAATTTAGTAATCATATAAGTACTCCTTATACATAATATTCTATATAGTTATTTTACTTATACCACTTATTGGTGTATATTACAAGAGTATTAATATTTTGGAATTAATTTAATTTGTTAGGAGAGATTGTTTGGGAAAGAGTTGTTGGTACAGTTGTTAGAGGTCTTCGTTGTCCTATAATTAAAGAAGGAGATAAAATCGAAGATATAGTTGTAGAAAGTGTACTTAAAGCTTCAGAAATTGAAGGCTTTACTATAAATGATAAGGATATAGTTACTGTAACTGAATCAATAGTTGCACGTGCTCAAGGAAATTATGCTTCCATAGATAATATTGCTAAGGATGTTAAAGGTAAATTTGGTGAAGATACTATTGGTGTTATATTCCCAATTTTAAGTCGTAACCGTTTTGCCATTTGTCTTCGTGGTATAGCAAAGGGAGCTAAGAAAATAGTATTAATGTTAAGTTATCCTTCTGATGAAGTTGGGAATCACTTAGTTGATTTAGATATGTTAGATGATAAGGGTGTTAATCCTTGGACTGATGTTTTAACAGAAGAAGAATTCCGTAACTTATTTGGATATAATAAACATACTTTTACTGGTGTGGATTATATTGATTATTATAAATCTTTAGTTGAAGAATATGGTGTTGAATGTGAAGTAATATTCTCAAATAACCCTAAAACCATCTTAAATTATACAAAGAGTGTTCTTACTTGTGACATTCATACAAGATTTAGAACTAAGAAAATATTAAAGGCAAATGGCGGAGAAAAAATTTATAGCCTTGACAATATATTATCTGAATCTATTGATGGAAGTGGATGTAATGAAGCTTATGGTTTATTAGGTTCAAATAAATCAACAGAAGAAACTATTAAATTATTCCCACGTAACTGCCAACCAGTTGTTGATAATATCCAAGCTATTCTTAAAGAAAAGACTGGTAAAGATGTTGAAGTTATGATTTATGGAGATGGAGCCTTTAAGGATCCAGTGGGTAAGATTTGGGAACTTGCTGACCCTGTTGTTTCACCAGCCTATACTTCTGGCTTAAATGGAACTCCAAATGAAATAAAGTTAAAATATCTTGCTGATAATAACTTTGCTGATTTAAAAGGCGAAGAATTAAAAAAAGCAATATCAGAATATATTAAAAATAAGGAAGAAGATTTAGTTGGAGCTATGGAAGCACAAGGTACTACTCCAAGAAGACTTACTGACCTTATAGGATCTTTATCTGACTTAACTTCAGGAAGTGGAGATAAGGGAACTCCTATTATATTCATTCAAGGTTATTTCGATAATTATACAAAGTAATAAAAACCCTCGATTTTCTTTCGAGGTTTTTTATTTTTTATATGTTTTAAGTTAAACAAATATTATTCCTAAAATAAAAATTCTTGCATAATATCTGTTGGATCTACTCCAAATCCTTTAATTAGTTTAGATATTTGATTAGTAATTATTAGATATTGAATAATCATTATACTAATCATTACTATAAGTACTATATATAAACACATATTGTTATCCACAATTTCAAATGATTTTATACCTTCATATACTAATATCATATAAGCAATAATTGATATTCCCATTAAAATAGCACCTAGAGGTAAATATATATAGCTTATGATAGTTCCTATAAATATAATTAAAGTTGAATATGTGTACCCTGCTATCATTATCTTTAATCCATCAAAGTACGTAAAACTAGATTTCTTTAATACTACATTTAATATTAAAAATATAACTCCAGCAGAAGCTGCTATAATGGCAATATTGCTAATTAATAAACTTAATATTATTCCAAAGTGCTTACCTTTTAATAAATAATTTATTCCCTCATTTGCATATGAACCACCAATAGCTTTAACAAAGGCTGACTTATAAATATACACATTTAAAACTGCTAATATTGTAGCTAATAATCCAAAAATCATATAAGTATTATTATTTTTGTTCTTACTTTCCCTAACTGTATTAATTGGATTCTTTACTAAGCTAATAAATTCAACTCCTATTTCATTAATAGTTTCTTTAATATCAAATGTATTTCCTATATTTGAGCTTTCCCATTGATTAACATTAGTACCACAGTTTCCACAAAATTTACTATCATCTGACATTTGTTGTCCACAATTTTTACAAAACATTATATTCACTCCTTAATTATTTTAGTTTATATATTTAGTTATTTATTACCTCTTTACCATAATAACGTTCAAATGATGTATCAGTTGAGCTCACCATCCTTGAAATTTTCCACTTTCTTCCGCTAGTATCGTAAGTCATTTTAATATATATTAAATCTGAAGTAATTGTATTCCCCTTCTCTGTATAAGTCATATTTGCATATACATGTTTAACAAATGTTTCACTCTTATCATTAATAACTTCATTTATTTTGAAAGTTTCTTTATCATTGTCTGTTATTAAATGATAACTTGATTTTTTATCTATCCAAACATTTAATTTTTCACCTGCAACCAACTCTTTTACTTGGTCTTCTGTTGGATTATCTACTGATACTTTATTAAAGTTTATAGCACTATCTGCATAACCTTTTTTGGAAACTGTTATCTTAATATTTCCATCAAACATCAAGTTATCACTTTTCCCATCTACATTTGCAGTAATTATATAAGAATCACCATTTACGCTATCTACTTTTAAGTCCTTAATATTACTTATATCATCTAATAAAACAGAAATAGATTTAAATCCCATATAACCAACAAACTTATTATCTTCAACTAAAATTAATAGATCTTTCTTTATTTCATCAGTTGATAATTCTGCTGAAGGTTGTATTACAGTAACACTTTTTTCACTTGAACCACTTCTAACATCATCAAAAGTCCATTCTTTTCCATCAAAAATTATCTTTGATTTTAAATTCATTTGTTGAGTTACAAAGTTCCCCTTATTCTCTAAAGTTGAATAGGCATTTATTACTGTTCCATACTGCTCCTCTTCCATAGAGTCTATTACTAATCCATTAGCAACTTCTTCTGTTATTTCTACGCCATTAACTTCTACACCTACAAAAGCTTTTTTTATAATATCTTCAGTTGCTTTTTCTTTTATTTCAACTTGTACATCTTCACTACCACTATTTATTGTATTACTAGCTAACATCCACTCATTGTTTGTTCCATCGTATATATATGCAATTTCAATAGGTAACTGAATTTCATACTTTTCATCTTTTAGTACAATTGTGCCAGTATTGTAATATGTTCTTACGTTAAATTCTGTATTAACAACTTTTTCTCCAAGTTTTACAGATTTTAAATTGTCTTTATTAACCTCTATTTTCATAGCTCCTATATTAACTGTTCTACCTATAAAGTCTTCCTTAATAACTTTCTTAGAGACATTCTTACTTTTATAATCCTTAACTCCCATAAATATTGCTATTATTGCAACTATAGATATTATTACTGCTATAGTTTTAGAGTTCTTTTTCTTACTTCTTTGAACTGGTATAGGTTTAACACTTCCCATAGAAGGTTGTCCATTAATAACTTCTTCTACATTATCCTTCTCTACTTTAGATCTAACTTCATCCCCAATTAGTTTAGTTCCACATTTTACGCAAAACTTTGCGCTTTCTTCATTTTTGTTTCCACAGTTACTACAAATCATTTGCTATTCTCCTATCAATTTATTTTATTTATAATTCCTAAAGGATATTACATAATTAATATATGATTTCATAATTTAATTATGGTATCTCCCAGAAATTTGTAAAGCATTTATTATTTACTATATGTTATAAGTCCTAATTAGAAGTTATATTCATTCTTTTCTTTATTTATACCATTTTTATTATTTTTTTTCATATAACTTACAATTAAATTAATATTTTTTACCAATTCTCACATTAATTACAGATTATTTTCTTATAAATTTCAATCTGAAATTGAACTACTTTCCGTTTAAGTTGAATAAATAAGATCAAGTTGTTTATCGAACAGCTCTTGCGACGTTTTATAATTAAGTTTTCTACGTGGCAATGTATTACACCAATCTTCTATATATGAAATATCATCAATATCATATTTGGATATAAGTTTGCCTTTAGGTATAAATCTTCTTATAAGTCCATTGTGTCGTTCATTACATCCTCGTTCAAAGGATGAGTAAGGGTGTGTAAAATAAACCTTAGTATCAGTAGAATTTTCTATTCTACTAAGGCTTGAAAATTCTAAACCATTGTCTGAAGTTATTGTTTTAAACACTTCACTAAATTTAGATCCGAACTCTTCCTTTAGGTTCATTATTTCGGATAACACGGCATCTGCCGTTTTCGATTTAATTTTCCTATGTATTGAATTAAGAGTGTTTCTTTCAACTATTGTAAGAAGAACATTATCCTTTTTAGATTTTGATCCAATAACAGTATCAATTTCCCAATGTCCAAATTCTTCTTTACTGTCAATTGATTTATCTCTTTCCTCAATGCTGCGACCTAACTTGATCTTGTTTAATCTGCTAACTCTTTTTTTCTTTTTAATTTAATAGGTAAATCAGAGTTTTTAACATTCATAAAACCTAAGTCAATATAGGAATATAAAGTCTTGGTACACACCATTTCGCTACGCTGAAAGCGATTATTTATAATAGAATCGCCAAAACATGCATCAAGAGACCATTTATCTTTTGATACTTTTTTATTAACAAACTCTAAGAAGTCTTTACATTTTAAGACCTTGTATTTACTTTTAGAATTCTCTCTATTTTCAGTGTAAACTCGATGGCCTACTTGAGCGAAATATCTATCTACTTTTTTACCAAGCTTTATTTGGCTAACTGTTCCACGACGTATTTCGTTAAGAACAGTATTAATAGGTCTATTAATTACTTTGGCAATTTTATAAGCAGACCACTTATCTTTAAGCCTTATTTCGATAAAACACCTTTCTTGAAAATTTAAGTGTTTATTTTTCTTTGAGTTTGTGGTATTTTTATTGTAATCCATAGTGATTATCCTTTCGTTAGGTTTTTGTTTCGCAACTCAATCTTAACACGAAAAGTAATCCTATGGATTTTTTTATTTAGTTCAAGTTCATTTTACAACTAGCCTAGATTATTTTCTATTTTTGTCTATACTTTCGACAAAAATAGAATCTATTACATTTTTTAACTTTTTTTATACACTGTTTAATCTTAATTAATTAATTAATCAAAATAACACTCTATAGAAAAGTAAAATGATACTTCTTCTAACCAATTTATTATCCCTCTGAAGCACAAAAAAACTTCTACCTCTAAACCTTAGAGGTAGAAATTAATTTCCACAATTTCATTCCTATTGCTACTGTTGTGCAATGTAAAATGTCATATAAATAATGTTTATACTTATGATAATTTAAAATAAATTTACTTATTAAAATTATTTAGAAAACCCTACAATTCCAAAGGCACCTGGTCCTCCATGAGAAGTAATTACACACCCTGATTGCATCCATTTAATTTTTTCAAAGCCTATATTCTTAGCCTTCTCTTCAGCTATTCTACGAACCGTTTCTGATAATCCTATTGACCATAATAAATAAATTTGTTTTTTATCTAAGTTCTTTATATAATTAAAATCTTCTATTAGCTTTGTAACTATCTTTTCCATTTTGCCCCTATATTTTTTCTTAGCTACTAAATATCCATTTTCAAGTTCAATTGATGGATGAATATTTAGTATTTTCCCGCCTATAAACACTGCATTACTTACACGTCCACCAGCTCTTAGATACTCTAGTTCAGCAGGAACAAAACACATTTTAGAACTCTCACATAATCTTTCTACTTCTTTTAATACTTCCTCCATAGTAGCATTAGGATTTTCTTTTAAGTATTTTGCTGTTTCAATTACAATGGCACCTTGGCCAATGGATACCATCTTAGTATCAACACTTGTAACATAATCTCTATCTTCTGCAGCTATTATAGCACTTTGATAAGAACAAGTTGTTACTGCTGAATATGCTAAATGTAGTATCTGCTTGTCTGGATATAAATGGTGAATTTCATCAAATACTTTTATAAAATCCTGTGGAGAACTTCCACTTGTCTTTGGTATCTTGCTTGTATTATTGTAATACTCACAAATTTTTTCAACTGGAAAAGATCCATCATCATAAGTATTATCTCCCATAGTAACATGCATTGGAACAAGGAAAATCCCCATTTCTTTTGCAATGTCCTTTGGAAGGTCTGAACCGGTTTCTGCCACTAATATAATATTGTTCGTTTTACCTACCCCTTTAACACTCTGTTTTTTCATTTTTATAGGAATTTCATTTAATAAATAAATTCCATATTACTAATGTAATTATTTATATACAAATTAGAAATTTCTCACAATAGTTTTACATAATAAACTATTATTAAAATAATTATCCTTAATTAGTAATAATTTTCTCATTAATTATGTTTATATTATACCATTATTTTAAAAATCTACTACTTATATTTTAATTTTTTTATTTAACAATAATCTGTTAATAACCTTACCTTCTAATAATTTTTGTTTTTAGTAAGATACTAAAATAAAATTTCTTTAAAAAAAGTAAAACTTCTATTCACTTATATATAGTACTTTTCTAATGACTATCTAATATAATAAATATAATCACTTTTATGGAGGTAAGAAATGAATTTTAATGGTTGGGGTAGTTTTGAAGATTTATTAAGATCTTGTGGATATACTAATACTTGTGAGAATGACAATAATAATAATAATAATAATAATAATAATAATAATAATAATAACTATGGCTGCAACGATATACCCTATGGTTTTCAAACTCTTCATCCCGAGCTTTTTATAATAATAGGTGAATTACTTGGAAATATAATAGCTGGAAGTGTTCCTTTCAATGTGCAAAATGCAATTGGAAACTGGCTACAATTAGTTGGTCAAGCTATATTAACTTATAATGCTCAGCAACAATATTTTCAGTCAGGTCCAGGTAGATATTATGATCTTAGCAATTATAATGTTGTTAATCCTTTTTGTAGCACTACAACTCCACCAAGTACAGCTGCCTACACAGCCAACACTGCAAATTCATCAAATACATCTAATACATCAAGAACATCATCTTCTACAAAAAACTCTAAATCAAAAGGAAATGATAATAACTTAAATAGGATACAGGATCTTGAAAAACAAGTTCAAGACTTAACTAGAGAAATAAATGAAATTAGAATACTATTACAAAAAAAATAAGCTAGCAACTTCTCTAAAAAAGTTACTAGCTTATTAATTAAATATTTAATAGTATCTTTATATCTTCATTAATAGGCCTATAATGAATTATTTTAACTGGACACTTTTCAGCACACTTTCCGCAGTTTGTACATTTGCTATAATCTATTTTAGCTAGATTATTTTCTACTGTTATAGCACCACTTGCACATACCTTAGTACATAGCTTACAGCCTATACATCCTACATCACATACTGCTTTAACGTCCTTTCCCTTATCATTAGATAAACATTGCACTGAGTATTCAGCACTATATGGAATTAGTTCTATAAGATTATTTGGGCATGCTTTTACACACTTTCCACAAGCAACACATTTTTCTTTATCTACTACTGCTATTCCATCTATTACATGGATAGCATCAAATAAACAATTCCTTACACAAGATCCATATCCTAAACATCCATAAGAACAAGCTTTATCTCCTCCACCTGGAGCAATTACAGCCTTAGTACAATCTTTAATTCCATAGTAATTGTACTTTTTTTTAGCTTTATCACAAGTTCCTCCACATTTTACAAAAGCTACTTGCTTTTCTTTTTCCTCTAAAGCAACTCCCATAACTTCGCTTATTTTATTTGCTACTGTAATACCAGCAACTGGACAGCTATCAACAGCAGCTTCTCCAGATGCTATAGCCTTAGCTAACCCATCACAACCTGGATAGCCACATCCTCCACAGTTATTACCAGGAAGGAGTTCACGAACCTGTAATTCTTTCTCATCTACTTCTACTTGTAACTTCTCTCCTGCAATTCCAAGAAGGACACCTATAATAATACTAATTCCTCCTAAAACAGCAGTTGCTATAATTATCTCTCCCATTTCCGCTCCCCCCTACAGTCCAGCAAATCCCATAAAAGCAATTGCCATAAGTCCTGCAGATATTATTACTATTGGCATTCCTTTAAAAGATTCCGGTATATCATTATGTTCTATTCTCTCTCTTATACCTGCAAGTATTAAAATTGCAACTAAGTATCCTACAGAGGTACCAAATCCTGATACTATACTAAAAATAAAGCTTTGAAGGTTGCTTGTATATTGTACTTGTACATTTGTAAGGGCAACTCCAAGAACTGCACAATTTGTAGTTATAAGAGGAAGATAAACTCCAAGAGCCTTATATAAACTAGGAATATATTTTTTTAGTATCATTTCAACTAATTGAACTAAGGCAGCTATTACTACTATAAATACTATAGTCTTCATATATTCTAAGTTTAGTTTTACAAGTATAAAATTATAAATAAGATTAGTTATTGCAGAAGAAAGAGTTATAACAAAAATAACTGCTCCTCCCATTCCAACAGCTGTCTCAGTCTTTTTTGAAACTCCTAAGAAGGAACAAAGACCTAGGAATTGATTAAGTAATACATTATTTATAAAGATTGTAGTTATTAAAACTAAAATTAAATTTTGCACCATAATTATTTACCTCCTTCATCAATTCCATTAGTTATTTCTATTTTTGAACTACACCCTTGAATTCCACATCCAGCACAACCTGTACTACAATGATCTGATGATGTATCTTTCTTATTAGTAGCACTAGGTGCATTAAATTTATTTTGAAGTGCTGTTAAAAATGCAATTACAAAAAATGCTCCTGGAGCAAGTACAAATATGGATACTGGTTCATAAGAAGCTGGAAGTACTTTAAAACCAAAAAGCATTCCACCTCCTAATAATTCTCTTACAGCACCAATAACTAAAAGTCCTAATGTAAACCCAAGTCCCATACCAACTCCATCAAAAACAGATGATACTACATCATTTTTAGCTGCATAAGCTTCTGCTCTTCCAAGGATTATACAGTTAACAACTATAAGAGGTATATATATACCAAGAGATTTATATAAACTTTCATAAAAATATGCTTCAAGTAACATTTCTACTACTGTAACGAAAGAAGCAACTATAACTATATATGCAGGCATTCTAACTTTATCTGGTATTACTTTTCTAAGCATTGATATAAGTAAATTAGAGGCTACTAAAACTGCAGTTGTTGAAAGACCCATTCCTATTCCATTAATTGCTGCAGTAGTAACTGCCATAGTAGGACACATTCCAAGCATCATTACAAAAGTAGGATTTTCTTTAATTACTCCATTATAAATACGTTCTGTACACTTATTCATTTATTAAAAAGCCTCCTTACCTAAAATATTTTCTTCAGCAAATACTAGTGCTGAATTTACAGCTTCAGTTACAGCAGAAGTTGTAATAGTAGCTCCACTTATAGCATTTATTTCATCTTCAGCTGATGCACCTGACTTCGTATATTTTATTTCTTTAACATTTTTTCCTGCAAATTGTGATTTAAATTCATCATCTTTAGCCTTCATACCAAGTCCTACTGTTTCACTAATTGAAAGTATTTCAAAGCCTTGGATCTTTCCTTCCTTATCAAGTCCTAGAGAAATTTCAATATTTCCACCATAACCATTTGGTGAGGTAGCATTTAATATATAGCCAATAACTTCATTCTTTGATTTAGCAATTAAAACTTCATTTACTGTAGTTCCATTAAAGCCTTTAGATTTTAAGAATTCTTTAGAAGCCTCGCAATTTTTAACTAAGGTTTCATTTGTTTCAAAAGCCTCTGCTTCTTTAAACATTCCTCTATAAGCTTTGTTTTTCTCCTCTGTTCTAGCATAGGCAATAGGCTCTTTTGTTACTTTATTAACTGCTGCTAATGTAAATCCAGCAACAATAGTTATAATTAAAAGTATTATTGTATCTTTAATTATTGTACTTTTTTTATTAGCCATTTATTCTTGCCTCCTTTCCAAAAGCCTTTGGAAGAGTATATTTTTCAATAAGAGGAACCACAAGATTAGATAATATAATAGCATAAGAAACTCCCTCTGCTGAACTTCCATAAAATCTAAAAACTGCTGTAAGGAAACCTAATAAAACTCCGTAAACTATTTTTCCTTTTGGAGTTATTGGACAAGTGACATAATCAGTTGCCATAAAGAAGGCTCCAAGCATTAACCCCCCACCAAAAATATTTCCTATAAGGTATTCTATGTTAAGACCTTTTCCTCCTAAAAGATTCATTATTATAATAAATCCAATAAATGAACCTATATATGTCATAGGAATTTTAAGAGATATTATTCTCTTTCTAAGAAGATAAATTGCTCCTATTAAAATTGCAATAACTGATGTTTCTCCAATTGTTCCACCTGTTGTTCCTAGGAACATACTAAGTAAATTGTAATCTCCTCCTGTCTTAACAGCTGAAAGTATAGTTGCAGATGAAACTCCATCTACCATTGCATATCCATTTACAGCAGCATGTCCATTCATTATAATTCCTTTAATTGTATTATCTGCTGCAATTCCAAAGTCTGTCATAAGTCTTGAAAATGATATAAGTAAAAAACATCTTGCAGCTAATGCAGGATTCATAAAATTTTGTCCAAGGCCTCCAAAAAGCTGCTTAACAATTATTATGGCAAAAACTCCGCCTACTATTGGTACCCAAAAAGGTATAGTTGATGGCAAGTTATATGCTAATAAAAGACCAGTCACTAATGCACTACAATCACTTATTGTAATTACTTTATTCATTCTTTTTTCATAAATATATTCAGTAAGAATACAAGTGGCAACACTTACCAATATTATTATTAATGCTTTTAATCCAAAATTATATATTCCAAATAAACCAGCTGGGATTAATGCAATTGCAACATCAGCCATTATTGTTTTAGTACTTTCTTTACTTCTCACATGAGGTGATGCTGATACGTTATATAATTCACTCATTTTAGATAATTCCTTTCCCCATAAATATTTCATTTCCCCTAAGTATTTATAAAATAAAATTAATATTATTTCTTTTTCCTACTATCTAATACGCTTTTCCTACTTTGTTTAAAAGCTTGAGTTATTCTTCTTTTAGCAGGACAAATATAAGTACAACTTCCACATTCATAGCATTCCATACCATTAATTGCAATAAATGATTCATTATCTAATCCTTCTATAGTTTCAATTGCCTTTTGTGGTATAAGATTGCTTGGACAAACTTCCACACATCTTCCACAACGAATACATGCTGTAGGTTCATTTTCTGCTACTTCATCTTTTAAAAAACATAAAAGTGCTGAAGTAGTTTTAGTTACTGGAATATCAAGAGAATATATAGCAGTTCCCATCATAGGTCCCCCTGAAATAATCTTTTCAGGTCTTTCTTTAAATCCTCCTGCTTCTTCAAGAAGTTCAGAATAGTTTGTACCTATTTTTACTGAAAAGTTTCTAGGATTATTAATAGCATCTCCTGTTACAGTAATTATTTTTCTCATAAGAGGTGTAGATTCACAAACAGCCATATATATTGCAACCACAGTATCTACATTATCAACAACACAACCTGCATCTGAGGGAAGCATATTAGAATTAATTTTTCTTCCAGTTGTTGCATAAATCACCTGGCTTATTATCTTCAATTGCAATTATTCCTTTTGCTTTTTGAAATAAACTTAAAATAACTTTAAGTCCTCCAATTATTTTTTCAGGCATTTCAAGCATAATTCTGTAATCTGAAGTTAAATAAGGTTCACACTCTACAGCATTTACAATTACATAATCAATATCATTGTCATCCTTTGGTGTAAGCTTAACATGAGTTGGAAAACCAGCTCCACCTAGCCCTACTATTCCTGCTTCTTTAATATAATTTCTTATTTCTTCCTTAGAAAGCTTAGTATAATCTCTTTTATTCCCAATTCCCTCTATAGCCTTATATTCATTGTCATTTTCGATAATAATCGACATGATCTTATTACCTGAAACATTGAGTCTTGGTTCAATAGCCTTTACTGTACCAGATACTGAAGATATTATATTTGCTGAGATAAATCCAGTAGCTTCTCCTATTTTTTGACCTACTAGGACTTTATCCCCTACAGCTACTATGGGCTTTGCTGGTGCTCCTATATGCTGAGAAATAGGATATACCAAATTTCCCTTAGGTAAAACCTCCTTTATTGGAGTGTTTTTAGATATATCCTTCCCATCATTTGGATGAATTCCACCTTTAAATGTACCTAATTTCATAAACTCAACCCTTTACTAATAATTTTTTTAATACTTTAATTATATTCCTAAGCCCATAATTTAACAATTAGTTATGTACAATTTTTTCTCATTATTACAATTTTTCCTATTTATTGTACTTTTTAAATAATTATTTAATAGAAAATATTATTTAAATTATCTTATTAAAAAAACCACTTCTCTATTATTCATAGAAAAAGTGGTTTATCATATAAAATTATTAATATATTATCTCTTCCATCTACAAACTATATTTTCAATATAATCTATAATTATAAATAATATTAATCCTAATATGCTTAATATAAGTATTCCAGAATATAAATCTATATAATTAATTCTTGACCAAGCATCTTGTATAAAATACCCTACACCTTTGCTAGTTCCATAGGCTTCTGAGAAAAATAATATTGAAAAAGCTGTTCCTATAGATAATCTAATATTAGTTAATATATCAGGTAATATAGAAGGAAAAGTTACATGGTAAAATAATTCTAATCTTTTTGCTCCTAAACTTACTAACATATTATAATCTTCTTTAGATACATTAATTACTGAATCTCTTACTGAAACTATTATTGGGAAAACTGTAATTAAAACTATCATAGTAATCTTAGAGCCATCCCCAAGGCCTCCTAAAGTCATAGCTATTGGTAATAAAGCCATTTTAGGTATGGGATATGTAAAATAAATTAATGGATTTAATAATTTATTCATCTTATGTGAATACCCCATTATAAGTCCTATAGTAATTCCTATAATAAAGGCTATTAATAATCCAATCCCTACTCTATATAAACTTGCAAATATATGGATGTAGAAATTGTTTTTTAATAAATTTGGTAAATTCGCATATATTTTTAGTGGGCTTGGTAATATTCTAGAATTCATTAGTAAAGAAAATATATACCAAAGAATATTTAATATTATAAATCCCTTAATGAAAATCAAAACTTTCTTCAATTCCTTCATTTACCTTCCCCACCTTTAATTAAGCCTTTTATACAAGAAAACATCTTAGAATAGCTTGGATGATTTTTATAATCCTTATTATTAAATAAAGCATTATCTATAACATCAATTATCTTTCCTGGTGTATTAGATATTACTATAATTTTTTTCCCCATATATAATGCTTCATCTATACTATGAGTTACGAAAAAAGTATTATTTTTATTTTCATTCCATATTTCTAAAAATAGTTCTTGTGCTTCTTCTCTTATAATTTCATCTAAGGCTGAAAATGCTTCATCCATTAACAAAAGATCTGGCTTCATTAAAAAGCTTCTTACAATAGATACTCTTTGCTTTTGACCTCCACTTAGTTCCTTTGGATATCTGTTCTTTAATTCATATATGCCTAATCTTTTCATCATTAAATCCATTTGACTAATAATTTCTTGATTTTTAAAATTAGTTTTTTTTATTTTTAATGGTAAAATACAATTTTCTTCTACTGTTTTCCATGGTAAAAGTCCAAAGTTTTGAGGAATTAACCCTATATTATGAATATAAGGGTTAAGTTTTTCTGAATTCAGAAGAACTTCCCCCTCATATTCCTTTATTATTCCTGATAGTACTTTTAAAAAAGTTGTTTTTCCACAGCCTGAAGGTCCTATTATTGCACATATATCTTGTGAATCTATATCAATACTTATTGGACCTAAGGCTTTTACTTTTTCCTTTTTAGATTCATAGAAAACAGATAAATCTTTTATCTGTATCATAAACTCTCCCTATAAATTATTTAATAAATTTATCAATTATTACATCTTCAGCTTTTAAATCCTTGCTTATTATTCCATTATTTTTTGACCAATTAAATACTGCTTGAACCTTCTCTGTATCTGGTAAATAATTAGTGTTAAGTTCTGGTAATATTATATTACCTTTAGTATCTTCTGAATATCCTACTGTTTTTATAACTATATCTTCATATTCTTTTATGTCAGTATTTTTCATGTATTCTACAGCCTTGTTATAACCTGTAAAGAAAGCTTTTATAGCTTCTTCATTATTATCTATTTGATCTTGTAAGAAACCTATTGCTGATATCATTATATCTGCATTATCTATAGTAGTTAATCCCTTACCACCATCAGCGACTGCTGTATCATTAAATGGAGCTGGAAGTATAGCTGCATCAACTTGTTTATTTCTAAGAGCTTCTAATCTTGCTGGCATTGCTGGTATAGCAATCTTTTCTATCTCACTTGAATTTACTCCATTTTCTTCAGCTATATAATCTGATAAGTAATCTATCATAGTATTTTCTGATATGGCCATTTTCTTGCCCTTTAAATCTTCTAAGTTTTCAATTCCTGAATCTTTACCTACTACTAAAGTCCAAGCACCATTTGTTGCTCCTGTAATCTTCATATCAATTCCTGAATTTTGATAAATAGAAATAGCTATTTCATCAGCAATTACTCCATCTAATTCTCCTGCTTGAAGTGCAGCATCTCTGTCCTTAGCTGCTGTAAATAATTGAAAATCTAATTCTAATCCTTCTTCTTCAAAGTAACCTTTTTCTTTAGCAATTACTATTGGTACAATATCTATTGAGCTCATTGCACCAAAGCTTAATTTCTTTGTTTCTTTTACTTCTTCTGTTTTTGTCTTAGCGCATCCTGCCATTGTTCCTACCATAGCTAATGTCATAAATGTTGTAAGTAATTTTTTAAACTTCATAATTTGTATCCTTCCACTTCTTAAATAAATTGTTTTCTATATTTAAATAATCTAATATTTTCCCAATTAAGAAATCTACTATTTCATCAATACTTGATGGATGATGATAAAATCCTGGCATAGCAGGAATTATTCCTACACCCATTTTAGATAATCTACACATATTCTCTAAATGTATTGTATTTAATGGTGTTTCTCTTGGTACTAAAATTAACTTTCTACCTTCTTTTATGGCTACATCAGCTGCTCTACATAGTAAATTTTTAGATAGCCCATGACTTATTTCAGCTAAAGTTCCCATAGAACATGGCAAAATTATTACTGCATCATATTTATTTGAACCACTAGCTACTCCTGAAAACATATTATTGTTATTTTCAAGTTTTATATTACTATAAGTCAAACTTAGCTCATCAATCCAAGTTTTTAAATTAATTCCAAGTTCAAATTTAAATACTTGTTTTCCCTTTTCTGTTGCTACTACATTTATTTGAATACCTTTTTCAATTAATACTTCTATTAATCTTTTAGCATATATACTTCCACTTGCCCCTGTAATTCCAACTACTATTTTCTTCATGTTTACCTCCTTATCTATGTTTTAATTAATAATCAACATATTATAATAAACAATCTATAACTCCAGCAAGTAAAAATACTATACTTATAACTTGATTTACATTATATGATGCCACTTTAACATTTTTTAAATTATCTGGACTAACTAATTTATGCTGTATTACAAATAATACTGCTATTATAGATAAACCTATGTAATATATTATCCCTAGTTCAGGCGCTAATAATCCAACTAAAAATAAGCAACTTAATGCAATTATATGAAATACTCTTGATATAAGTAATGCATTTTTAACTCCAATCTTGCAGGTATTGAGTGTATACCATTTGTAGTATCAAAGTCATAATCTTGAGCCCCATATATTATATCAAAACCAGCAACCCATAAAGTATTAGCAGCTCCCATAACTAATGGTAGTAAACTTATTTTTCCTGTAACTGCTAACCAAGCTCCTACTGGTGCTGCAGCTGAAGTTATTCCAAGTACTATATGGCATGCCCATGTAAATCTTTTAGTATAAGAATATATAGTCATTAAAAATAATGCTATAGGAGAAAGTATTAAGCATATAGTATTAAGCTTATATGCTGCAAATACCATAATTGCAAAACATATTATTACAAAGATTATTATCTCTTTTTTATTCATTAAACCTTGTGGTAATTGTCTAGTTGCCGTTCTTGGATTTTTTGCATCTATTTCTGCATCTATAACTCTATTTAAAGCATTTGCTCCTGTTCTAGCACCTAAAAATGCAATTAATATCCAAAATATAGTATGAAAATTCAACTTATTATTTCCAGCTATAAGCATAGATATTAATGCAAAGGATAATGAGAAAATAGTATGTGAAAACATTACTAAGGTTCCATAATCTAAGATTTTATTTTTTATTTTACTTAATTCCATATTCGTTCCACCTTTTATCTACTTGCTCTTTCATTTCTTCACTCATTTCTATATCCTTTGGCCATTCTCTAGTATGTCCTTCACTTGGTAATTTTCTAGTTGCATCTATTCCTAATCTATTATCATCACATATTACGAAATCTCTCTTAGCATCAATATTATTGAATACCTTCCAAGCTACAATAGATAAATTTTTAGGACTAACTTCTTTATCTACTACTATAACAATTTTAGTATAAAGCTTTTCTTCCATTTCCCATACAGACTTCATTACCTCTCTTGCCTGGCCTGGATAATTTTTATCTATTGATATAATTACACAGCTATTAAAAACTCCTTCTAATGGGAAGTTTATATCTATTATATCTTCTTTATTTTTAAATTCTTTCCAAATTTCACTTGCTTTTTCTTTTATTTCAGATGTAATTTCTATATGCTTTTGATTTTCTCTATCTTGAAGTTCCATTGGCCATTTTTTAGTGGCATCTATACCAACTCTACTTCCATATAAAGGTGTATTAGAAGCATGATCTAAAGCATCTAATGGACCTTCTGCTATTACTATATCTCTCTTAGCATCCATATTATTAAATACATTTAAAGCTACAGCCTTTGCATCTTGTGGATTTACATCCTTATCTACAACTATAACCATTTTAGTATACATCATTTGTCCCATTCCCCATACAGAATTCATGATCTTATTTGCATGACCTGGATACTTTTTATCTATTGATATAATAACACAACTATGAAAAACTCCTTCAAGTGGGAAGTTTATATCTATTATTTCTGGATTCATCATTTTAAGTAATGGTAAGAAAATTCTTTCTGTTGCTTTACCCATATAACAATCTTCCATAGGTGGTTTACCTACTATTGTAGTTGGGTATACAGGATTTTTCTTATGTGTTATACAAGTTACATGGAAAACTGGATAATCATCAGCTAATGAATAATATCCTGTATGATCTCCAAATGGTCCTTCTAATCTTAACTCCTCATTTACATCAACATATCCTTCTATAATAAACTCTGCATCTGCTGGCACATATATATCATTAGTTATAGACTTTACCATATTTATTGGAGCCTTTCTTAAGAATCCTGCAAACATCATTTCATCTATCATTTTAGGTAGTGGAGCTGTTGCTGAATATGTTATAGCAGGATCACATCCAAGTGCTACTGATATAGGCATCTTACCACCTAATTT
>OGCQ01002611.1_pt1 | contig 17852 bp, 14 predicted proteins | sample 1570161 | NCBI WGS metagenome assembly OGCQ01 (sample SAMEA4384402, study PRJEB24528) | human gut metagenome
AAGCCTTCTTTACCAAAATGTTTGTATTTAAGAATTAATCTATCAATAGTGCGAGGAGTAACTTGTAATTTAAGTGCAGCCTTTAACTTATTACCATTACTTTCTACTAATTTTTTAATAACTTGATATTTTCTATCTTCAATAGTATTTAATATAATTTTTTTCATAATAAACTCCAATCTAAATAATAAAATATTATATTAAATTTTAAGACAAAATCATATCCTATTACTTAAGACAATATCACATCCTATTCATATTTAATATGTAATTTTTTTAACAAACTTGACTTTTTAAAGATAAAAATTTACAATATAGACGCTAAGAAAAATAAATTTATAAAACTGAAAGGGAGATGTTTAAGATGAAAAAAATTATTAACACAAAAAATGCACCAGCTGCATTAGGACCTTATTCACAAGCTATTGAAGCAAACGGAGTTTTATATGTTTCAGGACAAATTCCTTTTGTTCCAGCAACAATGACATTAGTTTCAGAAGATGTAGAAGCTCAAACAAAACAATCTTTGGAAAACATAGGAGCTATCTTAAAAGAAGCAGGATATGATTTTAAAGATGTAGTAAGTGCAACAGTTTATATAAAAGATATGAACGATTTTACAAAGGTAAATGGAGTTTATGATAAATATTTAGGAGAAGTTAAACCTGCAAGAGCTTGTGTAGAAGTTGCAAGATTACCTAAAGATGTAAAAGTTGAAATTGGAGTTATAGCTGTTAAATAAAAAATATTCTAAAATATAAAAGCATAAAAAGAGTTAGTAAGAGAAAATAGTCTGAAAACTCTTTTTTTATTAGCATTTATATATAAAATAAGATATAATATCAACTAAAAGGGGAAAATTTTAAAAAGAGGAGGGAGCATATGTATTCAAATTTTAATTTTTTACAAAATGATTGGCAAGGATTAGCTAAAATCGGAGAAATGGCAGAATATAATTTATATAAAGATCCTAATACTGCTATTTTTAAATTAAGACAATTTGGAGAAGAACTTATAAACACTATGTTAAAAGTTGAAAAATTCAGTTATGATAAAAATTCACTAGCAGTAGATAGGATTTTAATTTTAAAAAGAGCAGGACTGATACCAGCAGATATAGAAAATATTTTAACTTCACTTCGTAAAAAAGGAAATAAGGCAGCACATGGAAGCTATGGAGATGAACAAACAGCAGATACTTTATTATCATTAGCAGTGAAACTTGGAGCTTGGTTTCAAGAGGTGTATGGAACAGATTATCTATTCCATTCAGAAAGTGTGGAATACAAAAAGCCAGAAAATATTGATTATGAAAAAGAATATCAAAGATTAGTTGAAAGAACAGATGAGATTGAAAAAGAATTAGAAAATATTAAGACTGTACCTCACTTAACAAATAGAGAAGACAGAAAGAAATTAATCTCTAAAAAGAAAGAAATAGAATTTACAGAAGAAGAAACAAGATTAATTATAGATAAACAATTAATGGAAGCTGGTTGGGAAGTAAATACAAAGGTTTTAAACTACAGGCTAAATAAGACTTTACCAGAAAAAAAGAAAAATCTTGCTATTGCAGAATGGCCTTGTATAAAGGAAAATGGAAGAAAAGGCTTTGCAGATTATGCACTATTTTTAGGAGAAAAAATTTATGGAATTTTAGAGGCTAAGAGGTTAAATTTAGATGTTTCTACTGCTTTAAATGTGGATAGTTGTATATATGCAAAAGGTGTGGAGATATTTGAAAATGTAAAATTTTGTGATGGTTCACCTTTTGGAGAATATAAAGTACCATTTCTATTTTCAAGTAATGGTAGAGGATATAATAAAGATTTACCTGAAAAATCTGGAATTTGGTTTTTAGATGCTAGAAAAGAAAAAAATTTACCTAAGGTGTTAAAAGGTTTCTATTCTCCAAAAGATTTAAAAGAATTATTAGAAAAGGATGAAGATATTGCAAATCAAAGATTAAAAGAAGAAAGTTTTGAATATTTACAATCAAAAATCGGCTTAGGGTTGAGATACTATCAAATAGATGCTATTAAATCAGTTGAAGAAAGTCTTATTTCTGGAAAGAAAAAAGTTTTACTTACTATGGCAACAGGGACAGGAAAAACGAGAACTGCCTTAGGTTTGATATACAGACTTTTAAAAACAAATAAATATAAAAGGATACTATTTGTTGTGGATAGAACCCTTTTAGGAGAACAAGCCAAAGAAGCTTTTGATGATGTTAAATTAGAGCAATTACTTAGTCTAGGAGGAATATTTGGAGTAAAGGGATTAAGTGATAAATCTAATGGTAAAGATGAAAGAGTACATATAACAACAGTTCAAAGTTTGATAAAAAGAATTTTGTATCCAAGTGATGATGAAAAAGAAAAATTAACTGTTGGAGAGTATGATTGTATCATTGTTGATGAAGCACATAGAGGCTATATTTTAGATAGAAATATGAAAGAAGAAGAAAGAGATTTCTTTGATGAAAAAGATTTTGAAAGTAAATATAAGGCAGTGATAGATTATTTTGATGCAGTAAAAATTGCTTTAACTGCTACTCCTGCATTGCATACTCAAGAAATATTTGGAGAGCCTGTGTATAGTTACACTTGTTCTCAAGCAGTTATAGATGGCTATTTAGTTGATGCAGAGCCTCCTTATGAAATAATTACAAAATTATCAGAAGAAGGTATACATTATGAAAAGGGAGCAAAAGTAAAAGTTTATGATATTGAAACTCAAAGTGTTAAACAAAGAGAAGTTTTAGAAGATGAATTAGATTTTGATGTTGAAAAATTTAATAAATCTGTAATAACAGAAAGTTTTAATAGGGAAGTTTGTTCTGCTTTGGTTGACTACATCAATCCAGAAGGACCTGAAAAGACATTGATATTCACTGCTTCTGATGAACATGCAGATATGGTTGTTCGTATTTTAAGAGAGGAGTATCATAAGCAAGGTATCTATGACATGAATATAGAAATGATAGCTAAAATGACAGGTTATGTTAAGGACATAGACCATTTAATTAAAAAATTTAAAAATGAATCTTATCCTACAATAGGAGTAACTGTTGATTTGTTGACAACAGGAGTAGATGTACCTAAAATTACTAACCTTGTATTTTTAAGAAAGGTAAAAAGCCGTATACTTTACCATCAAATGCTTGGAAGAGCTACAAGAAAATGTGATGAAATAGATAAAACAAGCTATAAGGTATTTGATGCTGTTAGAAACTACCTGGATATGAAAGATTTTTCTGATATGAATCCAGTTGTAAATAATCCACAAATAGATATGGCAAAGTTATTAGAAAACTATAATAAAGATGCCTCTGATGAAGGTAAAAAATATTTTGTGGAACAAATAGTGGCTAGATTACAAAGAAAAAAGAAAAGAATAAAAGACTTAGGAGAAGATAAATTTGCGATAAATTCTAATATATATAGGAAAAATGAAGAAATCAAAAGTATTGATAGCTATATAGAATATATTAAAAATATGAATCCTGATGAAATAGAAAATGAAATTGAATTTTTAACATTTTTAGATAGTATTCAAAGTCCTAAAAAAGAAAGAGTTATATCTGAACATAGAGATGAAATTAGAAGTGTTAAGCAGATATATGGTAAGAATGAAAAACCAGAAGATTATTTAGAAAATTTTGAAAAGTATATAAGAGAAAATCAAGATAAGTTGGATGCTTTAAAGTTATTAAAAGAAAATCCAAAACTATTTAAAAGAAAAGATTTAAAGGAATTAAAATATATTTTAGATGAAGAGGGCTATAAAGAAACTGAGTTAAATTCTGCCTATGGAAAGGTTCAAAATGTAAATATTACAGCTGATATACTAAGCTATATAAAAAGAGTTTTAAAAGGTTCAACCATTTTAGATAAAGAAGAAAAAATACAAGATGTTGAAAAGAGAATAAAGAGATTAAAAAATTGGAATCCTGTTCAGCTAAAAATTATAGAAAAGATTATTTCTCAATTGAGAGAAAATAGTTATTTAACAGAAGAAGATTTTAAAATAGGAATATTTAAAGATAATTTTGGAGGGTACAATAAAATTAATCAAAAATTAGAAGATAAGTTAGGAGATATTGTATCCATTATCAATGAAGAAATAATATTAAATTAAGGGGAAAGTATAAAATGACAAATAATGAGATTGTTCAAAAGTTGTGGAATTTATGTAATGTACTAAGAGATGATGGAATTACTTATCATGAATATGTAACAGAATTGACTTATATATTATTCTTAAAAATGCTTGCAGAACAAGAAAATGAAGACAGTGTTGGAATACCAGAAGAATATCATTGGAATAATTTGGTTAAGTTAGATGGTTTAGAATTAAAAAATGCCTATCAAAGAGCTTTAATAGATTTAGGACAAAAAGGTGATAATTTAGCTATTATTTACAGAAATGCTAAAACAAATATTGAAGAGCCTGCTAATTTAAAAAAGATTTTCTCTGAAATAGATAAAATGGATTGGTATTCAGTAGATAAAGAAGATTTTGGAGATTTGTATGAAGGGTTACTTGAAAAAAATGCCTCTGAAAAAAAATCAGGAGCAGGACAATATTTTACACCAAGAGTATTGATAGATACTATTGTTAAGGTTACAAAGCCTAAACTTAAAGAAAGAATTTGTGACCCTGCCTCTGGGACATTAGGTTTTATAATATCTGCAAATAGATATATAAAAGAAAAAAATGATGACTATTATGGAATATCAGAAGAAGATTATGATTTTCAAAAGAAAGAAGCATTTTCAGCTTGTGAATTAGTTCCAGATACTCATAGACTTGGTATAATGAATGCTTTACTTCATGGTGTGGAAGGAAATTTCTTACAAGGAGATACTCTTTCAGCAACAGGGACACAGTTAAAAAACTTTGATTTAATTCTTTCTAATCCTCCTTTTGGGACAAAAAAAGGTGGAGAAAGAGCAACAAGAGATGACTTAGTATTTGCCTCATCTAATAAACAATTAAATTTCTTAGAAATTATATATCGTTCTTTAAATTTAAGTGGAAAAGCAAGAGCAGGAGTAATACTTCCAGATAATGTATTATTTGAAAGTGGAATTGGAAAGGACATTAGACAAGATTTATTAAGTAAATGTAATGTTCATACTATATTGAGATTACCAACAGGGATATTTTATGCACCAGGAGTAAAAACTAATGTTTTATTCTTTGATAGAGCTAAAACTGATATAGGAAATACTAAAAATATTTGGTTCTATGATTTAAGAACTAATATGCCAAATTTTGGTAAGACAACACCACTTACTGAAAAATACTTTGAAGAATTTATTTCAACTTATGATAATGATGAAGAAAAAGAAAAATTAGAAAGATGGACAAAAATTAGTATAGATGAAATTATTAAAAAGGATTATTCTCTTGATTTAGGTTTAATTAAAGATGAAAGTTTATTAGATATTGAAACATTACCTAATCCAATTTTAAATACTAATGAAACTATTGAAAAGTTAGAAGAAGCTATTGATTTATTAAAATCTGTTGTAAATAAATTGAAAAACTGTGGACTAAGTGAGGAAGATTAGATATGGCTAAGAATAAAAAATTTGAAATTAGTTTAGAAGAAAAATTAGAAAAAGCTCTTGTCCCAGTTGAAGAACAACCATATAAAATACCTGATAATTGGGTGTGGACTAGGTTGGGAGAGGTAAATGAAGTTGTGACAGGGAATACGCCTTCAAAAAATGAAGGAAGTTTTTGGGAAAATAAAGATATATTTTTTGTAAAACCAGATGATTTATCACAAGGTAGATATTTGATTTATTCAAAAGAATGCATAGATAAAAGAGCTTTAAAAAAAATAAGGATATTACCAAAAAATACAACTTTAATTTGTTGCATTGGAAGTATTGGGAAGGTTGCTTATTCAGAAGTTGAAAGTTGTAGTAATCAACAAATAAATTCTTTGGTTGTTAAGAAAAATTGTGTATATCCTTTATATAATTACTATTTGGTGAATTCAACTTTCTTTCAAAATCAAATGTGGAAAAATTCATCAGCAACAACAATTTCAATTTTAAATAAAAGTTCAACAGAAAAATTATTTTTTCCTTTATCTCCATTAAATGAACAAAAAAGAATAGTAGAAAAATTAGATTTTTTATTTGATAAGACTAAAAGAGCAAAAGAAATAATTGAAGAAATAAAAATTGATATAGAAAATAGGAAAATTTCTATTTTAGATAGAGCATTTAAAGGAGTATTAACTTCTGAATGGAGAAATAAAAATAAAGTATCAGATATAAAAGAAGTTTTAAAATCTATTAATAATGAAAAAATTAAAAAATGGGAAGAAGAATATTTACAAGCTGAAAAAGAGGGTAAAAAGAAACCTAAGAAACCAATTATTAAAAAAGTTGAAGATATGATAGTTCCTATTGACGAACAACCATATAAATTACCAGATAGTTGGGTATGGGTGAGATTGGGAGATATTTCTGAAAGAATATCAAAAGGAACAACTCCAAGAGGAGAAGATGGTTATATAGAAAAGGGAGTTAATTTTTTAAGAGTTGAAAATATAGATAACAATAATTCAATTAACTTATCAAAAGTAAAATATATAAGTGAAGAAACTCATAATAGTTTTTTAAAAAGATCTATTTTAAAAGAAAAAGATATTTTAATAAGTATTGCTGGAACTCTTGGAAGAACTGCAATAGTAAAAAAAGAAGATTTACCTGCAAATATAAATCAAGCAATATCTTTTGTCAGATTAATTGATAATAATAAAGTTTTAGAAAATTTTATAGTTTTTTATCTTAATAGTCCAACTATTAAAGCTATTTTATTAAGTCAAGTAAAAGTTACAGCTATTCCAAATTTAACACTTGAAATAATATCAGATATAAAATTTCCTCTACCTCCACTAGAAGAACAACAAGAAATTGTTAGAATTTTAGATGAAGTTTTGGAAAATGAGAATAAGGTAAAAGAGTTATTAGAACTTGAAGAAAGAATAGATATATTAGAAAAATCAATTTTGAATAAGGCATTTAAAGGGGAGCTTGGAACTAAAAATAGTAGTGATGAGCCTGCAATAGAATTATTGAAAGAAATTTTGTAAAAAAAGAGAGAGGGGAGAAAATGTCTGAAGAAAAAAATGAAATATATTTTTATCAAGGGAAAAACAATAAAGTTAATTATGACTATCAATTAAGTGATATCTTAGTAGAAATTGAAACTTTCTTATGTAAAAACATTGAAAAAACAGAAAATTTATGTTTTTTAATAGGTTCAGGATGTTCTTCAACAGCTATTCCATTAATGAGAGAAACTTTTGATAATATAAAAAATTATATAACATTGTTTTATGGTGAAGAAATATTAGGAGATTTTAAAAAATCTGCTGATTTAGAAAAATATTTAAATTGGTTAAATAAAGCTATTGATTTTTTAAATAATGAAGAAAACAATAATTATAAAAAAGTAAAAAAGTACGCACAGGAACAACTTATACAAAGCATAGATATAAATTACAATAATAAAGAAGCATTAGACATACTAGAAATATATAAAAAATTTTATAATATTATATTTAAAATAAGAAATAAAAGTAAAAATCCAATTAATGTATTTACTACAAACTATGATTTGTTTAATGAAAAGGCATTAGAAAATTTAAAAATTAATTATTGCAATGGATTTAGTGGATTTATAGAAAGAGTTTTTGAACCTTCTATTTTTAAGCAAAGAATAGTAGATGAAGAAAATAGGTATAAAGAAAAGTGGAATCCTTTAAAAAGGTATGTAAGACTTATAAAATACATGGTTCAATAGATTGGATAGAAAAAGATGATAAAATTCAACAAGTGCAGGAATATAGTGGAAAGGAAAATATTTTAATATACCCAACACAAGCTAAACATTTTGAAACTCAATATACTCCTTACTCCGAACTATTTAGAGAAATGAGTATAAAATTACAAAGTCCTAATACGACTTTAATAATACTAGGGTATGGATTTTCAGATGACCATATAAATAATTTAATAGCACAATCTTTAACAAACGAGGACTTTAATTTAATAATTTTAAGTTCACTTAAAGAAGAAAGAGCAAAAGAATTTTTTAATAAATATAATGATAACACGAATATTCATTTTATAGGTGGTAAAAATGAAAAAGGAAAACCTTTACATTATTTTGATATCTTTTTATCTATTCTAAATGGTGGGGTGATGGATTAATGTTATCACCAATAGGAGTTGTAAAAAAAGTATTTTTTAATAAAATAGTTATAGAAATAGATGATATGAAAAAATTAAATCAAAACTATAAGGGAGACATATATTCTTGTGAGGGTTTAGATACTTTTATTTTGTTAGATAAGTCATATGAAGAAAAATTAATTTATCAGATATCAGCATTATATGATGAAGAGAAGCCATTAGAAAAAGAAGATAATTCAAAATTTCAGATTAAGGCATATTTTGAAGCAGTACCTATTGGAAATATAATAAAAGAAAAATTTGAATATGGTATAGAAAGATATCCAATGCTAGGAGATGAAGTTTACTTAGCCTCTAAGGAAGAATTAAATAAAATATTAGGGAATGATTTAGAAATAAATGAAAATAATTTTATAATAGGGGAATTGTCAAATAAAAAAGGGTATTATCCTAAAATTAATATTGATAATTTTTTTACAACCCATATAAGTATATTAGGGAATACAGGTTCTGGAAAATCAACAACAATAAAAACAATTATAAGAAAATTATCAGAAAAAATAGATGAACACTTTAAAAAAGAAAATATTAATTTTTATATATTTGATATTCATAATGAGTATACAAACATAAAAGCAGAATTATCAAACAAGACCTCTCTTGATGAAATAAGTATACCATTAGAGTTACTTAAAAAAGAAGATTGGTTAAATTTGGTACTTCCTTCTTCTGCTGTTCAACTTCCTATTTTAATAAATACTTTAAAATTAGGAAACCTTTTAGAAAATTCTCAGGCTGGATTAACAGATTGGATTAAAGTTTATTGTGCCAAAAAATTATATGGAAGCCAGCAAACAGATGCAGTCACTAAAAGAACAAAAATAATAAGTTTTTTGAGTGAGATTGATGATGAAAATATTAAAAAAAGTCTAAGTAGCTATAATTCTCAATTTGGAAATTTTTCAAAAGAAGAAGAAAAATATTTTTTGGATAGTTTAGATAACTATATAGGTGTAAGTAATGCAGAAGAATTTTTATATGAAAATCTAAGAGATGCAGAAATTTCAATAAAGGATATAATGAATTTAAAAATAGCTTTGGATACTATATTATCAATAGAAGAGGCTAAGGGAGGAAATCAAATTAGAAATTATTGTTCACCATTAGTTACAAGAATTGATAATTTAATTAATCAATATTCCAAAACTCTGTTTTCAAATGATGAAAAAAAGCTGAAAAAATTTAATTTATTATTAGAACACAAAGATAAAGCATTTGAAATAATAAATTGTAGTGGTTATGACAATCATGATTTACTTTTTATTACAAGTTTTATTTTAAATAATATTTATGAAAGAGAAAAAAATAACAGAAAGAAAAATAAAAAAAAATTAATTCATTTTATTTTTGATGAAGCACATACTTATATATCAGAAAATATAGATATTATGAACTTTAATCCTATTGCAGTATTTGAAAAAATAGCAAAAGAAGGAAGAAAATTTGGGATATTTATGATTTTATCTAGTCAAAGACCTTCTGAACTATCAAAAACAGTTTTATCTCAATGTAATAATTTTATTTTACATAGAATAAGAAATAATATTGATTTAGAACAAATGAGAAAAAGTATACCTTATATTTTAGATGCACAATTATTAAGATTATCATATTTAAAAACTGGACATGCTTTGGTAGTAGGAGAAGGTTTTAATATACAATTAGAGCTAAAAATACATAATGATATTGAAGATAAAAGTTCAGAAACATTCAAACCAAGTGAAGTTTGGAAAAATTAATTAAGGAAGTGGTATTTTGGATAATTTGTATTTAATTCTTGATGAATCAGGAAATTTACATAAAAATAGCAAAAATAGATATTTTATTATAGGAGGATATTTAACTAATAATGCTTTAAAGGTTAGACAATTATTTAGAAAAGAATTGTCTACTTATAAAAGTAACAATAATTTAAATAGTATATCTGAAATTAAAGGTTCTATGATTAAAAATTCCAATAAAAAAACTATGTTGTTATCTATTTCAAATAAAATGTTAAAAAATAACTTTTATATACCAGTTTTTATAGTTATTGATAAAAATAATTTAGAAAAACCAATAGAAAATGTCAATATACTATATAATTATTTTATAAAACTTTTAGTAAAGAGATTGGCAACTTTAAATTTAATAACTAGTCAAGCAAATCTTATAATAAAATTGGATAACAAAACAATAAAAGTTGGTTCTATTAATACATTAGAAGAGTACTTACAAGGTGAATTTTATTTTGATACCAAGATAAATTTAGATAAGGTATATTATATAGATTCAGCAAATAATTTTGAAATTCAATTAGCAGATTTTATTTGTAATTATTATTGGAAATGTTATGAAAGAGAAAATACACAAATAATAAATATAAAGTTTATGAAAGTAGAAATACTATATTTTCCAATGTATAATTTTGGTATATAAGTAAAAATAAAAATTTGACATATATCCCATAGTAGAGTATAATGAACCTAACAAGTAGGTAAGTCCTTGTAGGTGTAGGAGCAAAGTGCTTAATCATATTGTAAATATGACTTCCCTAAGGTTCTACTTGAAAAAATATTAAAATAGTAAAAACAAAACACTACTAATTAGAAAAGGTAGTGTTTTTATTTTAAAGTAAATACTTTTCATTGACAATTATATCCTAATATAGTACCATAGGAATAAGAAACAAATAGGTGCTTATTGGCTTAATAAAGGAAGTTGGGTGCGAATCCCACACAGCAAATGCTACTGTATTGTGGACGAAATTACAATGACCACTGGGGAACTGGGAAGGTGTAAAAGTAGGTTGAAACTAAGTCAGGAGACTTACCATTATTAATATTAAATTCTGATTAGGCATCTTCTGTTTCCTAATCTTTTTTATTTATGCAAAAAATATTACATATTTAAGAGGAGGAAGTATGAAGAGAAAATTTATGTTATTGGCTTTAATTGTTTTAGGAGGAATGAGTGTTTTTGCAGAAGAAAGTCCTGTTTTAGAGCTTAAACAAACAGTTGTAACTTCTGATAGTTTTGGGACACCTGTTCGTGAAACAGCAAAAAACATGACAGTTATCAGTGCAAAAGAAATAAAAGAGAAAGGTGCAAAAACTATTGCTGATGCACTTAGAGGAGTACCAGGGGTTGTTGTTAGACAAATGGATGGAGTTTCTCCTATGATAGATTTAAGAGGGTCAGGGGCGACAGCACAATTCAACACTGTTATTTTATTAGATGGTATTCCAGTAAGTGGGCTTGCAGGATTTGATTTAAATACTGTTCCAGTTGAAGAAATAGAAAAAATAGAAGTTCTTCAAGGAGCAGGAGCAGTTATGTATGGAGATGGAGCTATTGGTGGGGTAGTAAATATTATTACAAAGGCACCAACTAAAAAAACTGTCTATGGTGGAGCAGGATTAGAAGTAGGTTCTTGGAGAACTATAAGAGAAAATGTTTATATTGGTGGAAAAATTGGAGATAAATTCCTATTAAATGCTTCATATTCTGGAAATACAAGTAAAGATTATAGAGATAGAAGCCTTCAATATAAAAATAAGAAAGATAAAAGAGATAGCCTTTGGTTAAGAGGAAAATATTTGTTAGATAATGGAAGTATAGCAGTTAATTATAATCATAGTGAAGATAAAGATTATTATACAGGTTCTTTAAGTAAAGAACAATTTGATAAAAATCCAAGACAAGTAGGCTCTTGGAGCGGTTACACTTATGGTATAAATGACATTATCAATGCAAAATACAATCAAAAAATAAATGATAAAATTGATGTCTTCTTAACAAGTGGATATTACCATAATAAAGATAAATTCCAAAAAAATTCAACTAGCGAATATTTTTTAAGACCAGAAGTAAAAGTAACTTATGCAAAAGATAGTTATGTTACATTAGGACTTGATTACAGAGATGGAAAAAGAGAATTTAAAGATGATGTCTTTGTAAATGGTATAAGCCAAAAAGCACCTAATGATAAAAGAAAATCTTTTGCTGGTTATATTATGAATAAATCAACTTTTGGTAATTGGCAATTTACACAAGGATATCGTAGAGAAAAAGTAAAATATGAATATAGTTCAAAAGTTTATGACCCTATGACTTGGCAATTAAAAGAAATAAAACCAAAATCAGCTGATTATTCAAATAATGATAGTTTTGAATTTGGAGTGAATTATTTATATTCTGATACAGGAAATGTTTTCTTTAATTATACAAGAGCTTTAAGAACTCCAACAATACAAGATGCTGGAGCTTGGTATGGACCAGTTAAAACTCAAAAGAATGACATTTTTGAAATAGGATTAAGAGATGCATATAAAAATACATCAATATCAACATCTGTATTCTATATAAATTCTAAAAATGAAATTTATTATGATAAAACAAACCCATTCAGTTCTAATAATCAAAACTTTGATGGAAAAGTTAGAAGAATTGGAGCACAATTATCATTGGCACACTATTTTGATAAATTGACTTTAAGAGAAAGAGTTTCATATATAGTACCAAAGGTAACAAGTGGAACTTATGATGGAAAAGAATTTGCAGGAGTTTCAAGATGGACAGCAAATGTAGGGGCAACTTATAATATTACAAAAGGGCTAACTGCAAATATAGATGGATATTATCAAAGCAATGCTTATGCAGAAGATGATTTTGATAATTATTTCTCAAAAGGAAATAGCTATATAACAGTTGATGCAAATCTATCTTATGCTTTTGAAAATGGAATAGAACTTTATACAGGTGTTAGTAACTTATTTGATAAAAAATATGCAAATGCAGTAACTTCAACTAGAAGCACTTTTGGAGCAGGACCAAGAAAGGTTTACTATCCAGCTAATGGAAGAAGTGTGTATGCAGGAATTAAATATACATTCTAAAAATAATATAGAAGTATTTTCTTACCAAGGTTAAAAAGTTTTTTTGAATAAAATATCTGACAATTTTTATTAATATATTGTAACTACTTGACAGCCAATAATGTTTTTCGAGCTCCTCAAAGGCTCTCCAAACATTATTGGACGTCGCAGTAGTTTTATTTAAAAATTATTTAATTATGTTTCAAAAAAACTTAGTTTAAGTAAAATTTAGAATGTAGTATTTAATTGATTAATAAAGGGGAAAAAAATTGAAAAAATTATTTTTATTTCTAATTTTGTTATTCTCTTTTTCTATTGTGGATGCTAAGGGAGTACAGACTAAAAAATATAATCATATTGTATCTTTAACTTTAAGTGGAGATGAAATGTTATTGGGGCTTATTCCTGAAAATAGAATAGCAGGTTTGAGTGGAAAAATCAATGAAGATAAAGAAATTTCCAACATTGTAGATAAGGCTAAAAAATTTCCAAAAGTTGAAGGTAATGAAGAAGTTTTAATATCCTTAGAGCCAGATTTAATAATAGTAGCTGATTGGTTAACAAAAAGAATAGATGATATTGGAGCTATGACAGGAGCAAAGGTATATATTTATAAGACACCAAGTAGTTATGAAGAGCAAAAGAAATTAATCAGAGATTTAGCAAATTTAGTTGAAGAAAAAGAAAATGGTGAAAAGATAATAAAAAATATGGATAATAGGTTAAAAGTCTTACAAAATAAAATAGCAAAAAACTACAAAGGGGCAAAGCCTAGAATTTTATTATATACTTCGTTTGGTACAACAAGTGGTAAAAATACAACTTTTAATGATATGGTAAAATTAATAAATGGAACTAATGTTGTTGCAGAGGCAGGAATTGACAGATTTAAGGATATTTCAAAAGAAAAAGTAATAGAATTAAACCCTGATATTATAATAGTACCAATAGCTAAAAAATATGATAATGTGGATAAAATTTCAAAATTATTTTTTGAAGATCCCAGTTTTAAAAATGTAAAGGCTATAAAAAATAAGAAAGTATATTTTATACAATATAAAGATATTACACCTACTTCTCAATATATGATAAATAGCATTGAAGAATTGGCAAAAGTTGTATATCAGTTCAAGGAGTAATAATGAAATATAGAATTAATTTTAATCTTTTTCTATTTTTTCTTTTAATAGGAATAATAATTTTTTCTCTTTTCTATGGAGCTGTGAAAGTTCCAGTTTCTGATGTTATAAAAATAATAATAAACAAAACAGGACTATTTAATTTTGAAATATCTAAACAAAGCTATATTCCAATAGTATTTTTTGTTAGATTTCCAAGAATAATGGTTGCTGTCATAGTTGGAGGGGCTTTGGCATTGTGTGGCTGTACAATGCAAAGCCTTTTAAAAAATCCAATAGTTGACAGTGGAATTATTGGTATATCAAGTGGAGCAAGTTTAGGAGCAGTTATAGCAGTTTCATTAGGTTTAACTGCTACAAACATTTTTGCAATGCCTTTATTTTCAGGAGCTTTTGCCTTAATAATATCAGCTATTATATATAAAATTTCTACTTTGAGAGGAAGAACAGATAATTTACTTTTAATTTTATCAGGAATAGCTATAGGTAGTTTTGTAGGAGCAATCACCTCTGCCATTTTGACAAGTCTTGCTGAAACAGAAATGAAAGAATATATTTTTTGGGCTATGGGTAGTTTAAATAGTAGAAGATGGGAACATTTTTTCTTTGGTTTAATTCCTATTGCTATTTTATCTCCTATTTTATTTTACTATGGAAAAGAATTAAATATCCTATTGTTGGGGGAAGAAGAAGCCAAATCTTTGGGAATAAATATAAAAAAAATTAGAGGTAAAATTTTAACTATTATTGCCTTACTGACCGCTATATCAGTTTGTATCAGTGGAAATATAACTTTTGTAGGTTTAATAGTTCCACATATTTTAAGAAAATTAATAGGTTCAGATAATAGAAAACTATTAAAGTCCTCATTTTTAGCAGGAGCTTGTTTTTTGACATTTAGTGATTTACTATCAAGAATAGTATTAGCACCCAAGGAAATAAGTGTAGGAATAATAACTGCTTTTATAGGAGCACCATATTTTATTTATTTGATTATTAAAATCAGAAGAGAGGGGAAAACCCTATGAAAAATATTTTAGAAATAAAAAATATATCTTATTCTGTTGGGGAAAATAAGATACTAAAAGATATAAGTTTTAGATGCCAATCAGGAGAAATTATAGGGATAATAGGACCTAATGGTTCTGGAAAAACCACTCTTTTAAAGACTATAAATAGAATAAATCCTATTACTAATGGAGATATTTTATTAAATGGTAAAAGTATAAAAGAATATGATGAAAAAGAATTGGCAAGGGATATTTCTTTTATGAACCAAAATACAAATATTGAGTTTGATTTTCCTTGTATTGATATTGTAGTTTTAGGGAGATATCCATATTTAGAAAGATTTCAAGAATATTCTAAAAAAGATATAGAACTTGCAGAAAAATATATGAAACTTACAAATACATATAAATTTAGAGATAAATCTATATTGCAACTGTCAGGAGGAGAAAGACAGAGAGTGTTATTTGCAAAAATTCTCACACAAGAAAGTCAGGTTATACTATTAGATGAACCCACTGCTAGCCTTGATATGAGATATGAAGAAGATTTATTAAAGGAAGTTTCAAAAGAAAAAGATAAGGGTAAAATCATAATATTGGTAATACACAATTTACGGACAGCTATTAAATATTGTTCAAGGCTGGTACTTTTATCTAATGGAAATATTATAAAAGATGGAGCAGTTAAGGAAGTTATCACAGAGGAAAACTTAAATAATGTCTTTGGAATAAAAACTAAGGTTTATTACAATGAAATTTCTAAATCCTTAGATTTTTGTATAATATAAAATATGATAAAAATAGTTTGTTGCCAGCTAAATTTCTTAACACTTAAAAATTGACATTCGCTACAAATTCGGTATCTATAAGAAGCTCTAAATGAACAAGTTCATTAATAGCTTCTAAGATTGCTAACAAGTTGGTTTCAAACACACCGAGATTTGCTCAGCTCATTTCCTTTAATTTTTAAGTTAAAATTTAGAATGCAACTTCACTTATTTTTAATTATATTCTGGTGAAGGTGTACTATTATTAATAGGAAAGGAAAATATGTATAAATCATTAAATATAGCAGATTTTTGTTCAAATGAAGAACTTGAAAAGGATATGCAATATTTTTCTAAAAAATATGGTTTTGATGGATTTGAGTTGATTAAATTTTTTAATGAAAATAATAGTCCTTTAAAAAAATATATAAAAGGTTACCATATGAGGTTTTTTCCATCTTGGATGGAACTATATTTAGAAGATTTCAATTCCTTATATGCTGAACTTAAAGATAAAAAATATTTTAAATCTCTTTGTGGAGGACATAACAAAAAAGAATTAATTGAATACTATAAAAGAGAGTTAAAAATTGCTAAGGAATTGGAAGTTGAATATGTAGTTTTCCACGCTTGCAATGTAAAAGTTACAGAAGCAATGACTTATGATTTTAAATATTCTGACAGGAAAGTTTTAAATGCAGTAATTTCAATAATCAATGAAATTTTTGAAGATGGAGAATATGATTTTAAACTTCTATTTGAAAATTTATGGTGGTCAGGGTTAAGACTTACAAACAAAGAAGAAATTGAGTACCTTTTAAATGGAGTAAAATATAAAAATGTTGGCTTTATTTTAGATACAGGGCACATGATAAATAATAATAGAGATATTAAAAATTCAGAAGAGGGAATAGAATATATAAAAAAGAATATAGACAATATAGGGGAATACAAAAATTTAATATATGGTATGCATCTTAATTATTCATTATCAGGAGAATATGTAAAAAAATCTATAAAAGAAAATAAAGAGAAAAAATTAAGTATAGAAGAAATAATGGAAAATGTTTATCAACATGTAGGAGCTATTGATTATCATGACCCTTTTGAAGATAAAGAAATTATTAAAGTTATAAATTCACTTCCAATAAAATATCTTGTCTTTGAGTTAATAGGAAATACAAGAGAAGAATTGGAAGATAAAATTCAAAGACAGTGGAAAATATTTAATTAAAAAATTATTGATAATAATAGAAAAATATAGTAAAATAATTAGTAAGTGATTTTATATTGTAATTGCAAATTAAAAGGAGGAAATTTATGAACAGAGATGCTAAATTTATAAATTTTTCAGAAGAACATGAATTAGATTACATTTTAAAAAAATATGGTAAAGAACCAAGCAAAGAAAACAGAGATTTTTTAAAAGAATTTGGAAAAAAAGCTAAGGAATTATTAGGAAAAACTATGTTAGGACATGAAGAATTTTATAAATATTTGGAAGATAATTCTTTAATAAAAACATTAAAATAGGTATAAAAACAGTATCAATGTACTGCACTCAAAATCTTGAATACAAGATAGAAGGTGCAGTTTTTTGTTGGTAAAACAATATAAAAAAATGTAGGGAAATATAAAGTGGTAGGTAATTATAAAATAGTTGAACAAATCTAACATATACACAGATTATTGTTGTGTAATAAGTTTTGATGAAACAGTATTTATAACATATTAAAACTAATGTCAAGCGGTTTTAAAAATGTCTTAAAATTTTTTAATTATTAGCCCCATTTTT
>OGCQ01002629.1_pt1 | contig 17789 bp, 14 predicted proteins | sample 1570161 | NCBI WGS metagenome assembly OGCQ01 (sample SAMEA4384402, study PRJEB24528) | human gut metagenome
CATGAATTAATATGGTAATGGCTTTTCTAATTGGACTCGGAGTGGCTTTTTCTGTTGGACTCAGATTGGTTGTTTCTGCTGGTCTTAGGTTGGCTGTTTCAAGCGGACTTTAACACTGAAAAACATTCCTACAAAATGTAGGAATAAATGCAATGTTTATGGTATGAAATGCGGCTGGTCTTTTGCATTTATTTTGATACAATCATTATATAAAAGACATGGAACTGAAATAAGAATTCTTGGTTACTGTTCATTGGTAATATTCTGCGTAGCGTGTTACTGAGAACGGAATGGACAGTAACAATTCTTGATGCAGGCCAGAATATGTTAACGGGAGGATAAATAGTATGATAATCATAGGTGAAAAAATCAATGGATCCATCCCCTCTGTGGCGGAGGCGATCGCAAACAGAGATGCAGAATTCATCAAGCAGCGGGCACTTGCTCAGGCAAACTCAGGAGCAAGCTATATCGATTGTTGCGCATCTGTTCCGGAAGCAGAAGAAGTAGAAACCTTGAAATGGATGATCGACTGTATTCAGGAAGTGACAGATCTTCCGATTTCCGTAGACAGTCCCAGCGCAGATGTTCTTACAGAAGCTTACAAATTCTGCAGAAAACCGGGTATATTTAACTCTGTATCCGGTGAAGGGGATAAGATCGATAAGATTTTTCCTCTTATGGCACAGCCTGAAAACAAAGGGTGGCAGGTTATCGCACTTTTAAGCGATGATACAGGTATCCCCAAAAGTGCGGAAGATAGGCTGAAGGTATTTGACAAGATCATGGCAAAAGCGAAAGAGTACGGAATTTCACCGGATCGTATCCATATTGATCCATTGGTTGAGATGCTCTGTACATCTGAAGATGGTATTGCGATGAACGTGGAAGTAATTTCAAGTGTCCGTAAACAGTATCCGATGATCCACATTACAGCGGCGATCAGCAACATTTCCTTCAATCTGCCGGTACGTAAGCTTATCAATTTCGGATTTGTGGTACTTGCAATGAATGCCGGCCTTGACAGTGCGATCATGGATCCTACAAACAGAGATATGCTTGGACTTGTATATGCAACAGAGGCATTGCTTGGTCTGGATGATTACTGTATGGAATACATCGGAGCATACAGAGAAGGTCTGATCGGACCTGTAAAAAAATAAATAAAACGCATATGCGGAATGCGGATAAAAAGCGGAGGTGTTTGATTATGTCAAAAATCACAGAAGTAGCAGAATTGGTAGAAAAAGGAAAAGCAAAACTTGTAGGTGCAGCTGTACAGTCAGCTCTTGATGAAGGCTGTGAGGCAACAGAGATTCTTAACAGCATGATCGATGCAATGGCTGTTGTAGGTGAAAGATTTAAGAACGGAGAAATCTTTGTTCCGGAAATGCTGGTAGCAGCCCGTGCAATGAAAAAGGGTGTTGAGGTTCTGAAACCACATCTTGCATCCGGCGCTACAGGAAGTATGGGAAAACTTATCATCGCTACTGTAGCAGGAGATCTTCATGATATCGGAAAGAATCTTGTTGCGATGATGATCGAAAGTGCCGGCTTTGAAGTTATTGATCTCGGTGTTGATGTACCTGCATCGAAGGTTATTGAATGTTACAAAGAAAATCCGGATGTTAAGGTAATTGCACTTTCAGCGCTGCTCACAACTACAATGCCGGCTCTGAAAGATACAGTTGCAGCACTTAATGCGGAAGATTTCAGAAGCAATGTTAAGATCATGGTTGGAGGAGCACCGATCACGAAGGAGTTTGCAGATGAGATCGGCGCAGATGGATATTCAGAAGATGCAGCAAGCGCAGCAGTTCTTGCAAAAGCTTTGGCAGCATAAGGGAAAATAAAACGGGCCGCTCTGTATTGTCTGTGCATGGCATAGACGGCAGAGCGGCTTTTACTTTACAGTGACCATCGGAGGGATAAAAATGTACCGAATAAAATTTATCAGGGAGGAAAAGGAGATCCTGGTGGAACCGGGTACCAGGATCCTTGAGGCGGAAAGAAAAGCAAAGCTGGTTCCTGATGCACCCTGCGGAGGCCGGGGAAAGTGCGGGAAATGTCGTGTTAAAATAGAAGATCACATGGTGCTTGCATGTCAGACGGAAATCCATAGTGACCTTGAAGTAGATACATTGTCCGGATGCCAGGAAGAGGAGATCCTTACAGAAGGAATGCAGAGACCGGTTGCGTTCAGGCCTGATCTGAAACAGAAAAAAGTGATTCTTAAGAAACCGGAGACAGGAGACAACCGCTCTGAATGGGAGCGGCTGACAGAACAGCTGGATGTGGAAAAACCTGTTCTGCCTGATACTGAAATTGCATCGAAGCTTTACGGCTGCAGAAAAGAAGCAGAAGAATGGTATGTGATCTGTGCAGGAAATGAGATCCTGGATATCAGCAGAGAAGAGAAAAAAATCTGTTTTGCGGCTTTTGATATAGGTACCACGACGGTGGTCGGCTATCTTATGGATGCATTGACCGGGAAGCAGCTGGCTCTCAAGAGCAGAATGAACCCACAGACTCAGTATGGCGCAGATGTGATCATGCGGGCGGATCATGCTCTGGAGCATGGCGTAGAGCAGCTGACCGGCTGCATACGGAATGCGGTTGATGAAATGCTCCAGGAACTGGCAGAGGAAGCAGGAAGAAGCACATTAGATATCTGTCAGGTATCTGTGGTAGGAAATACCTGCATGCATCATCTTTTTCTTGGGATTTCTCCGGCATCGCTGGTCCATGCACCGTATAATCCGGCGATCAGTCAGGGGCTTACACTGAATGCAGAGCAATATGGGCTCCATATCCACAGAAAGGGGCAGCTGCTTATGCTGCCTGATATAGCCGGGTATGTAGGGGCAGATACCTGTGGCTGCATTTTGGCGCTCAGACAGGATCAGCAGAACGAGATCAGCCTTATGATCGATATTGGAACGAACGGGGAGATGGTCCTTGGAAATAAAACGAGATTAGCCTGCTGTTCAACAGCTGCCGGTCCGGCATTTGAAGGTGCAAAGATCGAGTGCGGGATGCGTGGAGGAGCAGGAGCAGTAGATCATGTAGTATACAAAGATGGAAAATGGGAATACACGACTATAGGAAATAAGGCTCCGGCAGGCTTATGCGGTTCAGGTCTGATCGATCTTGTGGCACAGCTGTACCTGGCTGGCTTTATTGATGAAAGTGGTCATCTGGAAAGCGGCCAGGAAAAGGCGGGAGTGTTTGTGCTGGTACCTCCGGAAAAGTCGGGAAATGACAGGGGCGTTTATCTGACACAGAAGGATATCGGAGAGGTACAGCTGGCAAAAGCGGCTATCGCAGCGGGAATCTTTCTTCTTATGAAAAGACTGGAGATCACAGAAAAGGATATTAAACGGGTCTATCTTGCCGGTGCATTCGGCAATTACATGAATCCGGAAAGTGCGGCGGCGATCGGGATGTTCCCGGCTGAGCTGCTGCCCAGGATACAGCCGGTGGGAAATGCGGCAGGCGAAGGTGCCAGGATCGCACTCCTGAATGAAGAGGAAAGAAAAGAAATGGATCGAACTGTCAAAAATATGGATTTTGTGGAGCTGGCAGCTTCGCCGGAGTTCCAGGACTGTTTTGTGGATGGCTTATGCTTTCCGTAATGCGAGGAGAATGGATATGCTTAATATAAAAGAACTGGAAGAGATGGGAAAAAAGGCAGGATTTTCTCATGTAGCACTTCTGAAGAGCGATTCGATCCAGCTTATGCCGGAGGTAAGGGAAATGTGCAAAAATAATACCTGCCATATGTATGCAAAACGCTGGAGCTGTCCTCCCGGATGCGGAGATCTTGAAGTATGCAGAAAAAAGATAGAAAAGTACAGGGAAGGCATTATTGTCCAGACAGTGGGGAAACTGGAGGATCCTTTGGACGGAGAGACGATGATGGAGACCGAAGCGGTTCATAAACAGAATTTTTATGAATTTGAAAAAGTGCTCAGAGAAAGATGGCCGGGTATGCTCCCCATAGGGGCCGGGTGCTGTACGAAATGTAAAACGTGTACATATCCGGATGCTCCATGCCGTTTCCCCGAACAGGCATTTTCTTCGATGGAAGCCTATGGAATGCTGGTAACACAGGTATGCCAGGCAAATGGTCTGGAATACTATTATGGTCCCTGTACGATCGCCTATACCAGCTGTTATCTTCTTGAATAGAACAGGAGTGAAAAAATGAATGACAGAGAACGGGAGGCATATCTGAACAGGATCGGATATGAGGGTGAATTAAGAACAGATAAAAAATGTCTGGAAAAGATAATGGACCTTCATCTTTGCAGTATTCCCTTTGAAAATCTGGAAGTTTTTGACGAGGGAAGGATTCCTTCTCTGAGGTCGGAAGATATTTATGAGAAGATCATTGTCAGAAAACGAGGCGGATATTGCTTCGAGCTGAATAAATTGTTTTATGAGCTTCTGAAAGCTTTGGATTTCCGTGTGATCCCTGTGGCGGTAAGGATATTGTGGAACCGGGAAGAGCTTCCGCCGGTCCTGCACCGGGCAACCCTTGTTATTTTTGAGGAAGGAAGCTATTACTGTGATGTAGGATACGGAGGTCCCGGACCCAAGAAGCCGGTTCTTATGAAGGATGGTATCCACAGAGAAAAAAACGGATGGTACCGTGTTAACATGAAACCGGGAAATACAAACGAAGAGATTCTTGTTGAACGAAAGAAAGAAGAAAAATATCTGCCAATACTCAGATTTTCACAGACTCCTACAGTAGAAGCAGATTTTGAACTGCTGAATTTCTATTGTGCAAAATCTCCAGATGTATTAATTACCAGAAAAAGAGTGGTGAGCATCTGCAGACCGGAAGGAAGTGTTGCGCTGACCGGGGATGTTCTTACGATCCAGAAGGAAGATGGATCCATTGAAACGAAAATAAGCGATTCGGAAGAAACCATCAGGCTATGGATGGAACATTATTTCGGATTGGAGTTTTTACAGATATAAACAGAAAAAAGGACCAGGTTGTCAGGTGACAGTCTGGTCCTTTTCCTGCAGAAGAAAGCAGAGCTGCAGAAGAAGCCGGTCTTTCGGATTATCCAGATCAACCTTTGTGAGCTTCTGGATGCGCTCCAGACGGTAGGTCAGGGAACTTCTATGTATAAAAAGCTCACGGGCTGTCTGAAGAGAATTGCGTTCATGCTCCAGATAGACCTTGAGTGTGTGATACAGCTCAGTATTGTTTTTTCGGTCATAATTCTGCAGTGCATCCAGCCGTGAAGAGACCAGAAGCTCGGGACTGATCTGATGGCTGATCTGGGAAAGCATATATTCCAGAAGATAAGCATCAAAATGATAGCACCAGGCCATGCTCTGACTTTTTTTGCCCAGGCGCAAGGCGGAAACAGCCTGAATATATCCCTGAGGGATCAGGAGAAAATCACGAAATTCAGAGCTTACTCCCATTTTAAAAAGCCCTTCGCGTAGGATGATCGCAAGTGAACTGATAACATCGGAAGATACAGAGTGCTTAAAGGACAGATTAACGATCACAACGATTCCCTGCTGATAGGTAAAAGCCAGACCTTCCGGGATCTGGGCTTCAATGTGTCCCAGTGTGGCGATGGAAGAGTGCATACGGTCATCCTGCTGCTGGGTTTCCAGACGAAGTACAAGATACCGGTCATGGCGATTCCAGTTCAGATACTGGATCTGATCGGTAACTGCCTGTAGTTCTGTGAGCTTTCCGGAAAGATACTCCGTGAAAAACTGCCGGGAGTCATTTCCCATTGAAATTTGGAACAGATTGTGCCGACGGATGCACAGCTCGATAAAGGAGCCAAGATACTCAAGAGCAGAAAAATGTCCGGGCTGTATCTCCGTCTGGAGCTCATCCACACAAAGTCGGCCCTGATAATTGCCGCTGACCCAGAGATTCATGTAGAGGATACGGTAACCGCGGAGCTCTTCGGAATAAATATTGGCGCCGTGGGTGATAAGTGTGCGCTGGTATTCGGCGTCAAGCTTGAAATCCTGAATCAGGCTTAAAGGTGCGATGAGTCTTCCTGTACGCTGGTCATGGACCCATTCAGACATACCGGTTACGTGCCGGGGAGAAGAAAGGATATAGAAGTTGGTGTCGTGGGCAAAAACCGGATTATGAAATATATCCAGACTGGCTTCCAGCATTTCATTCAACGGATCGATACTTCCAAGTGCAAGCTGGAGTTTACTGTCCCAGTCAGAATATCTGTCAAAAGTCTGCTGTATTTGGTTGAAGACCTCAGAAAAAGAAAGGGTTCCCTTAATGTGAAGGATCCTGCAGCTTTCGGAAAAGCAGGAAAGATTACCGGAGCCCACCACTACAAATGCGATGTTCTGGTATCGCAGGAAGCTTTCGGAAAGAGAATTGCCGAAGACAAGATAAAGGTAGCATGGCTTTAGCAGGGCTCCTGCCTGATATATGCGAAGACCATCCAGCGTCAGGGGGTCTTCACGGCAGAGGATGGAAACATCCTCTTTTTTCTCCGCAAAATCGTCAGCAATGATCTGGAGATTAAGATGGAAGCCTGTATGCGGGCTATTCACAAAATGCTCTCTTTTATTCAAAATATTTCCTCCAATTCATAAAAGCCTTGTATTTATAGGAAATTATAACATATTAGACGGAAAATAAAAAGAAAACGGAGGGGAAATTATTTGTGCATATTTACAATAATAACTGTACAAAAAGTATGAAGCATTGGAGAAAGAATGAAGAAGTGTGCGGATTTACGAACAAGAAAAAAACAACTATACTATAACCATCAAAGGTAACGTGAAGTTGTGGAAATGGCCGGCCCCACAAAAAAACAGCGAAGGGGGAAAGAAAATGAGTAAAAATGAAATACCGAAACAAGATCCGAAACAGAAAAAGGGTCTTACAAATGCCCTGAAATATTTCTTTGGTGTTGGTGATGCCGGATTTGTTCTTATGAGTAATATCGAGACATTTTACTTTATGACATTTCTGACGGATCTGGCAGGCTTTGCAGCTGGTGTAGCTGGTGTGATCAATTCCGTATTTACCATTGTTGATGCCTGTCTGTCTTGGCTTTACGGAGGAATCATCAATGGCACAAAAGCAAAGAAATGGGGGCGTTATCGTTCCTGGCTGATCATGGTTCCGTGGATGGTGCCGTTTCTGTACGCATTCATGTTCATACGGGTCAGTGATAATGAATGGCTTTCGGCAGTGGTGATCATTGCCGCATCCATCGCATCTCATGTGGCATGGAATTTCAGCTATGTTGCCAATGCAACCCTGATCAGTATTGTTGGTAAAACACCGGAAGACAAAGCAACGCTTGCATCCTCCAGGGCAACCTGGAATAACATAGGCGGTCTGTTGTTTTCCTATATGGGTCTTCCATTTGCAACACTTCTTGCCGGATATGTCGGTGAGAAAAATAAATTTGCAGCAGCAGCTTTCTGCCTGGGTATTCTGATGGTCGTAACCTATTTCGCCCATTTCAAGATGACGGAAGGCTATGAAGAGATTGAAACGGAAACAGCAGGAAAGAAAAATGACAAAACAAAGATCACGATCAGAGAGATGTTTGCTTCCCTGTTTCAGAATCCGCCTCTTATGGTCCTGATGCTGGCAGACCTTGCAAAATGGTGTGTGAAATTTGTGACAGCAGCATCTGCTATTTACTATTTCAGGGATGCAATGGGAAATCCGGGACTGATGACCACTTATCTTCTCTGTGTTGCTATCGGTGCCATCATCGGAGCTTTTTCCATGAGATACATTGCAAAAGCAATATCGTCCCGTACAACTATGATCATTGCTTATGCAGGAATGGCAGTATCACTGTTCCTTGTATATATTTTCTATGGAAATGCAATGACAGTGATCGCTCTTATGACACTTGCCCAGTTCTTCTATGGCATGGCTTTTGCAGCTTCACCTGCACTTTATGCTGACACTGTAGTGTATGCAACATGGAAGAGCGGAAAAGATGCATCCGGATGGATCATGGGATTACAGAATCTTCCGCTGAAGATTGCCGTGTTCTTAAGAGGAACGATTCTCAGCGCCTGTCTTGTGGCGGTAGGCTGGAAATCTGGAGTTGTTCTTGAGGGGACGGCTCGTCAGGGAATGACGATTTCCTTTGCACTTGTTCCGGCTATTTTCTGTCTGGCAGGTCTTCTGCTTCTGGTGTTTGGATTTAAGATCACAAAGGAAAAGGTTCTTCAGTATCAGGCTGAGATTGACGCAAGATCATAAAGATAAGTGATCGGGTATTTTGAAAGATCACAGGATAATAAAGGAGGAAGCATTATGTTGAAAGCATCGGAGATTTTACTTGAAACGATAAAAAAGGACGGCAGGCCGGAACGACTTCTGAGACAGTATGAGGGTGCGACCTTTTACCCGCCGAACCCGGCAAATAATTATGTGCGTGGAAACCGTCACCGTGGTATGGAGCCTATGAAGGATCTTTTCGGAACTGAGATCCTCTGGCCCCAGGAACAGCTGGCTGCAATGCCACATGTAACAGAGGACAATAAGGTCATTGATGATATCACAGAATGGAAAGAGCAGCTGGTGATCCCGGATATTGTCGGTCAGTGCTCGGATCCGGCTTTATGGGAACCATTTAAACAGAAGGCACAGGAGATAAAGGATTCAGGAAGCCTTTTCATGGCATTTATGCCTACAGGTGTTTTTGAGAGGCTTCACTTCCTGATGGGATTTGAGGATATGCTGGTGAACTTCCTTCTTGAGCCGGAGGATATGATGGATCTCTGCAATGCCATTGGGGAGTACCGGTTCCAGCTTACAAAGCTGATCGTTGATAATCTCCACCCGGATATCATCCTTTCCCACGATGACTGGGGTTCCAAGCAGTCCCTGTTCATCAGTCCGGACACATGGAGAGAATTTATCAAACCACAGTATGAAAGATCCTATAAATATATGAAAGACCATGGAGTGATCGTCATGCATCACGCAGATTCCTTCATGGAACCGATCATAGAGGATATGGTTGATCTTGGGATTGACATCTGGCAGGGAACACTTCCGCAGAATGATATTCCGAAGCTCCAGAAACAGCTGAACGGAAGAATGACACTTATGGGCGGAATCGATGCTTCGATCGTAGACCGAGTGGATTCCACAGAAGAAGAGATCCGCAAGGAGGTCAGAAGAGCATGTGAGGAGTATGCACCACACGGACATTTCATTCCATGTATTACCTATGGAGGTCCCGGTTGTCTGTTCCCTCATGTAGATTCAATTATTGATGACGAGATTGAAAAATATAATAAAGAGGTGTATGGAATTTAACTGAATACGGATCGCGCGTGTTCGCTTGAACTGATAAAAACTGTTCTGCAATTCAACACAGGATTGCAGAACAGTTTTTTGCTTGTATATTCTGATGTTTTTTGATAAAATTTGCTACATGTGTTATTTTATGTAAAAAACAAATAATTGCGCTGATTGTGTTGAATGTGTACGAATTAAGCGAAAATAGGGTGGACGTTAGGTTTGCCCTGCATGCCACAGAAAAAATCGGAAGCCTGATCCCCTATGGGAAAGAGAATGAGCCGTTATATTGCAGTGCAGATGGAAAATTCCATAATGTTCAGAACACTGCCTACAGTCTTACAGTTCCGGGGATCGAGACATATCTGAGAAAGACGGAGGAGGACGGTACACAGGATTACCGCAAAAGCTGCAAAGTCTGGGCTCAGGTTTCCAGCACGGTTTATCTTTACGGAGAACCGAAGACAAGTACCGTCTGGGCATCTATTGATCTGAAGCAGCGGCAGCTTTTTGATCTGGATTAAATTTACATAATCTTTATTTGATTATTTGAAAAAACAGTGCTATAGTAAAGTTGGTTCCGGTAAACGGATGATTTATGGATCCCAGAAGAGGACCGGGCGGAACCAAATTACTGTTGACCGGTCAGGATCTGGATCAGGAAAGAAGGAAGAGGGAAAAAATTGCGTAAAAAATCACATATACTGTTAGGCAGATACCTGGCTGACCAGATGTCTGAGGTGTACAGTCTCCAGCAGCACAGAAAAGCGTTTTGCCTGGGCAATATCATGCCTGATCTGAAACCATCGTTTCTCACCACCAGACATGAGTTTTTCGGAACATTCGATCACCTCCAGAATAAGATGAGGGCGCTTGTCGAGAAGAACCCGGAGGAAGAGAATGCCAGAGTATACTGGAGAAGATTCGGTGAGGTCATGCATTATATGGCTGATTATTTTACTTTTCCTCATAACAAAACATACAAAGGAAATCTTGCAGCACATAATTCTTATGAAGCTGAGCTGAAGAACCGCCTGAGAGAATGTATCCTCAGCGGCGCAGCAGACAGCCAGCTGGAAGAAGCGAAGCAGTTTGAAAGCTTTGAGGAACTTGTGGAATATATCCGTGAGCGTCATGCATATTATCTGGAAAGCCCGCGGTGCATTGCCGATGACATCCGTTTTATCCTTCGGGTGTGCTATCAGGTTGTACAGGGGATTTTTCAGCTCTGTGTCAGAAAACAGTTTCATATGGGCGGACAGCCGGCAGTGATTGTCTGACAGTATATAAAAAGCCGCAGTGTGTGAGAGCACTGTGGCTTTTTTACGTTATGGTAAACTCTAAAAAATCTTACAAAAATGTGAATAAAAAGTGAAAAATAGATGAATTGAAGGAGATATCCTACCAGAACAGTTGATTTCACGATTTTCGTATGCTAAAATAAATTGAATTAAACTTTAAGTTATCAAACGGTTTAAGGCAGACCTTTATTATAGGGGAAGTAAAGGGATGTTCAAGGAAAGAAGGGAGCATCTTAATAAATATGAAGAACAAGTACCTGAATAAGTTTTTTTGCATCACGATGTTATCAGCTATGGTACTGGCAGTTCCAACCGGAGTAAAAGCCGCCGAGGAAGCAGATAATGTTGTTGCTGAGGAAGGTGTTTCAGGAGACGGGAGCGAGGTAAGTGAACCGGAGCCAGAAGTTCCGGAAGTTCCGGCAGAACCGGAAATAACTGCTGCACCTGAACCGGAACCAACTACAGCGCCGGAGCCAACAGATACACCGGCACCTGCGCCGACGGAAACACCGGAGCCAACTGCAACACCTGCGCCGACGGGAACACCGGAGCCGACAGCGACACCTGCACCAACGGCACCAACGGCAACACCGGAACCGACAGCGACACCTGCACCAACGGCAACGCCGGAGCCAACCGCAACACCTGCACCGACGGCAACACCGGCCAGGGATGACTCTGCAAAGGTACAGGCGGTGATCCGGAAGATCAAAGCACTGGCAGGCAGAACGATCACAGTAGCAGATAAAGCGGAGATAGATAGCGTACGTGCAGCTTATGAGGCACTGTCTAATACAGAAAAGGCCAAGGTTACGAATTATAAGATCCTGACTGAGGCAGAAGCCAAGCTTGCAGCTGTCGACAAGAACGACAGTGATAACAAAAAAGACAACAAAAAAGATGATAGCAGCACGGAAGATAACAAGAATACAGAGATCACAGATGGAAATAACGCCACAGCAACACAGATCGGAGATCCTGTTTATGTGACAAATATGGTATCCAATCTCCATGCGGGCAAGGATTTTTATCTGGATAGTCTTAAGAGCAATTATCATCTGTCCTTCTCTGATGATTTTGCTTCTGTAATGGAAGAGATCGAAAGAGAATATAAAGAGAAGAACAAGCTTACCGATACGGAGAATACACTTCTGGTAAGAAACTGGCAGGATATCCTTGCTGTTTATATTTACGAAAAGAGCAAAGCAGGAGCAACGTCATTTACATTGGATGCATCCTGCAAGGATGATCTGGCAAGGATCTTTGCGGAGATGAACCCCATCGTCAGGGACAAGCAGGATATTACCAAGATATCCTACGGAAATCGCAAGATCAACTACTACATCAAGAAGAACAATATTGCAAAGGAAGACAGAAGCGTCCTTAAGAAATATGTGGAAACAGACTGTAAGCTTCTTTGTGCGGTAGTTACCGCATCCAAAGGCTTTGTCCGTGAAAGCGTGGGAGACAATGTTTCTGAGGATCGTGTAGATGTTATCACCGCAGCGTATTCACTGGTTGGTAAGGTCGGATATTTCTGGGGCGGTAAATCTACGGTGATCGGAGAAGATCCAAGCTGGGGATCCGTTGAGAAGGTATCTGCAGACGGCAGCAGAAGCTCCGGTACGCTCCGTGCATATGGTCTGGACTGCAGCGGCTTTGTTACCTGGGCAGTGATCAATGGATATAAGGATCAGGGAATGCAGGCAGCAGTTGGAGACGGAACCTCTGACCAGTGGGAGAAGGCCGGTGTTGTCAGCGAAGCAGATGCACAGCCAGGAGATCTGGTATTCCAGAGAGGACCGGAAGCAGGAAGCAACAACCACGTTGGTATCCTGTGCGGAAAGACGGATTCCGGCGACTGGATTGCAGTACATTGTTCCTCAAGCAAGAATGGTGTAACGGTTGGTGAGGCATACAGTGCAAGCTTCCGTTATATCAGAAAGCCATCTTTCTATCAGGATACAACAGCGGAGGAAAATGAGACCACAACTACAGAGAATGATGTTCTGACAGAGGAGAGTGCAGAAAAGCTCCTCACGGATGTGGTTAGATCTGATGCACTGAAGGATGCACTGGCATCCGGTGATACTGTTTCCAGTGACCTTCTTGCAGATTTTAAGAATAAGGCTTTGCAGGAGGATGAGGAAGAAGATGAAGTTGAGACGCTGACTCTGGATCAGGAGACCATGGACGATGCAGTGGATACATTTGATGATGATGTAGAAACACTGGAAATGGAAAACTAAGGGACAGCGATTGAAGATAAGGGCAGTCTCCCACGGGAGGCTGCCTTTTCTTACAATCGCTGCTTCAGACAGAGGACATGATATTATGAAAAAAAGAAATTTCTGCCCCATGGTAGCCGCAGTGCTTACAGCCGCAGTGATCCTTCAGCCCTTTAGCGCTTCGGCAGAGGCACTGGATCAGATCCGCTCCATAGCAAATAGCATTATTTCAGGCGAACCAAAGGAAGTAGAGGAACTGCGTCAGATGGAGGTTGCCCAGAGCGAAGAAGGGCATCAGGAATATTATTTCAAACAGCTTACGGAAGAAGAGCAGAGAGTATATCGGGAGCTGCTGAAAGGAATCCGTGCCCGGGAAAAGGAGTTTTATCTGACGATCTCCGATGATGACAGTATTGACAGAAGCTATCATGCAGTATTGAAAGACCACCCGGAGATATTCTGGGTCCACAATCGTGAAAAAATCTACAAAACTACGTATTCAGACAGTGATTACTGCGTTTTTACTCCGGGCTATACTTATACAGACAGCGAGATCGATGAGATACAGACGGCCATGGAGCAGAGCTTTCAGGAGGTCAGAGCCCTGATCCCGGAGGATGCCGGTGATTACGAGAAGGTACGCATTGTTTATACGTATGTTATTGACCATACCCAGTATCAGACCGGGGAGGATGATCAGAGCATAGCAGGTGTTTTCTGGAAAAAATCTGCAGTCTGTGCCGGATATGCAGGAGCTGTCCAGTATCTTCTGGAAAGGCTGGATATTCCCTGTATTTATGTGGACGGAAGCACAAAAGGAAGTACAGAGGGTCATGCATGGGATATTGTAAAAATAGGCCAGGAGTATTATTATGTAGATGCTACCAATGGGGATCAGCCGGATTTTTTAAATGGAGATGCCGCACAGCTGGAAGAACATAAGACGATCATTTACGATTATCTCTGCCCTTTCCCGGAAGAATATGAAAAAACCTATACACCATCGGAAGAACTGACAGTTCCGGCATGTACTGCGAAGGATCTGGATTTTTATGTGCTGAACCAGGGGTACTTTGAAGATTACAGCTGGCAGGACATATATGATTATTGTAAGATGAGACTGGATAATGGTGCGGCTGTAGTGCGTTTCAAGTTTGGCAGTCAGGAGGCTTTTTCCGAAGCCTGTCAGGAACTGCTGGATGATGGTGTGGTACAGAATGTGGCACAGTATTATATGAAACTTCACGGACTTGGTCAGGTGGAGTATCATTATGGAGTGATGGATAATTTTTATACCATATATTTTATTTTCTGAAACATCTTCGGGAAGATTTCCGGAGGTTTTGGAAAGAGAGGAGTAAGTTATGAATATGGATATGTTGTCAAGAGGATTTGACATACTGCAGAGAGCAGGAGGTATGGAACAGATCAGCCAGCTGATGGTGATCGTATATGGAGTGCTCTGCGTTTTCGGGCTTTTGAACTGTATCCTGGGATATCGTATCCTCCGGTTCTGGATGATGATCTTTGGATTTATCATCGGAGCAGGCGCCGGCTTTGGTGTAACCTATATGTCCGGTGTTCAGGATAAAATGGTGATCGCAGGTGCCATGGCGGGACTGGGGATCGTACTGGCTGTTGTTTCGTTTCTGATCTACAGGGCAGGAATCTTTGTACTGGGATTTGGTATCGGAATAACATTGAGTATCTATCTGGTCCATCCGACCAGTTCTTTTTCTTTTTTCCTGTGCATCCTTATCGGCGTGGGACTGGGAGTACTTGCTATGCGTTATGCGAAAGGAGTGATCATTGTCGGAACCAGTATACTGGGTGGTGTTCTGGCAGGATTATCCATTGCAAAGATCGCAGGGCTGGCGCAGTTTCCATATGGCGTCGGTATGGCAGCGGGAATTGCGATCCTTGGTATGCTGATCCAGTTCGCCATCAACAAAGACCGATACGATGAGGAAGATGACGAAGAAGAGGATGACGACGATGGAACTCTGCCGGAGGAGACCAGGAAGCCGGCAGGAAGGGACCGTAGAGGAAACAGTCGTGAATACACCTCTGACCGTAACAGGGACGATCACAGATATACATACGAAAACCGGGCAAACGATGACCGGGAAAGCCGGGGTGAAAGACGTTCCCGCAGACCATCTGACAGAGAAGGACGCAACTCTGACAGACGAGAAAGAAATTATGCAGACAGCCGAAAAAGATCCGGAAGCGAAAGAAACAGCAAAGGCAGTTCCACTGAAAGAAGAAGCACTTCCGGAACCTCCGGCAGAAACAGAACCTCCGACAGAAATTATGCTTCGGATGACAGAAGAGGCCGCAGATACAGCCAGAGCAGCAGCACCAGGGAACGAAGGAATGCAGGAACGGGAAGCAGATCCCGCTATGCAGATCCGGAGGATCATGAAGACTATGATCGTTTTGATGAGTCGGAAAACAGGGATAGCTATGAAGATTTTGAAAAACTGCAGCAGAAAAGACGTCGGATGGATATTGAAAATATGGCGGATTTTGATGAGCAGGAAGAATATGGAAATTACAGGGATGATCCGGATCTGATGAATGATGAGGATCTGGATGAGCTTGATGAGTGGAAAGACAACTGAGAAAAATCCGAGGAGTGACAGAAATGGGAAAAGAAGCCAAAACAAACGCGATGAGAATGCTGGATCGAAAAAAAGTAAAATATGAAGCGCTCGCATATGACTGTGGAGAGTTCATAGATGGGATCCATTGTGCAGACATTACAGGAGCCCCTCATGATCAGTCCTTTAAGACCCTGGTTATGGAAGGGAAAAGCGGCGGCTACTATGTGTTTGTAGTTCCGATCGAGAAAGAGGTGGACCGTAAGGCAGCCGCAAAGTCTGTAGGCGAAAAAACAGTAGATATGATCCATGTAAAGGATCTTACAAAGATCACGGGCTATATCCGCGGAGGCTGTAGCCCTCTTGGAATGAAAAAAAATTATCCGGTGGTGTTTGATCAGTCTGCCGAAAACTTTGATGAGATCTATGTAAGTGGTGGAAGAGTAGGCCTTACCCTGAAGGTACCGCTTAAAGATCTTCTGGATGTAACACAGGGCAAGCTTGCTCCGATCACCATGGAGTAAGCGCATATAAAACAGATAAAAAAACTCCCCTGACTGCCTGTAAAGGCGGAAGCAGGGGAGATTTTTTGTTACAGAAGCATGGGATTTAGTTATCCTGTGCGTCCTCTTCGTTAACCTGGAATACGTGACGCTTCTTGGCCATTTCGTCGCTGGCAAGATACTCGTCGTAAGTGGTGATCTTGTCTACCAGCTTGCCGTTAGGAAGGATCTCCATGATGCGGTTTGCAGTTGTCTGTACAAACTGGTGATCGTGTGAGGTGAAAAGGATCACTCCCGGGAATTTGATCAGTCCGTTGTTCAGTGCTGTGATAGACTCCATATCCAGATGGTTGGTTGGCTCATCCAGGATCAGGATATTGGCACCGGAGATCATCATCTTGGAAAGAAGACAGCGAACTTTTTCACCACCGGAAAGAACACGGACACGTTTTACACCATCCTCACCAGGGAAAAGCATACGGCCAAGGAATCCACGGACGTAGGTTGCGTCCTTGATCTCGGAGTACTGTGTCAGCCAGTCGGTGATAGTAAGGTCGTTATCGAATTCCTGTGTGTTATCCTTCGGGAAATATGCCTGGGAAGTGGTAACGCCCCATTTGTAATTTCCTTCATCCGGCTCCATTTCACCTGTAAGGATCTTGAAGAAGGTTGTGATGGCCTGCTCGTTGGCGCCCACAAAGGCAACCTTATCTTCACGACCAAGAGTGAAGGAAATGTTGTCCAGAACCTTTACTCCATCAATGGTCTTGGACAGATTTTCCACCATGAGGACCTCGTTTCCGATCTCACGGTTCGGGCGGAAGTCGATGTATGGATATTTACGGCTGGAAGGACGCATGTCATCCAGCTGGATCTTTTCCAGGGCACGCTTTCTGGAAGTCGCCTGCTTGGATTTGGAAGCATTGGCGCTGAAACGGGAGATGAACTCCTGGAGCTCTTTGATCTTCTCCTCTTTCTTTTTGTTGGCCTCTTTCATCTGCTTGATCAGAAGCTGGCTGGATTCAAACCAGAAGTCGTAGTTTCCGGCATAAAGCTGGATCTTGCCATAATCGATATCAGCAGTATGTGTGCAGACCTTGTTCAGGAAATAACGGTCATGGGATACTACGATAACCGTATTGTCAAAATTGATCAGGAACTCCTCCAGCCATTCGATGGCAGGAAGATCCAGGTGGTTGGTCGGCTCATCAAGAAGAAGGATATCAGGATTTCCGAAAAGAGCCTGTGCAAGAAGAACCTTGACCTTCATACTACCGGTAAGGTCTGCCATCTGTGTATAGTGGAACTCGGTGTCGACGCCGAGACCGTTGAGAAGAGTAGCAGCATCGGACTCTGCTTCCCATCCGTTCATTTCTGCAAACTCACCCTCAAGCTCACTGGCACGGATGCCATCTTCGTCTGTGAAATCTTCCTTTGCGTAAATGGCTTCTTTCTCTTTCATGATCTGATAGAGTCTTTCATTACCCATGATGACAGTATCCAGAACCGGATAAGCATCATATTTGAAGTGATCCTGCTGCAGGAAAGAAAGTCTCTGACCGGGGGTGATCACAATGTCGCCCTTGGTAGGCTCGAGCTGACCGGAAAGGATTTTGAGGAATGTAGATTTTCCTGCGCCGTTGGCGCCGATCAATCCATAACAGTTACCCTCTGTAAATTTGATGTTAACGTCTTCAAACAGCGCTTTTTTTCCAACGCGCAGTGTGATGTTATTTGCTGAAATCATATCATACCTCTTTTTTCATTAAATAAATATCGTTTCAATTACATACGAAAGCATTACAATCGTTTCCTATTGTACCGTAAACTGAAAAATTTGCAAGCTGTATTTT
>OGCQ01002633.1_pt1 | contig 17772 bp, 16 predicted proteins | sample 1570161 | NCBI WGS metagenome assembly OGCQ01 (sample SAMEA4384402, study PRJEB24528) | human gut metagenome
ACTGTCTGTTGTCTATATGTGATGCATTGGAGATTACTCCCGAACAGCTTTTGACAGGAAAAGGCATTGATCCGGAATATAAGGATGAAGATGCGAATTATGAAGTAACCAGGTCGGATATTAAGATTTTAAAGCAGATTCACAGCCTTGGAGATGAGCAATATAAAAGACTCATGGCGTATATGAAAGCCTTGCAGAAGTTGGAACAGATGGAGAACATGGTGGAGGAATAGAGATGGCAAATAAAATAGTTAGGGAAATTATTCACGCAAAAGGAATTGATATTGGGATTTACACGAAGATCTTTTCTATTTTAAGAATATCTCCCTGGTGTAAAGGCTCCATTACCACACCTCTCTTCCGATAGGTTGACCCCAATCATATTCGCCGTCAAGCATTAATTTTCCATCAAATTCTGAGGCTCTTTCTTCTAGTGTTTTATGGCGAAAGGTTTTGGCTAAAGTAATTACGCCATTTGATATGGTAACATCTAAAACTTCATTCAATGTAAATCCTGCACTTTTTAATACTTCTTTTGGCAGTCTGATTCCCTGGCTGTTACCCCATTCTTTTATTTGTGTTTGCATAAAAAACCTCCTTACAGATAGACGTATATACTTAGTATATACACGGAAAACAAATTTATCAATACCTTATTCTCACTCCACCAACAAAGCCACCTGCGTAATAAACTTACTCGGATCCGTATGTGCCGGGGGACCTTCGAGATAGATATGCCGACAGGTTCCCTTTAAAGAAAATCCATGTTCTTTTGCATATGCGATCAGTCTGTCGCGTATATCCGGGATCGATTCATAGCTGCCGTGGTAAAAAATGCAGAGTGCTTTTTCTTCCGGCAGTCTGTGGATATATTCGCCCTCACTCTGCGGTGGGACTGCGATACAGTAGGAAATCAGGTTCGGGTCTTCTAACGGATAATCAATAAAATACATGCGTTTGCTGGTGTCTGAGCCGTATTTTCGCATAGCATCAGGGATAATATCCCGTAAATGCTCCTTTCTCTGTTCTACGGTGTCAGCACGCATCGTGCGGCGGTAAATGGTCTGTTCCGGGATCGTGACCGTATGGAGTTCAAAGTCATTGTCGCTTTTTACACGCTGTTTTAGTTTTTCAATATTGAGATTTAATTCATCACGAAGCTTTTCTAAACGCTCGATCATAGGCTCCATATCAGTAGTTCCGTCGTAATATGCCTGGATGTCATCCAAAGACAGACCGAGGTTTTGCAGTACGCGAATCGTCCGTATCTTCGTCAGGGAGTCTGCCAGATAGTAACGGTTGCCGGTAGCCCCGTCTTTTACATCTGCCTGCAACAGATTTTTTTCTTCATAATTCAATATAATTCTTCGTGTGATGCCAAGGGATTTTGCAATTTCTCCGATAGACATCAGACGATCTTCTTTCTGACTCATAAAACCTCCAAAAATGCTGTAAAATTTAGAAAAAACTCTTGTATCGTACACTGATGTACGGTGTAATATATATTATATAAAAAATGTAAAACTATGTCAATTTGGGAGTATGGATGTAAGGAGGTAACACATGAGGCAGACAAATAAGATAAGAAAAGGGATTGCCTGGCTGCTTTGCACAGTGCTGGTACTTGGAATATTACCAATGCTGCCACAAATGTCAATGCAGATATCCGCAGCAGAGAATGCCGCGAGCGTATTTGTAGATGGTGTGGAATTGCATGCGGGCAGTCAGGAGTATTTTAAAAATGGTGATACTGCTGATAGCGGTGCAACAGGTACTTATGAGGACCATAGTGCATATTACGATACGGCGGGTGAGCTTTGGCTGAATAATTTAGAGGCACATACGATCAAAGCGAATGGAAATCTTACCATATATGTATGCAACAATCAGGCTACAAATACGAATATCGTGACTGCCACGCAGAATGAAACAGCGATAGAGGTCACCGGTTATTTGACGATCCGCTATGGCGGATATGGTGGCGGAACGGGCAGTCTGACAGTGGAAAGCGACGGAAAAGAGGCAATACAGGCTGGCTCCGGCATGACGGTCTCGGATGGCGTGGAAGTGAAAGCCCGGGCGAAAAGTGGTGCTACGGCCATATCATCGGGAGGAGTGCTGAAAATCGATGGGATTAGGACGAAGCTTGAAGCAGCGGGCGATGGCAGTACGGGAAAAGGTATTTTTGCACAACAGAGTATTTATGTGAAAAACTCTGCTGTTCTGACAGCTTTTGGAGGTGCTGCTGCTTATGAGTCTCCTTCCGGTATAGATAAGAGTGGGTATGGTTATGAAGACTATAATGTATTTACCGGCGATGCTGCACCGGGAACACAGGCAGCCAAGGATACGGTATTAGATGGTTATAAATACATACGGATCGAGCCAACAGGTGTTGCAAATGTTAAGACATTGACTGAGCTGCAGGCGGCAGCCCAAAATCAATATATCAGTCTTATCAATGTCATGAATGACATAACGATCACAGATACGGTATATGTCAGAAGAGCAGTGACGATCCAGAGTCCGGATGCATCCAATGTATCAAAGTTGATCCGGGGTAAGAGTCATACAGATGTAATACTGGATTTTGATGGTGCCAATGGTCATAAGTCAGATGTCGTTACATTGAAGAATATCATCGTGGATGGAAATAAGGACGGAAATACACAGACTGCATCACCGGCACTTAAATCTAAGAGTATTTTGGTAAATTTAGAAAGTGGTACCGTGATTGAGAATAACCATGCAAAGGAAGGCGCAGCCATATATGTAAATCATTATAGTACGGTGACTATGAAAGAAGGCAGTGAGATCCGAAATAATGTATCCGAGAGTGACGGAACGGTTTATGTGATTGGCAATGGTGGATATTTTGAAATGGCTGGTGGAACTATCAGTGGTAACACAGTTGCCGGCAATGGAGGCGGAATCTATGAATTTGGAGGTGGTTCCGCCCGCATGACCGGTGGAACCATCAGTGGAAATACTGCTAAAGGAAACGGAGGCGGTGTCTATAATGTAGAGAGACTGTATGGAGGCACGATCACCGGCAATAGTACAAGTGGAAACGGAGGCGGTGTTTTCGTTCCGGTAAGTGGAGCATGTCTTTTAAACAGTGATATCAATATCAGTGGCAATTATAAGGACGGTATCTGGAGTACAACAGAACAGCGCTATACCACAGGAACAGCCAATAATCTTTATCTGTCGGATTTCGGATCAAATGTATATGTGGAAGGTTCCTTAGCGGGAAATGCTAAGATAGGTATTACCAGTGCTCTCGAAACCTATCCTGTTTCCATAGGTGGAGGAGATGCTAGATATATCTATGGTAAAGGTTATGTGTTGAAAGAGTCGGATGTATCTAAATTTGTCAGTGATAAGGATGGTTTCGTAATAAAAGAAGACAATAATGAGCTTTTTTTGAAAAAAGAAGCTGCTACATTAAAAGCATCCGATTTTCAGTTTAAAGCACCACAGAGTCTGATCTACAATGGGGAAGCAAAGGCAGCAGAAATATCGAAAAAAAATGGGACTTCCTGCGGAGATATCACAGTAGAATATTATCAGAACGGAAAGAAAGTCACACCGGTCAATGCCGGAACATATATCGCAAAGATCAATGTGGCAGAAAATGATAATTATCTTGCAGCTTCCGGTCTGACAGACAGCAGCTGGACATTTACCATTGAACCGAGAAAACTGTTAGTATCCGTTGCGGATGTTGTGATCGACAGAGGTGATGCAATGCCGGCACTTACCGTCAGAGTAGATGGATTTGCAGATGGCGAGGATGAGAACAGTATTGCAGGATTCCAAAAACCAACTGCCAAAGTAAAAGGAACCGTGAATACAAATGATACCAATGTTAAGAATTTTGAAGTAACTTACAGCGGTGGAAAGGCAACTGCAAACTATCAATTCGTAGAAAATACAATTGCAAAGATTACGATCAATTCTACGGACACAACAGCACCAGAGATTACCGGTGTTACGAACGGAAAGACCTATTGCAGTAAGGTGACAGTAACCGTTACCGACAAGGACTTAGATACCGTAAAATTAGACGGCAAAAAAGTAACTTTAAAGGATGATAAGTTTACGGTCTCTCCAAAGAGCGGAAAACAGAAAATAGAAGCAGTAGACAAAGCAGGGAACAGGACTACCGTATCGATTACAGTCAATGATGGTCATACGGCAGGCAACTGGATCGTGGATAAGAAAGCAACCGTTGAAAAAACAGGAAGCAGGCATAAAGAATGTACCGTATGCGGATATGTGATGGAGACAGAGAGTATACCAAAACTGACACCAAGTAACCCGGAGAATCCAACAAAACCAGATCCGGAGAATCCGACCAAGCCGGACCCGGAAAAACCAACCAACCCGGAGAAGCCTACACAGAAGAAATATAAAGTGATCGAGGGGGCAGGCAGTGTATACACCTTAGAGAAAGACAACAGTCTTACGGTTCGTTCTGACGGAGAATACAAGAAGTTCGTAAATGTTGAAATTGATGGAAAGGTAGTAGACAGCAAATACTACACGGCATGGAGCGGTTCTACTTATATAAAATTCAAAAAAGAATTTATGAACACTTTAGCAGCAGGCGACCATACAGTCAGATTTAATTATAAAGACGGATATGCGACAGCAGTACTGACCGTAGTACAAAAGGATGGTACAAAGACAGAAGCAGCGCCGTCCGCTGATACCAATAAGGCAAAAGATCAGACTGCTAATGCAACGGTAACTGCACCAAAGACCGGTGATACATTCCAGCCGGTACTCTGGGCAGCCGTTCTTGGGATTTCCGTTGTGGGATTGTTTGGAATGGCAGTAGTCAGCCGAAAGAGAAAACAGCATTAAAAAAGGATACCATGAAACACAATGAATATAAGGAGGTAAAGAATGAGAGTGAAAAACAAATGTAAAAGAATAACGGCATTGGTACTCAGTGCCGGTCTGACACTGAGTATGCTGCCGATGACATCCATGCCAGTGCATGCAGCTAACACAAAAGTATGTAAGACCGTTGAAGAGTTACAGGCAGCAGTAGAGGATACAACAGTGGATGATATCGTGATCGGAAGTGATTTAACGATCACAGAAACAATAGAGGTCAACCGGGATGTTACGATCAGGGGTGAGGCTGGAAATATTCCCAAATTAACGGGAAATAGTTCATCAAGTAAGCATTATTCCGTATTTGAAACATACAAGAATGTTACCTTTGGGAATCTTACGATTGATGGAAATAATGCGATGGATCGTGCGATTACGGCATATAAAACGTGCGTTCTGAATGCCGGTGTAACCCTGCAGAATTGTAAAGAGTATGGATTAATGACAGTTGGAACCACGGTAATGAATGCGGGGGTGGAGATCAAGGATAATAATATAGGCGTCTGTATCGGTGGTATAGGCGAAACTACCTTTATCATGAATGGTGGAACTATTTGTAGAAATAACGGAGGCAAAGGTACTGATGTAGGCGGTGGTGTATATAATATTGGCATCTTTACGATGAATGGCGGAACCATCTGTGATAATATTGCAAAATATAACGGTGGAGGCGTCAGACAACCGGGAGGTAGTGTTACAAACCATAACATCATCTTTACGATGAATGGAGGCAGTATTACAAGAAATAGTTCGACTAAGCAAGGCGGTGGAATCTATCATGAAACAAGGGAAAGAAGTTATGTCGAGTTAAAAGGTGGAAGTATTACCAACAATACCGCAAACGAAGGTGGAGGAGTCTATTATAATAATTCTTCAGGTTTAAGTTCTGTAGAACTGAAGATGAGTGGAGCAGTTACCATCAAGGACAATACGGAAAAAGGTATTCCGAGTAACGTATATTTGAGTGGTTATGCTCCGATCAAGATCAGTGGTGCACTGACCGGCGAAAAAATTGGTGTGAGACGTGATCCGGCATCAACATTAACGATAGCACAGGGAAGCGATTATGTGATAAGTAAGAGTGACCTTAATGTATTGCAGAGTGATTCAGAGGAGCATACCTTAGTATTGAACCAATGGGGAGGTGTTTCCTTAGAAGAGCGTGGTACATTAGCGGCAAGTGATTTTGTGTTTGAAGCACCGGAAGATCTTGTATGGGATGATACTGCAAAAGCAGCAAAGGTTACAGCAAGGAATGGCCTTACCTGTGGTGCCATAACAGTTAAATATTATGACAGTAACGGAGCAGAGTTAGCTTCTGCACCAAAAGAAACGGGAACTTATAGTGTTAAGATTGATGTTGCAGCAAGCAGAGATTATAAAGCAGCGTCAGGTATCAGTGACAGCAGTTGGACATATACGATCGTGCCGGATACGACAGCACCACAGATCAGCGGTATTACACAGGATAAAATCTATTGTGGCGCAGTAACAGCTATCGTTACCGACAAGAATCTCAGGGAAGTCACAGTGGACGGAAATAAGGTAACACTGCAGGATAACAGATTTACGGTTTCTCCAAAGAAAGGAGTACAGAAGATAGAAGCATCGGATAAGTCAGGCAATAAGACAACCGTATCCATTACTGTAAATAACGGACATACCAAGAGTGACTGGATCATCGACAAATTACCTACTTCCACGAAAGAAGGAAGCAGACATAAGGAGTGTACGGTATGTGGAACAGTGGTAGACAGTGCCAGCATTCCAAAACTGACACCAAGTAACCCGGAGAATCCAACAAAACCAGATCCGGAGAATCCGACCAAGCCGGACCCGGAAAATCCAACGAAACCAGACCCGGAAAAACCAACCAACCCGGAGAAGCCTACACAGAAGAAATATAAGGTGATCGAGGGGGCAGATGCTACCTATACGATCAATAAAGATGGAAATCTGACCATGCGTGCAGACAGTCAGTATAAGAATTTTAAGGGAATTGAAATCGACGGTAAGACTGTAGACAGCAAGAACTATACGGCATGGAGCGGTTCTACTTATGTAAAATTCAAAAAAGATTTTGTAAATACATTATCTGTAGGAAAGCATACCGTAAAATTCAAATTTACAGATGGTTATGCGACCACCAGTCTGACGATTGCAAAGAAGGATAACTCTGACACCAAGAATCCTTCCGATAATAAAAAACCGGATACAAATACGAACACATCGGGCAATGGAGCAAACAATAGCACAACCACTGCCAATGCACAGGTAAAAGCACCGAAGACCGGTGATACCTTCCAGCCGATACTCTGGGCAGGAATACTGTGTGTTTCCGTAGCAGGAATGGCTGGAGTCGTAGCAGCCGATAAAAAGAGAAAGAAATGTCAGTAGGAAGTAAAAATAAGAAGTATTAATATAAAGAGTTCATAGGAAACACAAACTGAGCCTCATCCACAGAAAGAAGTGGATGGGGCTCAGAGTTTTATTGCTGATCACAGAGGAGGGGAACGGTCAATCTGACTAATTATTTTCATATCATAGAGCATGCAGATGAATTGACGCAGATGTTAGCGGAGAATCAGGGCATACAGTGAGGACGGACAGAGCCTGACCGTTGCGATCATCGTAGAATCTTAACATATTACAAAAATCCTTAAAATCCTCCTTTACATTACTGTTTTATCATGGTAGTATACTAAAGTACAGTGAATGAAAAAGGAGGATTTTTTTATGAAAAGAGCAACCGGATTTGCAGCAGTGCTTATGGCAGCGGCAATGGTATTTACAATGGCAGGCTGCGGAAGCAGTAAAGACGCAGATACATCTGCAAAGAAAGAGACAAAGACAGAGGATTCTAAGGATAAGGAAAATTCCGATAAACAGTTTATCGTTGGATTTGATGCAGAATATCCTCCATACGGATATAAAGATGACAATGGCGAATATGTAGGATTTGACTTGGATTTAGCACAGGAAGTATGTGCCCGTAATGGCTGGGAACTCGTAAAACAGCCAATTGATTGGGATTCTAAAGATATGGAGTTAAATTCAGGTTCCATCGACTGTATCTGGAACGGATTTACGATGACAGGACGTGAGGATGACTATACATGGTCAAAACCATATGTAGATAACTCTATCGTTGTAGTAGTAAAAGAGGGTTCAGGAATTGAGAAAAAAGAGGATTTAGCAGGAAAAGTCGTAGCCGTACAGGCAGATTCTTCAGGACTTGCAGCTTTGACAGATGAAGAGGACAACGAAGAAAACTTAAAATTAGCAGCAAGTTTTTCAGACTTACAGCAGGTAGCAGATTATAACACAGCATTTATGAACCTTGAGGCAGGAGCCGTAGATGCGATCGTAGTAGATATCGGTGTGGCAGATTATCAGTTAGAATCCAGAACAGGATTTGCAATGTTAGATGATAAGATCCGTACAGAGCAGTATGCAGTTGGTTTCAAACTTGGAAATGAAGAGTTAAGAGATCAGGTACAGAGTACATTAGATGAGATGGTAAAAGACGGTACATTTGATGATGTCGCAAAAAAATGGGATTTATCAGATATGGTATGTCTTGGTAAGTAAGGAGCAAAGAAATGGCATTTGATATCATGTTTCGTCAGCTTTTACCGGGTATGGGGGCATCTGTTTCCATATTTGTGCTGACGTTGCTGTTTTCTCTTCCATTGGGACTTTTAGTGGCATTTGCGAGAATGTCTAAGATAAAACCGCTTCAATGGATCACAAAATTTTATATATCCATTATGCGTGGAACACCGCTGATGTTACAGCTTTTAGTGGTTTATTTCGGACCGTATTATGTATTCCGGCAGAATATTTCCACCGAATACCGGTTCTATGCAACGATTATCGGATTCAGTATCAACTATGCGGCATATTTTGCAGAGATTTACCGCTCCGGTATTCAGTCAATCCCGGTAGGACAGCGTGAGGCAGCAAAAGTCCTTGGATATTCCAGAGTCCAGACATTTTGGAAGATTATTTTTCCACAAATGGTAAAAAGGGTGCTGCCGCCGGTAACAAATGAAGTTATCACACTGGTCAAAGACACCTCACTGGCATTTGTATTGGCATATGCAGAGATGTTTACGATCGCAAAACAGATTGCAGCGGCACAGACCACGATCGTACCATTGTTTGTAGCAGGACTGTTTTACTACATATTTAATCTGATCGTAGCGGTAGGTATGGAATATTTAGAAAAACGCCTGTCTTATTATCAGTAGGAGAAATGCGATGAAGTTATTAGAGATAGAGAATTTAAAGAAAAGTTTTGAAGACCTCGATGTACTGCATGACATTTCTCTTGGGGTAGAAGAAGGAGAAGTCGTTGCGATCATCGGTCCGTCCGGTTCCGGAAAATCTACGCTGCTGCGTTGCTGCACAGGCTTAGAGCAGGCAGACAGCGGAACGATCCATTATGAAGGAAGTTACGGACTGGTATTTCAGAATTTTAATCTGTTTCCACACTATTCGGTGTTGAAAAATATTATGGATGCGCCAATCAGTGTCCAGAAGCAGAGTAAAAAAGAAGCAGAAAAAGAAGCAAGACGTCTTTTGGAGAAGATGGGCTTAGGGGACAAAGCAGATGTCTATCCGTGCCAGCTTTCAGGGGGACAGCAGCAGAGGGTAGCCATTGCAAGAGCACTTGCATTAAAACCGTCAATTCTGTTTTTTGATGAACCGACAAGTGCATTAGATCCGGAACTGACCGGAGAGATTTTAAAAGTAATCCGTGAACTTGCGGAAGAAAAAATGACCATGGTGATCGTGACACATGAGATGAGCTTTGCAAGGGATGTAGCAGACCGCGTGATCTTTATGGATGGCGGATATATCATTGAGCAGGGTGATCCAAAGGAAGTCATCGAACACCCGAAGGAAGAACGGACCAGACAGTTTTTGGCAAGATTTATGCAGGGATAAAAATCGAATTCACAAATATAGTTTGCATTAGAGGGAAGGTTATACTTTCCCTCTTTTTTTGCTCTATAGGAAATACCCAAAACTACCCTTTACACAGGGGGAAAATACTCTTATACTACTATAGAAAGAAAAAACACAGAAAAGGGGACGGTATGAAAAGAACCGAAGAAAAACAGGGAACATTAAGATGGGATAAATTAGACAATACAGCACATGTATTTCCGGTCATTGCCGGAAATGAGATGACGAATGTGTATCGGATCAGTGTTGTCTTAAAAGAAGAAGTACAACAGGATCTGTTACAGCAGGCATTGGATATTGTATTGCCGAAATTTGAGATTTTTCATGTGCGGCTGCGGCAGGGAATTTTCTGGTATTATTTTGAAGAAAATGTAAAGCGGGCTCCGCGGGTGCATGAAGAGGAAACCTATCCATGCCGTTACATTGTACAGAATAAGAATCGGAGTTATCTGTTCCGGGTAACTTATTATAAGAAGCGGATCAATTTAGAAGTTTTCCATGTGCTGACCGATGGAATGGGCGGTATCAATTTTTTACGGGAGCTGACTTATCAATATCTGCGTCTGGCTCATCCGAAACTTCGTGAGCAGGTGGGCGGCGATGCTCTTTGCAGTGAGACTTCGTTAAATACAGAGGATAGTTTTATCAAGAATTACAGAAAGAGCAGCCAGAAGATTTATAAGACCCAGAAGGCATATCTGCTCAAAGGAGAAAAATTCAAAGAGCCGGAGTTTGGCGTAATACACGGATATTTGAATATCCCACAGCTAAAAAGTGTCTGTAAGAAGATGGGAGCAAGTATCAATGAATATTTAGTCAGTGTCTTTATCTGGAGTATTTATACGGAGTATATGCATGGGATGCCGGAGAAACGTCCGGTCCGTGTTGCCGTTCCGGTCAATCTGCGTCCGTTTTTTAACTCTGTGACGACAAAGAATTTTTTTGCAATGGTCTCGGCAGAATTTGAAGCCAAAAAGGAAACCTATACCTTTGAAGAGGTACTAAAGATTGTGTGTGAGAGTCTGCGGTCACAGATCAATAAAGAGCATTTAGAGGATATTTTTTCTTATAATGTATCCAACGAAAAGATATTGATCGCAAGGGCAGTCCCGTTGGTATTGAAAAAACTTGCCATTCGTTCGGTCTATACATCGGCGGCACTGGCAAATACTTCTACAATTACCAATATAGGAAATATTTCCGTGCGGGAGGAATATGAGCCATATATAGAGGGATTTCATGCCTATCTTGCGATGTCCAAAGGGCAGAACTTAAAAGGAACGATCTGTTCTTACAAGGATACACTGGTGTTTACGTTTAGTTTTATTTTAAAAGATACTTCCGTACAGAAAGCTTTTTTTAGAAAGTTAGCGTCCGATGGACTGGATGTTTCGATAGAAAGTAATGGTGTGTGTTATGAGTAAATGCAGAAATTGTAAAATAGAGATTTTAGACCGTACCGGAGTCTGCCCGCTGTGCCATTGTGTGGTGGAACAGGACGGAAGCGAAAGAGAAGCGGCATATCCTGATGTGGGAATCCGGGAAAAACGTTTTGCACTGATCATCCGTATCTATGTATTTTTAGCCGTTATGGCAGAGGCACTGTTGGTATTCATCAATGTAAACCATCATAAGGGAATCTGGTGGAGTGCGATTACGGCAGGAGTATTTATTTACATTTATCTGATCATGAAGATCGGAATCCAAAACGATGCAGGCTACCGCAGTAAGATTATTCTTTTGACGATATTCAGTATCGGACTGCTCTTTCTGATTGATGAAGTGGCCGGTTATCGTGGCTGGTCTTTGAACTATGTCCTGCCGGCAGGCGTGATCATGCTGAATGTGGCGATCATACTTTTGATGATCGTCAACTGGAGGAACTGGCCAAGTTATCTGCTGTTTCAGCTTTTTTGCATTTTGTGCAGTATCTTTCCGATCATTTTATGGAAGAAGGATGTCATTACAAAACCGTTTTTAAGTGAGATCGCACTTGCTGTTTCGGTATTTTTGTTCCTCGGCACCTTTATCATTGGCGGAAGCCGTGCGAGAGCGGAATTGAAGAGAAGATTTCATGTTTAGGAAACTGAGGCGTAAGGAGTAAGAAGAAAATATGGCAGAAAGTATCAGAGGAAAAGTGATCCGCGATCTGATTGCCCGTTTTTCAAATGATCTGTTGATCGGCAAAAAGATAAAAAGCGGAGAGTTAAGAAAAAGAGCTGTGGATTTAGAACCGGAGTGGAAATGTCCGGAGCAGTTTACCAATACCATGATCCTTATGGAAAATTTTACCATGGAGCTGTTAGAGCCGGTGGAAAATGTGGGCAGCCGGGTGGTGCTGCAGCTTCATGGAGGCGGATATATTGCCACGATGAAGAATGCATACCGTTCGTTTGCGGCACTTTACAGTGAGTTGGGCGGCAACTGCCGTGTATTGACCATTGATTACCGGGTTGCACCGGAGCATCCGTATCCGGCGGCATTAGAGGATACGATCGCGGCATATCACTGGCTGTTAGAGCAGGGATATCCGGCAGAAAAAATTGTTGTGGCAGGAGATTCCGCCGGTGGCGGATTGGCATTGGCACTCTGCCTATGGCTGAAAAACCATAAAGAACCGCTGCCGTCCGGTGTGATCGCAATGTCACCGTGGACAGATCTAACGATCAGCGGCGAATCAGTGGAAACAAACTTTGAGAAAGACCCATTGTTTGGAAAAACAAGGGACAGCATGTTATATAACAAGGACTATCTTGGAGAAAATAATCCGACAAATGAATATATTTCTCCCTTATTTGGTGATTATGAAGGATTTCCACCATTGCTGATACAGGTGGGCTCCTATGAAATGCTCTTAAGCGATTCGACCAGAGTGGCAAAAAAAGCAAAAGAAGCCGGAGGCAAAGTAAAACTTTCCATATATGAGGGAATGTTCCATGTGTTTCAAATGGCAATGCTGCTGATGCCGGAATCGAAGAAGGCATGGGCAGAGATCAAACGTTTTTTGCATTACTTAGATGCAGAAGAGAAAGAAGAGAATGAAATGCAGAACATAAGTAAAGAGGAAAAAGCATAGGATTCTACAGAAAGAAAAATACTGTGGAGTTATCATGAAAAAAGCTGCAAAATGGTTGTTATGTATCAATCTGCTGGCATGGACACTGCTGGCAGTTCAGGTTTTGACTGTAAACATGGAGCAAAGAGTCGCACAGAATACGGTTCCTGTTCAAAATGGAGACGTGCAGGCAAAAGGAGAGGACGCAGATGCAGTGAAAAAGAAGGTAGCACTGACTTTTGATGATGGTCCTGATCCGGATTATACGGAGATGCTCTTAGACGGACTGAAAAAGAGAAATGTCAAGGCAACCTTTTTTTTATTGGGAAAGCAGGCAGAAGCATATCCCGATATCGTAAAACGCATGCATAAAGAAGGGCATATGATAGGAAATCACTCCTATGACCATGTCAATCTAGCGAACCTTTCTAAAACGGATGCGGCAAAGCAGATTCAAAAGACGAATGAGGCAATCCATAAGATTACCGGAGAATATCCGCAGTATTTAAGGCCGCCGTTTGGAAATGAGCCACCGGAATGCAGTTGTGCGAAGAATATGATGACCGTGCTTTGGGACGTGGACCCGCTCGACTGGTGCTGCGGAAGTTCGTCTACCGTCATAGAAAAAGTAGTAAAAGCGGTGGAGGAAGATGATATCATTTTACTGCATGATGCATCGGAAAGCAGTGTGGAGGCGGCACTTGGGATCATTGATGCCTTAGAAAAACAGGGCTATGAATTCGTTACCGTGGATGAGGTGATTTTTGAATAAAAATCCATAAAAATGAAATTTGTATTGCTTCAACTTGCAAAATGATGTATATTTTATAAGGATAAGGGGATAAAAATGGATTTATTTGACTACATGAGAGAACAAAATATGCAAAATGAATCTCCGCTGGCAAATAGAATGCGACCAAAGACATTAGAGGAGGTGGTTGGACAGCAGCACATTATCGGAAAGGATAAGCTGCTTTACCGTGCGATCCGGGCAGACAAGTTGAGTTCGGTTATTTTCTACGGACCACCCGGTACCGGAAAAACCACACTTGCAAAGGTCATTGCGGGAGCAACGAAGGCAGAATTTGTGTCGATCAATGCAACTGCCGCCGGAAAAAAGGATATGGAGGCTGTGGTCGAACAGGCGAAGAACAGTCTTGGCATGTATGGAAGACGGACGATCCTTTTTATAGATGAGATCCATCGCTTTAACAAGGGACAGCAGGATTATCTGCTTCCGTTTGTCGAGGACGGTACGATCATCTTAATTGGGGCAACCACAGAGAACCCGTATTTTGAGGTAAATGGGGCACTGCTCTCAAGGTCAGTCATTTTTGAATTAAAGTCATTAGATAAAGAGGACATCCGCATACTTTTAAGACGTGCCGTAACCGATGAGGAACGGGGAATGGGTGCCTACCATGCCGTTTTAGAGCCGGATGCCGAGGATTTTTTAGCGGATATCAGTAATGGAGATGCAAGGGCAGCATTAACGGCAATAGAGCTTGGCGTGCTGACCACGGAGCGGAGCGAGGACGGTAAGATACACATTACTTTAGACGTAGCACAGGAATGTATACAGAAGCGGGCAGTGCGGTATGATAAAATGGGAGATCAGCACTATGATACGGTCTCTGCATTTATCAAGAGTATCCGCGGTTCGGATCCGGATGCAGCCGTTTATTATCTCGCCAGAATGTTGTATGCAGGCGAAGATATCCGGTTTATTGCAAGGAGAATGATGATCAGTGCATCCGAGGATGTGGGAAATGCAGACCCGAATGCATTGAATGTGGCAGTTTCTGCAGCATTAGCAGTAGAGCGGATCGGGATGCCGGAGGCAAGGATCATTTTAGCACAGGCAGCTACTTATTTAGCATCGGCTCCAAAGAGTAATGCATCCTATTTAGCCGTTGACCGGGCAACCGAGTGCATGAAGCAGACGATGACTGCTCCGGTGCCGGTACATTTACAGGACGCCCATTATAAAGGAAGCGAAAAATTAGGACATGGTCTGGGTTATTTATATGCACATAATTACCCGAACCACTATGTAGAACAACAATATCTGCCGGATGCCTTAAAAGACGAGGTCTTTTATGAGCCGACAGAGATCGGTTATGAAAAACAGATCAAGGAGCATTTACAGTTTTTAAGAGGCAATCAGACAGAAAACTAATATGATAAAGCATGAAGGAGTTTAGGAGGAAATATGAAGTCTTATCAGGAAATGTCAAAAGAAGAGTTGTTACAGGAAAAAGAAAGTTTGAAAGCAGCGTATAAGGAATACCAGAAGATGGATCTGAGTCTGAACATGGCAAGAGGAAAACCGGCAGTCGAGCAGTTGGATATGGTCATGGATATTTTAGACGTACTGGATTCTAAGAGTGAGATGGTTGCAGAAAACGGAATTGATGTACGCAATTACGGTGAGATGGATGGTATTCCGGAAGCCAAAAAACTGATGGCAGATATGATGGGAACAAAAGCTGAGAATGTACTGGTATTTGGAAATGCAAGTCTTACGATCATGTATGATACCGTGTCACGTTCTATGACACATGGTGTCTGCGGAAGTACGCCTTGGTGTCATTTAGATAAGATTAAATTTCTCTGTCCTGTTCCGGGATATGACAGACATTTTGCGATTACCGAGCATTTTGGCATCGAAATGATCAATATCCCGATGACAGAAGACGGACCGGATATGGATATGGTAGAACAGTATGTCAATAATGATCCTTCCGTAAAAGGAATCTGGTGTGTGCCGAAATATTCCAATCCACAGGGTTATGTCTATTCCGATGAGACGGTAAAACGTTTCGCGGCGTTAAAACCGGCAGCAGAAGATTTCAGGATTTTCTGGGATAATTCCTATGTAGTACATCATTTATATGAGGACAGACAGGCAGAGCTTTTAGACATTATTTCAGAGTGTGAAAAAGCAGGAAATCCGGATATTGTCTATGAGTTTGCATCTACTTCTAAAGTGACCTTTGCGGGAGCAGGAATTGCAGCCATGGCATCTTCAAAAAAGAATCTGGATTTTATCAGAAAGAGTATGACCATTCAGACGATCGGCTATGACAAAGTCAACCAGTACCGTCATGTAAAATATTTCAAGGATTTAGATGGCATCAAAGCAAAGATGAAACAGCATGCAGACATCCTGCGTCCGAAATTTGAACTGGTGGATGAGATCTTAACCAAAGAATTAGAAGGTCTTGGTATCGGAACCTGGACAAAACCTCTTGGCGGATATTTCATTACCTTTGAAACTTTAGAAGGCTGTGCAACTTCTGTGGTAAAAAAAGCAAAAGAGGCAGGCGTAGTCCTGACCGGAGCCGGAGCACCATTCCCATATGGAACCGATCCAAGAGATTTTGTGATCAGGATTGCACCGTCTTATCCGACTTTAGAGGAACTTCGTCAGGCAGCAGAAGTCTTTGTCCTCTGCGTTAAATTAGCTTCGGTAGAAAAATTATTAGAGGCATAAAAACTGCTACAACATCAGGGCAGCGTAAACATGTGATATAGAAACTTCATATAAATAAACAGGAAATAAGTGGCAGAATGTCAGAAATCCGCAGGTATGGTTATGGTAAGGGCTGTACTTTGCGGAAGGGATGTTCTGCCATCCTGCTTTTTTGATAAAGGATTTTCTATAAAAAAGACACATTCTGCTACAAAGTATGCCTATGAGAAAAATGCTCCGAAAGGTACAATACAGATAAATAACAAGGTGGAGGGCATATCATGTTAAAGATTAAAAATCTGACAAAAGTATATGGAGACAAAAAGGCAGTGGACAATCTGTCCTTACATATCCGGCCGGGAGAAATCTATGGATTTATCGGGCATAATGGTGCGGGGAAAACGACAACCATTAAATCCTGTTGTGGAATATTACAGTTTGAGGAAGGGGAAATCCTGATCGACGGAACCTCCGTAAAGGAACAGCCGCTTGCATGTAAAGCAAAGCCGGCATATATTCCGGACAATCCGGATCTGTACGACTTTATGACGGGGATACAGTTTTTAAATTTTGTGGCAGATATTTTTAAAGTGGGTGCGAAGGAACGTCAGGAGTGTATTCGCAAATATGCAGATATGTTTGAATTGACGGAGGATCTTGCACAGCCGATCTCTGCTTATTCCCATGGTATGAAGCAAAAACTGGCGATTATTTCCGCTCTTGTCCATGAGCCGAAGCTGATCATCATGGATGAACCTTTCGTGGGGCTCGACCCAAAGGCATCACATCTTTTGAAAACGACCATGCGGGAGCTTTGTGAATCCGGGACGGCAATCTTTTTTTCTACACATGTCTTGGAAGTGGCAGAAAAACTCTGTGACAAGATTGCCATTATCAAGGATGGAAAATTGATCAAATCCGGCACGATGGATGAAGTCAGAGGCGATGCTTCTTTAGAAGATGTATTTTTGGAATTGGAGGATGTGCAATGACAAAAACATTGATCAAAAAACAACTGATGGAAGTCTTTGCATGGCTTTATATGGCTCTGATGGGTATTGTCAGTGTGACCTTAGGAGTGTTCGGAAGTTTTTTAACACATTTTCCACTCTGTATCAGGCAAAGGACAATGATCTTTTGTTTGCAATGCCGATCACTGAACGGAGTGTGCTGACAGCAAGGCTTTCCGGCGTTTATGCGATGGGATTGATGTATGAGCTTTTTGTGTTAGGAAGTGATATGTACAGCGGGCTCCCGACGATTATTCCAAGTTTCATTGTGCTGACCATTCCGATGAACCTCCTTAAAAGCAGGAAGCGTGTTCGCCAGAGGGCTCCACGCTTCCGGGAGTTTCATCTCC
>OGCQ01002635.1_pt1 | contig 17761 bp, 16 predicted proteins | sample 1570161 | NCBI WGS metagenome assembly OGCQ01 (sample SAMEA4384402, study PRJEB24528) | human gut metagenome
AAGGTCACACATTACTACAACTGTTACAACGGGGACTTTATCGGATGCTTACTATTTTTCAGTGTGAATTTAAAATTACAGGATATATCAGCTTTCTTTATACATTCCTGGTCGTCTGAATTTGGTTTCTTCTTTTATCCTTTGGTTTAACTCAGAATCTGGTGGAATAATCTCATACTCGAATGCTTTCTCAAAAGCTCGTCTGCCTGCCTCAGTCAACAGTCCTCTATCTTCAAGATCCACACATCTGTCCATGTTCAGTTGAGTCCAATGGCTCTTAGGTCGGCGAGGAGAGAGGCGCTGAGCCAACCGCCCATCGGGCAACCGCTTCAATGTAGAGTCAATCCAACCGAAACAAAGAGCTTCTTCCACAACCTCAATGTATGGTATAGCTGGCCACTCTGGACATTTACTGCGATATGTCACCACCCAACAACATTTCTCTTTGCGATGGTTCTCTTTGAGCCACTGCCGAAGTTCGGTGCGATTCCCAAAGTGGAGAAGATTAACTATTTCCATGGTACAATATCTATACGACTTTATTAAGGTTATTTGCAAGCATTTCTTCTATGGTTTCTACATTTACTGTATCAACTGTAGAAATACGGTAGGGTTTTAATCCATATTTAGAAAGGATATTGTCTTTTAGTTTATCTCTTGATTGCTGAACTTCACTTTGATTATGATATTTCCATCCATCCACTTCAATTGTCATTAAGGGCTTTTTGGTAATCGAATTATAGACTAAGAAATCTACATGAGACAAGGCATTTGAAATGAAAGCAATTTCTTGAGTTTCTAGTCCATTAAAATCGGTTATAAGTCGAGAAAGAGGATAATGACAAACTACGTCACAGTTACTCATCTGTACTTTATCAATAGCTTTAACTAGAGTATCATATATTATATTTTCAGAGAGATATTCCGATACTTTACCGCTTTGAACCTCGTATGCCAATCTTTCTGCAGTGTATTGTTTGTATAGGATATCGAATACAGAATGAATCTTACTCTCCTTAACTTCGAAATTATTATACTGTATATACGAGATTAGTTGTGCCAAATTCGAATTTGATGGCATTTCATTACCATTTACCACAATACACAGTTTTGTTTTTGCACGCGAGATAGCCACGTTCATCAGGTTTGGATCATCTGAAAAATCAGTAGGAATATTATCCACCATACTCATAATAATCGCGTCACATTCTCTACCTTGAAACTTATGTACAGTACTTGCCACATCTTTACCCAATGCCTGGTTTATAGCTATTGCTTGATCCCTATATGGGGTGATAATACCAACACTATCAGATGTAGAGTATTCTGGCATTACCTCTTGAATTATAACATCGATTTCACGCTGGTTAAAATGCCCTCGTGCGTGGTTACCCGGTACAGTCTTTATTACTTGTAAAACCTTACCTTCATTATTATCAGAAGTCATGGCGATAAGTTCCCCATTATAGAACCGTTGATTACAAAAGTCTATAATTCTAGGGTGACAACGATAATGTTCTCTCAATAAAGTGACAGGTGCATCTTTTAATACCTTGACACAAGATTGAAGGAAACTATTTGTTGTTGCTTGATATTTTTCATCTACATGATATGTTGATTGTATAGCATTCAATGCTATTTCTTCTTCTTGACTTACCACATTCGGTAATTGTTTATCGTCACCAACTATTACTGCATTCATAGCACATGACAAGGCTAAAGCACCAGTTTTGATGTCAACTTGGGATGCCTCATCCATAATAAGATAGTCAAAAACCATATCTTTACTGATGCAAGCTTTTGCTGAATATGTAGTACTCAACACTACAGGATATTCCTTAAGGAAAGCCTCTGTCTGAGGTCTAATAGACGTAAGGGTAAATCTCTTTCGCTCACCTGTAAAACGTTTTGCTACTGAATTTTTCAGAACCTTTAACGACAATTGTCTTAAGTCTGTAACTCTTTGACTTATATCTATCGTTTTGAGCGAGTTTTCAATAGATAAGAGTTCATTCTCTAGCTCACGTTTTCTTGCAACATAATATGCTGACTCAAATGCTTTGATAACAGTTTGAGGTTCAGATTTTAATAGCTTGTATATTTTAAAACCTAATGCAAAACTCCATTTAAGCATTTGAAAGTGACTGACTTTTTTGCTATTTTCCATCAAAATGCCATACTGTAATCTGACAGACATTAACTTCTTTGATGGTTTGTTAAACAGCCATTTATGATTGTCAGACACTTCGTTATGCATTATGTCATATTTGGTCTCTTTCAGTAGCGCGTCAAGCTCTGATTTTAATAATGCATACTTAGATTGGCCATCAAAACATAGTGAGACATCCTTCAATGCTTGGGTAACTTGCTGTTTGATAGAATTTACTTCTTCAAATTTCCAGTTATCCATTAAAGGATAATTTTGCTGATTGGCTATAAAAAATTCTTTATTTTCAACGCTTCCTAATTTTGCGACAAGAAATCCTAATCCTTCTTTTTCCAATTTTTCTGCTACATTATCAACGGCAGAATTATTGTTTGAGACAACGAGAACACTTTTCTTTGCCAATAAAAGATTGGCTATAATATTCAGTATTGTTTGAGTTTTTCCGGTTCCTGGAGGACCTTGTATAACGCTTACCTGATTGGTTAATGCATTTTCTACAGCTTTCTTTTGGCTGGCATTGCAACCAAAAGGATAATATATAGTTTTAGGTATTCTATAAGTTGCTAGTTTTGTTTTATCACCCAAATACTGTGCTAAGGGAACATTATCTCTCTTAACATCGATGATTCCATACTGGAGAGAGAGAATATTATCACCTTCTTCAGTCATCAAACCTGTTTCAGTGGCTAGTTTCTTCAGGTATTCCCAAGTTGTTCCACCGTTTTTATCGATAGGTGTACGAGTTACATACACCTCGTCACCATCCAGATTCTCTGTAAATCCATTGTTATATACGACATGGTAGAAAATATGTCTCCCATCATCAAACCTGAGAAGTTCTGAAACATTGTTGATGTGTTTGTTCTTTATATAAAGACCCTTTTCTATTAAATCAACACCGATAGGATTGGTAAAATATAATAGTCTTGATTTGTTATAATTGAAAATCCGCTGCGATGTAGAAAATTTAACAGCCCATAAACCATTGTTGTTTTCACTTATATGAACGACTTGTTCGGTGACAAACATTCGTTTATCACCTTTCTTTTCCAAGTCGATTATCATATATTTCCGTGGATTCATTATCTATTCTTAATTAAAGAATCTACTTAAATACTCTTCTTGTTTCTCATCAAGTTCTTTAAATTGTGTATGGCGGTTGATACCTATGCTTTCGAGAGTATCTAGAGACAGTTCATTACCGTCATACATACTATATGTAGGAATAAGCTTATAACAATCATTATCTGCGATGAAAGGTGTTATCCAGCAAGAACTATCCTGTCGAACGCAACTTGTGTCTACAACCTCAAGACGGTAACGAACCTGATAATGACCTTTACCAATCAGATAGAGATAACATATATCTCCAACGTTGAGATTCTTATTTCGAGCCTTTTTCCAATAAGCGCATCCTAATTCTTGAATGCTCTTTACATGGTCAATCATGCTTTCTTTTCCTTTTAATAGGAATACTCGTATAGGTCTCATATTCAACTTATTTTATCAGTTCATTTGATTTAAGATAGTCTACAAAAGAATTAAGTATGCTATTATAGCGAGCCTCTATATCTGACTCCTTGAAATCTGTGTTTGAAGCTGCAAGATTAGTTAGTTCTCGTATCTTTGTTCCAGCTTTAGGACCTCTAGGCGTTTCATATCCATTATAATATTTCTTCTTATCTTCAAAACGGTAGTCTGATGCTCTAATGTTTATACGTTTTTCTAAGATGGCTTTGTTGCCAAGAGACTCAACAATTTCTTTACTTGTTAAACTATGTTCTTTTTCAAATCTATTTCTTGCATAGATGTGCTCAATCTCAATAACAGTTTCAAGTGACATTAATTCTTGATCATCAGAATTATAAGCCCACCATGTTATCATCGACTTAGTTAAAGGACGTCCATTAAAGAATTTGTAGTTATTGAAGATGTTTTTAAATTGTTGAATATCGAATTTATAATCCGCAAATGCCACATCTTTACCTTTGATGATGTTTACCATTTCAGCAAAGATCGGAGTACGTAAAGAGTTTAGACCAGGGTTTGTCAATGCATAAGCCCATACAAATGCAGTTGTTTTACACAAGAAAGTGTAAAATTTATCATCTTCTAAACTGCCGTCTTCATCCTTATAGTGCATAAAATAAACGGATGTGAAATATGTCCACATACTGTTAGGAGCATAATTCAGAACAAATAATCTACGCAATACTTTATCTGAAAATCTCTCCTTATTTTGATTGGAAACATCATTCCAAAATGAGGCCAATAATTTAAGATTTTCAAATGTGGCCGTTGATTGCAGAAGTTTATAACCATCTCGTTCATAAAATTTACGCAAAGCTTCTGTTGTTGAACTCTTGATTTCTTTTAGTGCTCTTTCATAGTACATGTAACGGCTAAAGAGTTCATCCATTGGGGTTCCATATATAGGATGGAAAATTTTCTCTGCAAGTTCTTCTAATTCTTTCCATTGAGTTATAAACTCATCCTTTTTACCCAGTTTACTATAAAACTTATAGAACTGAGCTTTGAATATATCAGCATCGGAAAGTGGTTTACCCCTGTCATTCAATGTAGAGAATATTCTGAGTGCAGTGTCTTGAGATTCTGCCTCAATAGGAAGTAGAATACAATTGTTTAATATACGTATCGGAAGATATGGAAAATAACTAGGATATTGTTTCAAGAACTTATCTATTTCTTTTTGGAAGAAACGATAGTTATCTGCATACTTACTTTTCTGTTCAGAAGTTACCATTCCAGATTTAAGGATGGAAAGAAATTCATCTTTATCCTTATCAGTAGCAACTTGTGAATCAATTTTAAGAATATTCATATCTGGACTTCCGAACTCATCGGTCTTCCAAATACATTTGGCTATATTTTCACGAGTCTTGACGGAGTTTGCATCCTTCATATTGTCAAACATGCTGTAAAATGCACGCAAAAGTAGCATCAAAGTAGTTAATCTTTGTTGACCGTCGATTACTTCAAGTTTGCCATTGTCGTTGCGGAATGTAACAATAGGTCCTAGAAAATATTCATCTTTACTACCATCAAACTTTTCGTAATCATCATCAGGAAAAGCAAATGCAAAAATATCATCCCACAGTGTTTGACATTCCTTATCTTCCCAAGCATAAGGGCGTTGATAATCTGGTATTAGAAAATCAGCTTTATTATTTTGAAAAAGATCCTTTACGGATTTTTGGTCTACATTTAACTTTGACATAACTTTAGTTCTTAATTGTTATATGGTAGTTTAATTTTGGAGAGATTATAAATCGGAAAGGTTGTAAACACATTTCTATCTTCATCTTCCATTTGAGTCACTATGTATTCTGCAATATCCTTATTATCTAAGAGAATATATGCCGCTGCCTTAATCATTAAGTCATCAGACTGAGTCAACCTCAATAGAGAACTTTTTTCTTCATCAGTCAATGGTCGCATTCTTTTCTTGATTTGCAACTCATTTATATGATGTATGTTTACTAATGTTGAATCCTCATTGACTCCCATAAGCCACTGAGAAAATGATAGTGAAACATTTAATACATGTTCTCTTTTAGAATTCAGTGATTTCATTAATAACTCGTCAGATGCTTTAATCATCTCCAGTAAATCAAGATTTGCTTGTAACAACACTCTTTTATCTATTGATGTGTATTTCTCATACGAATTAATTATCTTTTCGTATGGGATATTATCGAACATAACATATCCCTTTTGTTCAAGCCATGAAAATGGTGGAACCTGAAATGGAAGCTCGCCATTTCCGCTTGTTACCTTTATGTTCGAACTCTCAAAGAAATCATCTATGTAATACTTTCCATTGTCATCACAATGGCTACTTAATAGTAAGCATATGTTTGCTATATTCAACCTAAATACGCCATTGGGGTTGTTCAAACTGATCGATTGATGTTCTATCAATGTTGAATATAGATTTTTTATTGATATATTATCATCTTCATCAAACTCATTATAATCAATTGGGGTAATGACATTAAGAAACTCCATTACCTGAGCATGTTTCTTGAAATCTTCTAATTTATTTTCAATATGAGATAGAATGGGAGCATCTACAGAAGATTTTAAATCAAATGAATGCTCACCAAATTTAATGTGTTTCTCTTTAAGAATCTGCAAATATGTAGTATATGCGATAATGTATTGTTCAGTTGTTTTGGCAATAATATCGATATTTACATTGTTTTCTTTAATCAACGGATCATTATTTATTTTCAGTGATAATATACCAGGTATTTCGTATGTTGTAAATTGTTTTGAGATACTATGGTTATATGATTCACTAACAACAACATCACTGATTTTTACAGTTTCTTCTTTTGATGATCTTATCTCAGGAAAGTAAATCGTCATTCGGCCATTACCCAAAGGAATTTCTGCACCTTCTTTAGTTTTGACATAGATAAATGATTTAAAGCCTTCAAAAATATCTTTTGCAAAATTCTCCTTCTTTCCTTGTAAAGAAAAGCCCCATTGGTATTCTTGTGCATTTTGGATATCTTCAATCTTTAATTCATTCTTATTGGCAAAACTTTTCTGCTTAATGCAATCTTCCATAAAACCTGCCAATTGTATGGAGACAATAGATTTATTATCATCCAAATAATCAAAGGAATATGTTTTTGTTTTCTGTCCTTCTTTTAAAACTGATAATTCACTCCTAATTTCTATGGGAGCCATCATTTTATAAAAGATTCTCGATGCCCCATCTTCCTTAACCTCTACTACAAAAAAGACAAATCCTTCGCTACGAGAATTTTTCAAGAAAACAGTTTCCACAGGAAAACTTTCCTTTTCTTCAAAATCGTTAACCTGCTTTCCTTTAATTTGAATACGTAAACTTCCGACATAGTTTGCTCTAATATCCTTCTTATGTTTGTAGATATTCAAAAAACCATCCCAATCAGGAGATTTGTCATTCTCCTGAATTTGGGGTGAAATGAGTTCGCAGGTATTGAAATATCGTCTAACAGCACCTGTAGCAAGTTCTTCTATGTCTTTTTTACTCAACATTAATATTGACTAAGTTATATTAATTAAGTTTATTTACAATTTCCTTATCTGCGGGCAACCACTCAACACTATCAAGTAATTCAGCGGTCAGCCATCGGGCCGATTTATGTTCTCTAAGCTCTATTTCTCCAGCCTTAATACCACATAGATAGCAATGCATTGTCAGATGGAATGATGGATAGTCATATTCCGTAGTGCAGAGAAACTTGTCGATGGTTATATCTATGCTCAATTCCTCTTGGATTTCACGTTTGAGAGCAACTTCTGGACTTTCGCCGGGCTCAATCTTTCCACCAGGGAACTCCCACATCCCTTCAAATTCTCCATATCCACGCTGAGTGGCAAAGTATGTTCCATCTCGATGTATAATCGCTGCAACGACTTCTATAACTTTCATTATATTTCCTTTATACCAATACTTTTAAAATATTCATATGTACTATCATAAAACTCCGGCAATCGTGTAGCATCTTCAGGAAAGCCTTCAGAATTGAGTCTTGAATTACCATTAGGCACGCATATTATAATACCTTGTCTAGCCCTTGTTAATAGAACTCGGTAAGCATTAAGCATATATTTCTGATTATTCAAATTTTTCTCAGGGATCCATCTGGTTTTTCCATTGAATTTGAAAAAATCCCATTTATGATTGTTGTATCGCATATCTGCATCCCATAAAATACAAGCAAAGTCTAACTCTAAACCTTGGACCTGAATTTCTGTTGCTGCTTCTTCTAAATAGTTAGATGAACGAATATCGGTCTTATCCTCAAGAAACCAGTGAACCGCATTTTCATCTCCTTGAGCAATAACATTTACGGCCTGAGGCTTAAAACGAGCAGCGACTTTTGAGACTAATATTCCAGTTTGTTGTGTACCTCGCGCATTCTTTCTAAGCCACATTCTTGCGGTTTCAATATTTCTTGTTAAGAAAATAGGATATCCTTTTTGTTGAATATCTTTATATAATGAGATAGCATCTACGTTGAAACTTAGCAACGAATGTATAAAATTTGATAATGACTCAGCTCTAAAAGAGCGCATACTAACACTAAGATGTAAATTGTCTGAATATGTAACTTTGGTGTTATTTTCTAATAATTCATTAACCTTACCTTCTGCATATTCCGGTTCAGTGAGTTTATTTGATATATATATATTCCAATGTTTAAATTGTGTATTTAAAGCATTGATCCATTCTGATATACCTGCTTCTCCAGTGTTGATTTCTTGGCCACCACCGACCAGGCATATAATTACGGCCCAATCTTCTCTCTGATCTAATGACCATATCAAAAAAGCGGCTTCTGACATAGGAAAATTGGGTACTTTAAGCTTATTGCCATATGTTCCTCCACGTTTAAGATAAAGTGCTATGCGTTCATGTGTCCATGTTCGTTGTGCTTCATCGAATATGGCAATATGTTCAACTTCGCCATATCCAGATTCTTTATATTTAACGGCTTTTTGTGGATCAATTTCTAGAATTCCGTTTTCAACAGGATTCTTGATTTTTGCAAGCATGTTATCCCTATAACGGTGAATTATTTGAATAAATTCAGAAACCTCTCTTCGTGAATCCGAAAGATTCTTTCGTTCTCCTTTAAGTCTACATTTTTTTTGATTATCTTGAGCTAAAGCTTCTGTCAAAACGGCTACAAGAGGACCGTTTCCTGAAAGATATACAGCACCATTATCTTTATCCTTTTCTCCTTCTTTATATGTCTGCTTAATCGCAACATCAAGTCCAACTAATGTTTTTCCTGCACCAGGAACACCTGTAACAAAACAAATACTCTTTCTTTTGTTATTTTTGCTTTCTTCAATTACCTTTAAAAGATAATTTATTGTGGTATCTGTAGATGCTTTATCAGCCTCATGTTTCGTAATATCTTCAACTGAATGATTTTCGTACAATGTACGTGCTGCTTCTACAATAGTACGGGTTGGAACATATGGGCTTATAATCCAATTTTGTCCCCATTGTTTGTGTTCAAATTCACACTGCATAGACTCCAAAATCCGTTCTATTACAGTTTTTAATGTTGTTTCTGACGCAATAATAGGATTTGCAATCCCATCATTGTAGACAGATGGCTGAATATTTGCAATCTTTTTATTGTATTTTGTAGGAATTAATATCGGAGCAATAGGTTTGTTGCCACTATATAGATGAAAGTTTTTTAAATCTAAGGCATAGTCAAGAACTTGTTCTACATCGTTTTGTAATGCTTCACTTTTACCAACCTTAAACTCAAGGCAAAACACTATGCCTTTTAATAGGAGTACTACATCTATTCGTTTGCCAAGACGAGGTATTGCATATTCGAATATAATATGCGCATCTTCATCCTTCCATGTTTCTAAAACACTTTTCAGTATACGAATTTCTTCCTCCCACGATTCGTTTGTAGTAGTTAAGCTAGAACCATGATAAGATGATATCAATTCACCTAAAATCTCTGTATTTTTAGTCTGTAAAAAATCATAGATTGCTGAATGATATAAGCACCTCGTAGATTTAAGGACTGAATTTTCAATCATAGTCATGGGTATTAATTACTTTTAATCAATTCTTTAGGATCAACATTCAGTATTTTAGCAATCTCGAATAATACTTCAAGGCTAGGTTGACGACGATTACAAACATATGAGTTTACCATACAGAAACTCTTACCTAACTTTTCTGCAAGCCAAGTTTGTTTGATGCCTCGTTCCTCAAGTACTTCTTTTATGCGATTCATGTGCGTGTATTTACTATTATTAAGCAAAGATATATAATATTATGCAATAAAAAGATATAACAAGAAGAAAATTAGATGAATCACATAAAAAAAGCAGTTATTTCCATTTTGGAAACAACCACCCAGAAATGCTTACTTATTATCAAATAGCAGCGGTAATCCCTAAAATGGCATATGTCCGAACCTTACAAATATTTTTTGTAAGTGTCGGACAAATGCTTAATCAAAGGTATATGTTTAGAAATAACAGTCTGACTCAATTAGAAAAATTCTAATACCCTCGGACAAATGGTCTAAGTATCTACTTTGATTCTTCCATCAATTTCGGAATAACAATTACCAACCCTATACTCACAAAGGCTATTCCTATGCTCCACCCAGAAATTTTCCAAAGCAAATTGGAGTTTAGCAAATGAATATTGGCTGCTATGGTGCAGATGAAAAAACAGAAGAGGGTGACAAGGCAAATGACTGAAATGTAGAATACGCGTGTCGGCACTCTGATTCTATCTTCATCTTTATGTTCCTTCATTCGGGCCTCGAATTTGGAGTACTGAACATCAAGTTCATTGCTGAGTTTACAGATTAAGCTATTCCCTAAATCCTCGGTTTGCTTTAAGGTTTTACTGGCAATTTTGTACTCGTAATGTTGGACGGCATTTGCCAGTTTCTCAAGACCTGTACGCATATCATGGATATTGTCGTTCAGCTTCATGAGTTCTTCGGCATTAACCTTCAGAAGTTTGTTCTCTTCTTCATAACGCTCTCGATATTCTTGATTGGTACGTGCTTCGGCACTCTCAATCTCTGCTGAAAAATCAAATTTCTTCTTCATAAGCTATCGTCTGAATCCAGTTTTAGGTTTCTTTCCCAATGAGCGACTGGCGGCAAGTGCGCATTTGCGTGCCCACTTCAAGTCGTCATCGTCTTTATCTCTCCATGGCAGGTCGCTTTGTGAACCTCCGCCACCACTACCAACATTTACATCCTGAGCAGCAAGCAGGCCGACAAAAATAGAAACAGCCATATCGGTAAGTTCCTGGGCATTGCTGATAAAACGGTAGTCGAATTCATCATCAAACATAGTAAGCACCTTTTCGGGGATATAGAATTTCTGTTCATGTCCATTAGTGGTGAGGCGATAAGGAACTCTTCCATGTTCATATTGAGTGTATCCCACACTTGGTCTCGTTACAGGCTTGGACTTGCGTAATCTTTGTGGCTGATTGTTTTCGGGATGTTCTTTCATCCAGGTCTGATAGAGTTTGGATGCCATCAGATTTCTACCTACACCCAATTCGGAAGCCTTGTATTTGGCATTCCCTTTTTGAAGTACATAGCCACGGAGAATACTTTTACTATCTCTGCGTTCAAGGACAGAATATCCTTTTCGGATGAGAACTGCTTTGTATTCCTCCCACGACCATGAGGGTAGGTTTCTGATTATCTCCATACAATCGTTATTTACTTGGTGGATATTGTTGTTCCTCACCTGTGCTGCTGTTGTCCACCCTCTGCGCAAGGCTACCTGTTCGGCTGCTCGCTGGGCCCGAAGGTGGATATGGTGGTCATTGTTGATGTTCCCATTTTCATCAACTCGGCATACAGCACAATGTAAATGAGGTACTCCTCCGTTAGATTCGGTATGCAGCCAAACTGTATGTTTACTATTCATCAAATGTGTTTGATTGGATATGATTTTGCCGTTCTTGTCCTGAATTTTTTGTTTGTCAAACTCGGCAAGAAACTCTAACCAAAGGTCTTTCCAATCGGCAGGAGTGAAGTACCTGGTATGTTCGGCTGATGGACTCAACTCTATTCGGATGACCGAATTCTTCATATTCTTGAACTCTGAGAGGGTAAACAACATGGAGTTCCATATTCCCATTGCATCAAGATGAGAGGGAAGCAGATTGTCCATAATGCGATGAATCTTTTCGGGATGTTTTTTATTGTGTGATTCACCAGTGATGTAACGGATGCCGTTTATCCCGTGTGATATTGCTTTGGCCTTTGCTATCATAAGTCATCTGTTTGGGTGTTGGACGGAATATTGTTAGGCACTCTCACGCTTTCGAGGAACAGGCAAACTGCTTCGGCTACATCTCCAAGTTTTTGAAGCCAGCCGACCATGAAGGGTATCTGGTTAAACATGGCCAAGCGTTGTTTATTGTTCATTCCATGCAAGGCGGATACGTAATTCACCAAGTCAGCTCGACAGTTATCCAGGTTCTGTAAGAGGAGATATTCTTCTTTGGTGAGCCTGGCTTTGGGCTTGTAGTTGTATGCTCTGGCCAAAAGATAATCACTCACGGTCATGCCACATTGATTGGCAAAAGCATGGATTTCCTCTTTCTGTTGCGGGGTGACTTTAGCCCCAACGAATACGCTTCTCTTCGTGATGGGAGAGGAGCTCTTTTGATTTGTATGATTAGTCATAGAAATATCAATATAAAAGTAAATGGGGTGCGAGCTTGCGAGTAGCGTACCAGCTGTGTAACAGAGCTGGCGAGAGAGCAAAAGTGGAATCTCAACGTAAGTGAGGTTATACCTTGGCATATCTCGCAACAGATACCTGTTGTGCTCTGCTCAGCAAGCTATAGGATTATACAAAATGTAGAGTTTTGCTTTATTCCTATATCTACGCCCCTTGAATAAAGTAAAGTGATTTAATAGTGGTAGTCGGACATGAAATGATAACCCTTCTTCTCTTTCACAACCATCCGTTTATTGGTGAGAAATTTTAGCACGGCTACCGATTTGTTATAACTGAGTTTATAACCAGCATTGGCATAGGCAGTCTGTAATGTCTGCCGTACATTGTCATAACCCTCAATATCGCCATTGGCAAAAGTTGTTTCCAAAACTTGGCGATGTACCATTTCGGGGATGTCTCGATATGGATCAAATTCCTCCTTTTTGGGACGGCCGACTCTCTTCTCTTTTGGCGAATAGCATTCTACCAGTTCAGGCAAGGCTTCGTCGTTGATGCGAAAAGCGAATGGTTCAAACTCCTTGTCGCGGATATGGATGGCTTCCACAACGCTCACAGATTTGTCGTCTTTGTCCACCTCAATTTGCATAATGGTCTCAGCCTTATTGTTCAGTTCAGTTCCGATGTGGCCACGAGCATGCTCATCATTCTTGTTCTGATGAAGAATGGTGTGAATATGGATCTGATAGTCATCAGTCCATTGCATTAGTTTGGAGATGATCTTTGTGGCTTCACTTGGAGAATTGATGTCGTAGACAAAATCACGGATGCCATCAATGATGACCAACCCGATATTGGGTATTATATTCAAAGCATACTCCACAATAGCCAATCGTTCTTCTGGAGTATATTTGCGAAGTGCTAATATCTTCAGGTTTTTGGGCTCAATGTCTATTGGCAAATTAGCCAAGCGGACAATTCGCTTCAGTACCTTTTGGCAATGATGACGTCCCTGCTCGGTGTCAATATAAAGGATGTTGCGTTTGTCCGATGGGAAATCGGAATTGTAACGGAGCACTTCATCGTTCGATAAGGCAGAAGCAACTATGGCAGAGACATTGAATGTCTTTTTACTCTTTGCCTTACCGATGGATGCACTGAAATTGCCTAGTGTGCCGACAACAGCCTCCCCAACTCTCAAGACTTCGGGTGAACAGGTGTACTCATCGGTCATGTGAATGGTTGATTCCTCAATACAAGAAGCCAGCTCTTCGGGCAGCATCTTACGGGTATTTTCTCTGTAATCCATAATGCTACCACTTTAAAGGTTTTGCCTTGTGACGGAACGATGCCGAAAGTTTCTCATTCTCTTCCTCGGCAGTCAATGGGACAGGATTCTTACGAGAGAGTTCCAGCCACTTGTCGAGTTCATCCCGATAGATCAAAAGATGCTTGCCTTGCTTGATTGCCGGTAGTCCATCATTCTTCACCTTGTAATAGAAGGTGGATAGAGGCATTTTAAGGTATTCACACGCTTCCTGTACGCTCATGAGTACATGTGTGTTCTCCTTTACCTCATTACGATTTTTGATGTTCTCTTTAATCGTTGTTTCCAGACTTGCGATTTTCTCGCACAACTCACCTACAACTGTTGGTAGGTCGTTAAATGTAAATTCTTTTGTTACCATGTTTTTTAACTTTGAGGTTTAACATGGTGCAAATGAATATAATGAATAATCGCAGAAATAGTGCAGACTGGAATAATTATCTTGCTGAACAAGTAAATTATTACTAAGCAGCTATAGTCTTCTTCATTGAGTTGAATTTGTAGTCACCCTTGGCTGGTCTATCTATTGGAATTGATGCAGGAATAACATCACGGAGATTCCTTTCAAGATACTCAACAGTTGCATCACGAAGTTCAAATGGAAATGAAGCCTTAATAAAAATGGCACGTTCTCTATTTGGAATTCCTAATCTTTCGCCAATGTTCCATGCCAAATGGCGTAAATCGGGCGACCTTAATGGATTGTTTAAATCAGAGCGAATACTTTTATATGAACTTGTATGACCTATTGCCATACAGTTGATGTTCTCCAATAAAATCAAAACATCCTCTTTCTTTAGATATGGTGCTACTGTGTAGGTAACATACTCACGTACAGCCTCCATGATGAGTACTTTGCGTTTAATGTTTTCCTTTTCGATGTTCTCCTGTAGCATCGCATACTTATCAAGGTAGGAATAGTTAGTATCTTTTGAGGTATCATTTCTAGTGTCATTTTTGGTGTCATTCAGGATTTCTTGTCCACCTTTCAAGGTTTCTTGTCCACTTTTCTTGTCCACTTTCGGGATTTCTTGTCCACTTTTCAATGTTTCTTGTCCACCAACTTCATTCTCTTGAGTTTCATTATTTGCTTTTTGGGGTTCACTTTGGGGTTCACTTTGGGGTTCATTTATTGTAGAGGAAACAGAGATGAATTCTTTTTGCATGCTAAAAGATAAAAGATTAGAGTTCTCCATCATAATATGGTAGAATAATCTTTTTGTACATGCAAAAGACACAGTTATTACAACAAAGCCTAGTATTATAGGTGTTGTATATTCCATTAAATTTATATGGAATTTATAGAGTAAAAAACTTCCAATTAAAGCATAGGAGATTACGCCTGCTCCGATTACATCACTTGCTTTTTTTGCTCGAATTTGAATATAATTTGCCATAGTCTGTTGATATTTAATGTTGTTATTTATCACAAAATTATTTACTGTTTCTCAATGGTGATAATTAACTGCAATAAATCGTTCGAATTTTAACAAAAAATAGCCCAAAGTATGAAATGGTACTCTAAAATGGTACTATAAGTCATACTTGGGGCATTTTAATCGTAGATTTATGACCTTTTATTCCTTTCTAGTCAATGATATTTTGTTACTTGCTTCACGTTTGTTACTATCCACTGGTTTCATATATCTTTGGGTAGTTGTAATACTTTTGTGTGCCATCATACTTTGTATAGTACGGATGTCTGTTCCAGCTGCACCTTGAAGGGTAGCAAATGTTCTGCGGTAGGAGTGAAAGGTAATGTGCTTGGTAATACCAGCCGAACGAATCCATTCTTTCATTGGCTGTTGAACCCAACTTCTTTTCAAACCCTCAAATACTCTGCCTTTTTTCTTTGGGGAATATCCAATGAGTTCCAAAGCTTCATCGCTGATAGGAATGATGTCTTCGGTCTTTGTCTTTTCACAAATGGTGTGTACGCATTTCCCGCCAGCTGCAAAATCAACAATCTCTTCCCAACGAAGCGAAAGGATGTCACCAAGACGCAAACTGGTCAGACATGAAAATAGTGATGCGTTCTTTAGTACGGGCTTTTTGCATGGAGTCTCCGCCAGAGCAAACAATTCTTCTACACTCAAATAGTCTTTGATTACATCTTCGGTTTCAATTTTATCTAGATAATCATTGACATTGGTCTTGATCATTCTACTGCGATATAGAATCTTCAAGAAACCTCTGAATGTTGACCAATAACCCGAAGCGGAGTTCTTTGTAACCTTTCTGTCGGGATGTCTAAGTTGTTTTGCGGATAGCAAGTATTCTCGGAATTTGTTGCAGAAGTCTACATCAATGTCTTCAAAGGTACATTTACCATGGGCAAAATTATTGAAGTGCTGATACACAAATCCCCATTTCTGATCATGCTTTCCAAGTTGACTTCGATAATATTCCAAAAAATCGGCTTTGAATTTTCGCTTATCGAAGAAATCATAACGTTCGTTTACGATAGCTTCATAACGTCTGCAACGGATTGCTTCAGCCTTCTCATACATTGTGGTGTTGAAGTCACGTTCACGTTGGTTCTTGGGATTGGCATATATATAAATGTTTAATCCCTCATGACGAATAGTCTTCATTGTTTCTTGTTCACGATAACCAGGATAATAATCCAAATAAAAGGAAATCATTCCATTCTTTAATGGACGCGTTCTAAGAGTTACAGTTTTACACTCTGCCATACTTAATAAAATTAAATTGTTAATAACTAGGGTTTTCTGTTTGTTTCTGTCGCAAAGGTGAATAATGAAAACATGCAGAAATCATTCAGCATGAAATAATTTTATAATTTCTGTAGTCATTTGGAATTTCTGCTATTTTTTCACTCCCATTACGCGGTCAAAGTCCACTTTCAGGAACTTAACAAAGCGTCCTTTCTTCTCTCTCTTGATTTGGTGGAAGGAAAGAGTGTTGTAAACCGAGTCACGAGTCATATTGTATTTCTTCATTGCTTCTTGCACGGTGTAGTATGCTTCATCCTTTTCCTTCTCTGTCGATTTAGAAAGGTCGAAATGCAACTTGGAATACAATATTAGACCATGCTCTTTCTTTGATGGTATATTGTGACGATAGACTTGTGAACGTATTGCAATACGAGTCATGCCGTACTTCTCCTGAATTTCTTCTGGAGTGTACCATTCGGTTAGATCATTATCAACATTGTATTTTGCAAAAGCTGCATCAATATGCTTTTTGCTGTAATAGTTAAACTGACGGATTTTAACTTTTGGAATGTTGTGTTCACGAGTGTAAGTCCAAACCCATTTGGGAGCTACTTTGTACTTCTCAGCAATTTGTTCTGCTGTGTAGTATTCGGTAATTTCCAAATCCTCTTTGGGCATGATTCTCTCATAAGGTTTAGATTTTAGCATCAGTTCTATATCTGCTCTTCGGATAAAAGATTTCTTTCCGCTGATACGAGATGCGCGAAGTTTGTTCTCCTTGACAAGCTTATAAATGTACTGACGTGTTACACCCATAAGTGTTGCTACTTGTGCAAAAGAAAGGAAATCTTGTCCCTCTGCAGCTGACTTTGGTGTTAAAATCTCCTGCATCTTTTTCAGTTCACGTTTACGTTCTCTGATTCTTTCCTTGTATCCAAGACTTGAACATCGGTGGCTACAAAAACATGTTGTAGTCTTCTGTGCGACGAATGGTTTGCCGCACCATTGGCAAATTTTTCTTACTTTCATATTTTCCTATTTTTAATGCGATTATTTCGCTTTATTTCGCCTCTTTTTTGTCAATCCACGTAAACGACTGTCAACACATGTAAACAAGTGCGTCCCTGTGACATCGCGGAAAAACAAGTTAATGTTCCGCGGTAGAAATACGGTAGAAAAATATGGTGAAAAACGGGTGTTTACCCGACTTATCTGGAATATGGATAACAAAAAAGCCGCTGAAATTCAGCGACTTCCTTATAGATGACTCTAATTAGTTACAGTTGTTTACAACAAATCACTTTCCGATGCAGAAAATATAAATTGATTTGTAATATATTGATATTTAGTATGCTTTTC
>OGCQ01002640.1_pt1 | contig 17745 bp, 18 predicted proteins | sample 1570161 | NCBI WGS metagenome assembly OGCQ01 (sample SAMEA4384402, study PRJEB24528) | human gut metagenome
TGAGTTTGTGTTGCTCGTTTGCCCTTGTCTCAAGGACAAGTAATACTATACCATCCTTAAGACGATAGGTCAATACTTTTTTTAAAATTTTTTATTTATTTTGCAATTTTATTTTTGTAATTATATGTAACCCTTGCAGTTGCAGGCTTTTTGCGTTTATTTTTATTAGTTAAAATAATACTATTAAATAATTTTAATGTATCTTCACATATAAAAATCATAACTTGTAAACATAAAATACATATACTTATAAGACATATCCATGACATAATTTGATTCATTTTTATTGCCCCTTCCGTATAAAATAATTTTATATTGTTTTCTAAGTCAACTTTATTTTTTCCTTTATTAATTTTTCTATTATTATTTTCATAAAAATTTACTAATTTTTATTTTTTATCAAATTTATTTAACTAATTACATTTTTTGTTCATGATTTTTATATTTTAATGTTGATACTATAATTAATTTTTGTAATAAAAAATTCACTTCGTTTAAACCACTACGTTGGCGCTACACTTTGAGTGACATGCCGGCGAAACATTTTATATAGCCAACAACTTCGTCCGTTGCTCAAATTAATAAGTTGGAGATTAGAAAAGCCTATATTTAAAAACATAATAGTTTATTAAATATAGGCTATATTAAAATATTATTCTTCTATTTGATTTTTGTGTTGATCGATTGGTTTCATAGTTGGGAATAATATAACGTCTCTTATTGATGCAGAGTTAGTAAGTAACATCATAACTCTATCTATACCTATTCCAAGTCCACCAGTTGGAGGTAAACCTACTTCTAGTGCATTTATGAAATCTTCATCCATATCACAAGCTTCATCGTCACCTAATTCTTTCTTTCTTAATTGGTCCATAAATCTTTCTTTTTGATCAATTGGGTCATTAAGTTCAGAGAATGCATTAGCTAATTCCCATTTGTTTGCGAAAGCTTCGAATCTGTCAGTTTTTCTTGGATCTTCAGCATTTCTCTTAGCAAGTGGAGAAACTTCAACTGGATGATGAGTTATGAATGTTGGTTGGATTAATTTATCTTCACCAAATTCTTCGAAGAATGCATTTATAACTTCTCCTCTTCTCATTCCAGGAGTTATTTCTATTCCTTTTTCTCTAGCTACTTCTAAAGCTTCTTCATCAGTATCTATAGTATCAAAGTCTACACCAGCGTATTCTTTAACACATTCTATCATAGTCATTCTTTTCCATGGTGGTTTGAAATCTATTTCAGTTCCTTGGAAGTTTACAACTGTGCTTCCTGTAGCAACTTCAGCCATATGTGCTATAACATTTTCAGTTAATTCCATCATATCGTTGAAGTCAGCATATGCTTGGTACATTTCTATAGCAGTGTACTCTGGGTTGTGGTTAACGTCCATACCTTCGTTTCTGAACATTCTACCCATTTCGTATACTTTATCAAATCCACCTACTATAAGTCTTTTTAAGTATAGTTCATTTGCTATTCTTAAGTACATTGGTATATCTAAAGTGTTGTGATGAGTTATGAAAGGTCTAGCATTTGCTCCACCAGCTATTGTATTTAATATTGGTGTTTCAACTTCTAAGAAACCTCTATCATCTAAGTAACTTCTTAATGCTTTTAAAGCTTTTGTTCTAGTTAAGAATGCTTGCTTAACTTCTGGATTAACTATTAAGTCAACATATCTTTGTCTGTATCTTAAGTCTACGTCTTTTAATCCATGGTATTTTTCTGGTAATACTTGTAATGATTTAGATAGTAAAACTACAGCATTTGCTTTTACTGATATTTCTTCTTTTTTAGTTTTGAATACTTCACCTTCTAAACCTATGATATCACCTATATCGTAAGTTTTGAATAAATCGTAATCTTCTTCACCTATTCTATCTTTTCTTACGTAGCATTGTATTCTACCTTCTTGGTCTTGGATATCTATAAATCCAGCTTTACCTTGAAGTCTTTTACTCATTATACGTCCAGCTATTTTAACAACTTTTCCTTCCATTTCTTCAAAGTTGTCTTTTATTTCTACAGAGTAGTGAGTTCTCTCATATTTACTTTGAACAAATGGGTCTTTTCCCATTTCTTGTAATTTAGCTAATTTTTCTCTTCTTACTTTTAATACTTCTGTAAGGTCTTCTTGGTTATCAATCATATTTTGTTGATCTTTATTCATTTTTTTCCTCCAGGTTTTCCTTATTAAATTTTAATTATCTTCTTATTTCTAAGATTTTATATACTACTATACCGTTTGGAACTTGAACTTCTACTTCGTCATCTTTATGTCTTCCTAAGAATGCTCTTCCTACTGGTGATTCATTTGATATTTTACCATTGTAAGGATCAGCTTCTGCAGAACCTACTATAGTATATTCAACTTCCTCTTCGAAGTCAGTATCATAAACTTTTACTGTACATCCAACTGTTACTGTATCGCTATCTATTTGACTCTCATCTATTATAACAGCTTTTCTTAACATGTTTTCTAATTTTACTATTCTTTCTTCTACTTGAGCTTGCTCATTTTTAGCTTCATCGTACTCAGCATTTTCTGATAAATCTCCGAAAGATATAGCTACTTTTATTCTCTCAGCAACTTCTTTTCTTTTAACTGTTTTTAAGTACTCAACTTCTTCTTCTATTTTGTTGTAACCTTCTTGTGTAAGTATCTCTTGTTTTTCTACCATAACCCCTACAACTCCTTCTATATATTTTTTAAATATGCCTCTTGAACATATTTTACATTTATTCCTATTGATTTATTATGCGCTATATTATAAGTCACTATCCTATTTGTGTCAAGGAGTGTTGCATATACTCTTCTAACATAGCAATCACTTCTTTATAGTCTGTTATCTTATTAATTTGATCTCTATATTTAGCAGAATTTTTTAATCCTTTTAAATACCATCCTATATGTTTTCTCATTTCTCTAACTGCAACATAATCTCCATGTTCAGCCACTGCTAAATTCATGTGTCTTATTGCTGTAGTTATTTTTTCTTCTAATGTTGGTTCTGGTAATATTTCACCTGTTTTCATATAATGATTAATTCTGTTGAATATCCAAGGATTACCTTGAGCACCCCTACCTATCATTATAGCATCACATTTAGTTTTTTCTAACATATTTACAGCATCTTCAACTTCAAATACATCACCATTACCTATTACTGGTATATTTATTGCTTGCTTTATTTCAGCAATTATATCCCAGTCAGCTTTTCCTGAGTAAAATTGTTCTCTAGTTCTACCATGTATAGCTAAAGCACTTATTCCACATTCTTCAGCTATTTTCGCTATTTCTACTGCATTAACACTATCATCATCCCAGCCTTTTCTTATTTTTAAAGTAACTGGCTTTTCAGAATTTTTAACTACTGCAGTTAGAACCTCTGCTGCTAATTTAGGATTTCTCATTAGAGCAGACCCATCTCCATTTTTTATAACCTTTGGAGCTGGACATCCCATATTTATATCTAATATTTCATTTGGATATTGATTCATAATGATGGCCGCTTTACCCATAAATTCTGGGTCTGAGCCAAATATCTGAACTGCTACTGGATGTTCATCTTTATCCATTCTTAGCATCTTTTTAGTATTTTCATCATCATAACAAAGAGCTTTAGCATTTATCATTTCTGTATAAAGCATTCCACAGCCCTTCTCTTTGCATATAGTTCTGAAAGGAAGATCTGTTACACCTGCCATAGGAGATAAAAAAACTTCATTATCCAATTGAACATTTCCTATTTTCATCTTATGTCTCCTTTTAATTATGAATTATTTATAATGATTAACATTTTTTCAAATTTTAATTATCCACCTTAAATATATTATTACAAATCTCAAAAATATACTATTATTATTTTGGATTGTATTTTTTTACATATAAAAAGGAATTGGAGTTATTCCCAATTCCTTAATTGTTTTACTTATTTTTTAAATGTATTAATCTTAAACCTTCTAATGTTAAGAATTTATCTATATGATCTATGCTATCAGTTTCTGAATGAATAAGAGAAGATAAACCTCCTGTAGCTACAACTTTTATATCTTCGCTACCTAATTCTTTTTTCATCATTGATATTATTTTTTCTACTTGCCCTACATATCCATATATTATTCCTGCTTGCATTGCTTCCACTGTAGCTTTACAGATTGTTTTTCCTGGTTTAATAAGTTCTACCCTTGGAAGTTTTGCTGCACCGTTAAATAATGCTTCACTTGATATTTTAAGTCCTGGACAAATTGTCCCACCTAAATATTCTGCTTTATCAGATATTGCACAGAATGTTGTTGCTGTTCCAAAATCAACTATAATTAGTGGACTACCATATTTTTCGATGGCAGCTACAGCATTTACTATTCTGTCAGCTCCTACTTGTTTTGGATTATCATATTTTATATTTAAACCTGTTTTTATACCAGGGCCTACTATCATTGGCTTTTTATCACAATACTTTATACAGAAATTTTCTAAAGCATGCATTACATTTGGAACAACTGAAGATATTATTACATCATCAATTGATTTTATATCTATATTATCATGTGCTAATAGATTTCCTATTAACATACCGTATTCATCAGATGTTTTGTGTATATCAGTACATATTCTCCAATCTTTAACTAGAGATTTATCTTTATATATACCAATAACCATATTTGTATTTCCTACGTCAAATACTAATAGCATATATTAAACCTTCTTTCTATTTTTTGCCTTTTCTAATTAATGCTACTGAAACTGCCGATACTATTAATCCTGCAACTAAAGCTTCTGGAATTCCACTTGTTAAAACTATTCCAAATAAAAGTTTTGCTGCATTTGCACCTTTTTGTTCAATAAGTCCTAGGTATTTATCTGCATATAATATATAAATCATACCTAGCACACCAGCTGTATTAGTAAGAGATCCTATTATCCCTGCTATAAAACCTGATGCGTATACTCTTTTGCTTATTTTATATACTCCTTGATATACATAATAAGCTACTACACCTATTAATATTCTAGGTAGCACAGATACTAATGGATTTAAAAATAAAGGAGACAATGTTACTGGTTGAGTAATTGCATTCCATAAACTTGTTAATCCAAATATTAATCCTATAATAGCTCCTACTACTGGACCTTCCACAATAGCTCCTATAATAACTGGTATATGCATTATAGTTGCTTTAATAGGTCCTATAGGTATATAACCTATAAAAGGAATCATTGACATCATAACAGAAATTGCAGATAGCACTCCTATTACGGCCATTTTTCTTACATTCAGTCTTTTTTGTACTGATGTACGTGTGTTAATCATAATAAAAAATACACCCCCGTTCCAGCTCATTAAAGATGCCGGACTATTTTAGTTATTTTGTTTTTTGACTTTTGCGACTATTAATCGTCTCGTAAGTCAGACTCTTCGTTAAAAAGATGTCAGCTATATAACAAGACAATTTTAACAGTACACTTTTGCGATGTCAATAATATTATAATTCCATATTATATAAATTTCCTTATGATAATATTATTATTTACTTTCTTGCAACTCTTTATAAGAAACAATATTTTGAATAGATTTAGCATTTTTAATTGCATTTATTATACTTTTTTCTACAACTTCTGTAGCTAAAGAGCCTAATAAAGTTAAATCTGCTTCCACTTCTATCTCTCCTGTAGACATTGTAAATATTGTGTCCCCATCATGAGGAGTATGTATAGGGAATATAGCTTTAGCATATCCATCATGGGACATTTGAGATATCTTTTTACATTGTGCTTTTGTTAATTTAGCATTAGTTGCAACGACTCCTATAGTAGTGTTATCTATGCTAAATCCACCTTTCATCACACCTTGTTTCATCATTTCATAAGTATTTAATAATTCATTTTTATCATCATTTAGCACTCCTGCTATTACTTGTCCATCTTCATATACATCTCCAAAAGCATTAACAGCTATTAAAGCAGATACTACTATTCCATTATCTAGTTTTATAGAATAACTTCCTATTCCGCCTTTTGTTACATAATCTAGACCTTTTACTTTTCCAACAGTTGCACCGCAACCTGCACCATAGTTTCCTTGTTTTAATTCTGTTTCACTGGCATTTAAACAAGCTTTATATCCCATTTCTTTGTCTGGTCTTACTTTATAATCTCCCACAGCTAAATCAAATAATACAGCTCCTGTTACAATAGGAACTTTACAAACACCTACATCAAACCCAATATTTTTTTCTTCTAAGTATTTACTTACACCACAAGTTGATTCTAGTCCAAAAGCCGAACCTCCAGATAATACAACTGCATGAACTTTTTGAACAGAATTTATAGGATCTAGCAAGTCCGTTTCTCTAGTTCCAGGAGCAGATCCTCTAACATCAACTCCACAAGTTGCTCCATTTTCACAAATAACTACGGTACAACCAGTTAAAGCTTTTTCATCTTCTACTTGTCCAACTTTTAATCCTTTTACATCTAAAATGTTATTATACATAACCCTTAACACCTCTTATAGAAACTTCACCTGACATAATTTCTCTTATACTATCATTGTTATCTTTTATGATTAGATTTCCGTCCTTGTTCAAATCTATACATTTTACTAATTCTCTTTCATCACCTTTTATTATATATATTTCTTTACCAATAATAGCTGAATATTCTTTGCATACATTTATAGTTTCTTCACTTCTATTATTTTCTATATAATCTTTATATAATTTTTCAAATTCATAAATAATTTCTGTTACTATTTCTAATCTAGATAAATCATAATTTTCTTTATATATAGATGTAGCTTTATCTTCTAACTCTCCGTCAAACTTTGTATTTTTGACATTCATGCCTATCCCAACTACAACATAATTAATTCTTTCTATTTCAGCAGATAATTCAGTTAATATCCCACTTATTTTTTTGTTATTTATAATAATATCATTTGGCCATTTTATTTTTGCTGGTACTTTTAAGTTATTTAATGATTTAACTATAGCGGCTCCTGCAATTAATGTTATAAATGGAGCTTTAACTGGTTCAACCTCTGGCTTAAGTATTATACTCATCCATATGCCTTCATTAGCCTCAGATTCCCATTGTCTACCCCATCTACCTTTTCCTCTTGTTTGTTCTTCACTAATAACCACAGTACCTTCTTCTACTTCATTTGCTATTTTTTTTAAATAATCATTAGTTGAATCCACTGTTTCTAAATGAATTATATTTTTACCTATAAAATCTGTTTTTAAATTATGATATATATTTTGAGGATTTAATAAATCATCATTAGAACCTATTAATCTATATCCTTTTCTGTTAACAGACTCAATATTATATCCTTCTTCTCTTAAAATATTAATATGCTTCCATACTGCCGCTCTAGATATACCTAATTGTTTTGACAACTCTTCTCCTGATATAAAATTATCTTTATTATCTAAAATTATTTTAATTATTTTATCTCTCATAATTTACTCCTACTTATTTTCCTTTTTACTAGATTAATTATACACCAATTATACTATATATAAATAAAAACAGGACTTTGTATAAAGCCCTGTTTTGAATTGATTATATTAATTTTCATCTTCAGGTAATCTAAATTTTTCTATTTTAGAATTATCTAAATTACTTTTTTGCGAATCTGTTTTTTCTGTTTCATTATTATGATTATCTAGCTTAGTTTCTTTATCTCTTTTTTCAAATACAGCTTTTTCATCTAATGATAACTCTTCATTAAATGCTTGTATAAATTGATCTGCATCAAGAGTTTCATATAGTAATAAACCTTTTGCAACATAATGTAATTTATCCATATTTTCATTTAATATACGTTTACATTGTGCATAAGCATTTTCTACTATTTCTCTAACTTCTTTATCTATTTCATAAGCTATTTCTTCTGAGTAATTTTTCTTAGTTGTTATGCTATTACCTAGGAATACTTCATCATCGCTGTCTCCATATACCATAGGTCCCATTTTTTCACTCATACCATATTTAGTTACCATAGCTCTAGCTATATTTGTAACTCTTTCTAAGTCATTTGATGCACCTGTAGATATATCATCCATTATTAATTCCTCAGCAACTCTACCACCAAGTGCCATTATTATAGTTTCTAACATTTCTTTTTTAGTACCATACATTTGGTCTTCTTGTGGTAATGGTTCTGTAAATCCTCCAGCTCTACCTCTTGGTATGATTGTAACTTGGTGAACTGGATTTACGTTAGGAAGTACATGCATACAAATAGCATGACCTGCTTCATGATAAGCTGTAAGCTTTCTATCTTTATCACTTATAACTCTAGATTTCTTAGCCACACCAACCATAACTTTTGTTATAGCTTCTTCTATTGTATCCATATGGATTTCTTTTTCTTTTTTTCTAGCTGTTAATATAGCAGCTTCATTCATTATGTTTTCTATATCAGCAGGAGTAAATCCTGGAGTTCTCTTAGCTAATACTTCTTTATCAACATCATCTGCTAAAGGTTTATTTTTTGAATGTACTTCAAATATAGCTTCTCTACCTCTGACATCTGGTACTCCAACTACTACTTCTCTATCAAATCTACCTGGTCTAAGTAATGCTGGATCAAGTATATCTGGTCTATTTGTAGCAGCCATTATGATTATACCTTGGTTAACACCAAAACCATCCATCTCTACTAGAAGTTGATTAAGTGTTTGTTCCCTTTCGTCATGTCCACCACCAAGTCCAGCTCCTCTTTTTCTACCAACAGCATCAATTTCATCTATGAATATGATTGCAGGTGAATTTTTCTTTGCTTGTTCAAATAAGTCTCTTACTCTTGATGCACCAACACCAACAAACATTTCAACGAAATCTGAACCACTTATGCTGAAAAACGGTACTCCTGCTTCTCCTGCTACAGCTCTTGATAAATATGTTTTACCTGTACCTGGAGGACCTACCATAAGTATCCCTTTAGGAATTCTTGCACCTAAATTAATATACCTTTTTGGATTTTTTAAGAAATCAACAACTTCTCGTAAATCTTCTTTTTCCTCGGTTAATCCTGCCACATCTTTAAATGTGACTCTTGTTTTTTCATCATCTTTATGAACTCTGGCCCTAGATTTGCCAAAACTCATAACTTTTCCGCCTCCACCTTGAGACTGATTCATAAATATAAACCATATTATGATCATAAATCCAATTAGAAGGACAGTTGGCAGCATACTTACAAACCATGGTGTTTGTGGTTGTGCTTCTCCATCAATTACTAATTTATTTTCTGCTGCTTGATTTAGTATTTCATTAGCAAGTTTATCTCCTAATACTTCATTAGGTATGTATGATGTAAATTCTTTATTTGAATCTTTTATTTTTCCTGTAACTGAAGTCCCCTCAACAAAATGTATTCTAGATATATTTTCTTCAGTTAAATATTTATAAACCTTTGAAAACTCTAACTCTTCAACTTGAGTTGTTTTAGTACCTGAAAATTGAACAATACCAATTATTATAATAAATAGTAACAGATAAAAAACTGCTCCTTTTAAAAATCTGTTCAAAAGAAGCCCTCCTTTCAATAAGTTGTTTTTTCCCTAAATTTTCTTAAAGCAAATCTTTAAGACTTCTTTTGTGTTTTCATCCACCTTATATTCTTCACTATTTCTAAAATTTCCAACACATAAAATTCCATTATCATCTTGTAAAACAGGAATTCTATCTCTTTCTTCTTTTGGAATTTTTAAATCTATGAATAATTGTTTTAATTTTTTACTTCCCATAGAAAGTTTTATTTTGTCCCCAGACTTTCTACTTCTTACAACTATCCCCCCTTTAATTTTATTGCAATCAAACCATTTTAATGATTTATCCTTTTTCAAAGCTTTATATCTACTTATTGTCATAACCTCAGTTTCAACAATGATATTAGCTTCATTTATTTTGACAAATCCATTTTTAGGTAACTCATAAGAAAATTCTACTTCTTCAAATACAATTTCTTTTGTTGTAAATAATAATTTATCTTTTTTTCTATAAACAAATAATCCTCTTGGAAGAACTATTTTTTTATCAAGCTTATTTTCATTTTCCAATTCCATAACTTCTTCTATATGTTTTTGATCTATAAAATTTGTATCTCCTAAAACATATTTTATACCATGCCTAATGATTCTACTTTTTAATGATTTATGTAAATTTATATAATTATTTAATTTTATTTCTAATTCATCTTCATTTTTTGAGGATACTTTATCAAAAGCTTTTATAGCTTCTTCTTCTATAAAATCATTGTCACTTTTTAAGCTATTACTCATTCTTACTATGGATTCAGTCACATTGGAATTGAAGTTTTCCTTCATATAAGGAATAAGTTCTAATCTAATTTTATTTCTTGTATAAATAGTTTCTAAATTTGTGGCATCTATTCTTGGGGTTAGTTTATGTTCTTCACAGTAAGCTTCTATATCAGCTCTTTCTATATCTAAAATAGGTCTAATTATGACACCATCTCTCATATAATCTATACCTTTTAGACCTTGTAAACCTGTTCCTCTCATCATACGCATCAGTACAGTTTCTGCTTGGTCATTCATATTATGAGCTATAGCTATTTTATCTGCATTTAAGCTTTCTTTTATTTCAAAGAACATTTCATATCTTAGTTTTCTTGCACCTTCTTCTATAGATAATTTATTTTCTTTGCAATATTTTGGAACATCTATAGATTTAACAAAAAAAGTAATTCCTAAACGCTCACATAAATCAGAAACATATAAAGCATCCTTTTGAGCTTCCATACCTCTAATTTGATGATTTAAATGAGCTGCATATACGTCTATGTCTAAAACATCCTTCATTCTATTTAATAAATGTAATAGACAAACTGAGTCAGGTCCTCCTGAAAGCCCTAAAACAATCTTATCGCCTTTTTCAATTAAGTTATATTTTTTTATCGTACTTAGCGTTTTCTCAAATATCATATTTTATACCTCTTATAATTAATCTTATCAATCAGTAATTTAATTACTTCATCTAGTTCTATTAACTTTACATTGACGAAATTCTTGACTACTAGTACTATTTTCTATAAAAAAACTTCAAATCCTTGTTTATATTTATCCTATTTTTATAAAGAACATTATTAAACACTATAGTTATAATGATAACAAATAAATGAAACAAAAGGTAGTATTTTAACTACCTTTAATTTCATTTAATTTAAAATATTTATTTTTTATGTAATTTATTTACCAATATATATTTTTATTACATTACGACCTTTAAACATGTCCATTATTTCTATATTATAGTCAACATTTATAATAATATCTTCTTCCATGTTTATATTTAGTTTTGTAGTTTTAGTTTCAACAACAAACATACCTTGTGGTGTTGCATAATTAGAATTAATAGTTTGGTTTTCTCTGAAAGTCATTGTTGAATTAATTTCACCAAATCTTTTTATTGTAACTTTTTCGCCTTCTATTTTTATAGAAGTTGTAGTTTCAACATCATTTTCCTTTTCCTTATAAACTACATAAGTATTATCATTTTTTTCATATAAAGTTCCCGTAGCTTCAACTTTTATGTCATTTTTTTCTCCATATTCATTATATTGAATCGTATGGATATTAACTTTAACTTCCAATACATTGCCTCCTTTTTAAATATGGGTTTTCTACATAAAAACATTTAGTTTTATGTTTAACTATCTAAATGATAATTATAATTTATTTTATAAAAAAAATAAAGGAGTAAAACTCCTTTATTATTTAGCAAAAACATGATTTCCTATTCTCAAGTGTGGATTTAGTGTATTTATCCAACTACATGTTGATATATCTGGATTCCAAAAATATATGGCATTATTAGTTGGATCATTTCCATATAGGGCTTCTTGAGCAGCTCTATATGTTGAACTAGTTGGCTGTGCATTAATTCTACCATTTTTGACTACAGAAAATGCATTTTTCTGATATATAACACCTTCTAAGGTGTTTGGAAATCTAGAATCTTTTACTCTATTAATTACAACAGCTGCCACAGCAACTTGTCCTTCATAACTTTCTCCTCTAGCTTCACCTGCAACCAATTTGGATAATAACATTATTTCTTCATCATTTAAATTTATAACGGCTTCTTTCTTTTCTGTTTTATTATTTAAATAATAATATTCTAAACCATACGTATAACTTTCTCTTATGAATATACTTCCTAAAACTATTAATGATATCATAAGTGCTTTATACCACCTATGCATAATAAAAGTCACTCCTTTTTATCTTTATTCTTTTCTTTACTTTTTATTAAAATATATTTTGAAATACTTCTGTTATTTTAAATTTAAATTCTAAATTTTTAACTTCACTTTTATTTTTAGCCATTATTAAATCATATTCTTCTTCTGTTAACACTTCCTTTAATTTTTTGTCTGTTTTTTCATCTATAATTCCATTTTGGTCATCTACAAAACAAAGAGGAGGAAACATTACACACCACCAGTTTTTCCCCTTCCCTTCTCCTATAATTATTCTTAAAGCTTTATATTTACCAGCTGGCAAAACCACACTTGAGTATTGCTTTGCTGGGAAATTACTATATTCTAGTCCAACTTTTACAGTATAGTTATATCCATTCTTAGATATAACTTTTTTACTTATGTTCTCTAATGTTTTATATTCATTTTTTATAATTTTTTCACTTTCTTCTATAGAATTAGAGTTTTCTAATTTTGGTTGTAAGTAAGATATCACTTCATCTCTTACTTTTAATTTTAATTTTTGATCTTTATCTGAATCACTATTTGCTATAACATGAAATCTTATTAGTTTATCTTTATAATCATAAGTGCATGCTTCAATTTTATTGACTTCTTTTATTATTACAAAAGTAGAAGTTATTAAGATAACAACTAAAATGCTAGCTAATATATATATTCTATTTCTTATATTTTTAATATTCATAATTATCCCCCTCAAAATTCATTTATATTTTGAGTGTATCCATTTATTAATTTTTTATACAAAATTTCACTTACCAACTTTTTATTCTACTTTTTTGTATTAAAAAAAGAAGGCCTAGCCTTCTTAAATTATAATTCCAATATTGCTTAAATATTTGCTGTATTTTCCATGAAAAATTGCTCTGCCAATTCTATATGCTCAGTTGCATACTTCTTGGCTAATTCCCCATCTCCTGTTTTTATAGCTTGTAATATTCTATTATGCTCTTCTACTAAACTTAATGATGCATCATAATTAGAAACATATGTCACCCTAAACCTATGAACTTGTTCCCATAGCGATGTTATAAGTTGATATAATTTTTTATTATTTGCCATCATAAATATCTTCTCATGAAAATCAATATCCTTTTTTAAAACACCTTCTATATCAGCTTCTCTTACACAAGTTTCAAATTCCTTTGCTACTTTTTCTAAAGCAACGATTTCTTCATCGCTTCTTCTTTCTGCTGCTAAATATGCTGCCAATCCTTCTAAGCTAGCTCTTATTTCTAACACATCTATTAAATCTTTAAATGACATATTAGCTACATAAGCTCCTTTTCTTGGTAACATAACTACTAAACCTTCTAACTCTAACTTTCTTATTGCTTCCCTTATAGGTGTTCTACTTACTCCTAATTGTTCTGCTAATTGAACTTCCATAAGTCTTTGTCCTGCTTTAAGGTTTCCATCCAATATAGCTGCTCTTAAGTTTTCAAATACTACATCTCTTAATGGTTTGTAATTATCCAAATTAATTTTTGTTAAACTATCCATATATTTCAACCCCCTTATTATGGCTTTTAACTATGTACACTTGGCTAAACTTTTTCAATAACTTATTTTTACAGTTTTCAGCATCTTCCCTATTTCTATATAAACCAAAAACTGTTGGTCCACTCCCACTCATCATTGATCCTAGAGCATCATTTTCCATCATAATTTTTTCTATTTCTTCTATAACTGGATATCTCTCCCTAGTAACCTCTTCTAATACGTTATACATATTATCAGCTATTTGTTGAATTTTATTTTCTTTTAATAGCTGAATTAATAATTTATTATTTGGTCTTTTTTCAATAATTTTCGAGTCAATTTCTTCATAAATTTCTTTTGTAGACACAAATAATTCTGGCTTACAAACTAATATAAATATATTTTCTGATAAGCCATCTATTTTTGTTAATTTCTCACCTATATTTTCAGCTAAAGCTGTTTGTCCCCCTATGCAAAATGGCACATCAGCTCCCAATTTTAATCCCAATTCTTTTAGTTTATTTTCACTTAATTTAAGTTGCCATAATTGGTTTAAACCTACTAAAACTGCGGCTGCATTACTACTGCCACCTGCCATGCCTGCTGCAATTGGTATATTTTTTTCAATAATTATTTTTACACCTTCTTTTATATTATATTGTTTTTTTATTAAATCTGCTGCTTTATAAACAATATTTGTACTATCCAAAGGTATATCTAAACTATTACTCTCTATTATTATAGTATCTTCTTTTAGAGAAAAAATCTTTATTTTATCAAATAAATCAATAGTTTGCATTATCATCTCAACTAAATGATATCCATCTTCTCTTTTCCCTAATACATCTATAGATAAATTAATTTTAGCTCGACTTTTTAGTTGTATAGAATTCATTTTATCCTCCTTGTATGTAAGTGTACTTCGTATAATGGATTCTTGAATTATAATTATTATACTACAAAAACAAAATAATAGGGGTTTTATCCCCTATTATTTTGTTCTTTTGTTAGTTTACTAATCTATATTTGATACTTTTTTTTGTAAAATCAAACATTTTCCTGCTTTAATTGGTTCATCCAACTTTATTTCATTTACTTCTGCAATTTCTTCTTCAGTTGTATTATATTTTTTAGCTATATCCCATAGATTATCTCCGTCTTTGCAGACATAAACTATTATACTTGGTGCCATAGAAAGATCATAATCACCTTGATCTTCACCTTTTATAATAAAACTTTCTGATTTTTTCTCTATAGCTTCTGTAAATCTTCTTACCTTTACTACTAAATCTATTTGTTCCCTATTTAAATCTGCTTCAACTTTATCTATGCATACAGTATTAAATATAGAACAAGTATCACTTACATTCTCAATTGTCACATCATTTTCAAAAGGAATTTCATCAGATATTTTATATATCATTTTTTCACCTTCTACAGGTACAAATAATATAACTGCTTTTATTATTCCTTGTATTATACTTTTATTACCTTCTACATAAGCATTTTCTATTGATATAGATGGGCATACACTTACAATATCCTTAATTTGTATATTATCATCTGGAGAATTTAATGTTTCTCTCACTGTAAAATTATCTGTCATAGAACATAGAGTTTTATTTAAATTTATTAATCTATAGTCAAATTTAACTATTTTTTGTGGTGAATATGCATCTTGTAAAACTTCTCTTGTAACTTCGTCAGTAACTTTTACTTTACAACATACTGTACATTCTATCTCTAGCATAGATGTATTACTCTCAGAATTTTCTCTAAAGTTATAATCAAAATCTCCAATGCTTAATAATGTTTCTTCTTGCATTCCATCAAATGCACCTGGAACTTCTATAAACTGAGTGAAATCTATTCCAACTTTATCTAGTTCTACTGCATCACCTTCCATAGTACAAGCTAAAGGATTAATTTCTAGAACTCCACCTATTATTACTTTATTATCAGTAATTCTACTTTCCTTAACTTTCACAACTGGAGTAATATTAATTATGGCAGCAACTTCTTCTGAACTTATGGCAATAGTATCTCTTATAACACTTTCTGTTTTTTCTATTCCAACAATATCTTGATATGCTATTTCTTTTCTATGCTTTTGAATACATTCAACTTGAGAGACATCTTTTACAATATCAAGTCTTTGCTTTTCAAATAAACTTCCCTTAATATTCATAAGTGCCCCGATTCTTATTTTTCTTTCATTTAATATGGTACAGTCAATATGTTCAATTTCAGGATATAACATATATTCCATATCTTGAACTATATTATCTTTCTCAACAACTTCATTAATATCTACTTTTCCATTAATATTTGATAAAGTAGTTTTATCATCGGCAATATAAATTACATTATAATTAAGGAATCCCCTACAAACAAGCTTTCCATCTGATACCTCAATTTTACTCAATGCTATGTATCCTTGAGTATCAATGATTTCATAAACATCAGACTTAATGTCTGGTACTACTGCTTCCGATTCAATAAATGTTTGATATTTACCAAAATCTATTCTGCTATCTATTTTTATTATATCTTTGATTAATTCCATATTTGCCCCTCCTAAATATAAATAACTATCACACTATATTTATATTTAAAGAGCAAAAAAAAAATTACACCTAATTTAATAGGTATAATTCTAACTCACACTTAATTCATTTTCCGCTTTTTTACTTTCTTTAAAAACTTGTAATTTAACATTTTCTGTTAACAAGTCAGAATAGCTATAAGATACTCTTTGGTATCCACTTCCACTTGCCTCTAATTTTACAATGAAAACACTAGGATAGACATTTTCTAATATTCCCCTTCTTGTCATAACCTGTTTCCTTCCCTTATTTGCCTTTAATATTATCCTCTTACCTAAATGTTTTTTCAAACTTAATCTAATATTATCTAAAGTTTGAACAGTAGCCATAATATCACCCTCTTTTAGTTTCTATGTTTACATAATATCACAAAAAGAGGGTTCTGTCAAATGTTTTAACTAATTATTTTATATATTTTTGCGCTAATTGTCAATACTATTTTAAAAGAATACAGTATAATTTTATTAAATAATAATTTTAATATTGATTTATATTAATCTAGGCATTGCCCATCTAAATTTCCCCCTTGTTTCAAATCCACCTATCCCTTTATAACCTGTTATTGTTTGTTCTATTACTTCTTCTATGGGCACAACCATATCAATTCTTGAGCAAGCTATTTTTTCAACTATAAAAACAGGATCTAGAGCATGTATCATTATCCTTCCTGGAGAGCTCGCATAATTAGCTCCTGACCTTATTATTTGCTCATAATTTGATTGACAAGCACCTGCAAAAATCACTAAGTTATCAAAATCTGGTTGCCATTTTCTTGCTTCTCTTACGCATTTTATAAAATTATAAGAGTTTTTATAATTGTTTATATCTTTTAAGTTTCCTTTTTTAGATGTTATGGCATCATGACCTGTAACTACTAAAATATCTGGTTTATGTTTTTCTAAAAGCGATTTAACTTCTCTATATTGATTTGCTTCTGGAATAGCCACCCCTACTGCAGGTATTCCAAGTTCAGTATAAACATCTAAACATATTTTTAAATATTCTTTATCCCCATCTATTTGTAAAACCTTTCCCGGTATTCCATAAACATTAGTACTAGACTGCAATTTAGGAGCTCCTCTATACATATTTTGTCTTTCCTTTGCATCAATTACAGATCTATATAATAAATTTTGAACATTTTTATCTATTAAAAATTCTCTCATATCATTTTTTTCAACCAATACTAAGTCATCCAAATATGCATCAGCTATTAATCTAAATGCTACACCTTTTAAAAGTGCTATTTTTTTGTTGTTTTCATCCTTCGAAAATCCTGTTATTTTGAATATTATATCTTGATTATAAGATTTTCTAGTTACTATATCTCCTTCTTTCATGGTCCCCCTCTTTAAATAAACACTTTTTATTTATTTTATGTTTAAAAAAATATT
>OGCQ01002651.1_pt1 | contig 17688 bp, 15 predicted proteins | sample 1570161 | NCBI WGS metagenome assembly OGCQ01 (sample SAMEA4384402, study PRJEB24528) | human gut metagenome
AGCCGCCGGAGCGGTGCTTAAGCCGTAAGGCGGGAATTATGCGGTGTTGCCCTAACTCCTACTTCCTAACTCCTACCTTCCCAAGGGGGGATTTTACCTGAAAGTCGAAGAACTTTTTATTTCGGAGTCCTGCACGGTGCTGGATACGATGAAAAAGCTGGATGAAACGGGCCAGCGCATCCTGTTTATTGCGCCGGAGGGCAAGCTGAAGGCCGTTGTGACAGATGGGGATATCCGTAAGTGTATCCTGCGCGGCGGCGCGCTCAGCGCCCCGCTGACCCAGGCTGCCAATTATCACCCCCACAGCCTGCCGGTGGCCGAGCGCGGCCGCGCCCGCGCCGAGCTGCAGCGCCTTGGCATTGATGCCCTGCCCATTCTGGACAAGCACGGCGTCATCACCGATATTGTGTTTGCGGGCGGCGTGGATGTGGACAACCGCAAAAAGGTGGATATCCCCGTTGTGATGATGGCGGGCGGCCTTGGCACGCGGCTGTACCCCTACACCAAAATTCTGCCCAAGCCGCTGATTCCGGTGGGGGAACAGCCCATTGCCGAGCTGATTTTTTCCCGCTTCCGGGATTTTGGCTGCCGCCATATGACGATGATTGTCAACTACAAGCGCGGCATGATCAAGAGCTACTTTGCCGACCTGGAAAAGGACTATACCGTTGACTTTATTGACGAAGATGTGTTCATGGGCACCGGCGGCGGGCTCTGCCTGCTGAAAGGGCGGATGGATTCCCCGTTTTTCTTTACCAACTGTGATACCCTACTGGACCTGGATTACGGCGACCTGTACCAGTACCACAAAGCCCACGGCAACCTGGTTACCATGGTATGCGCGTTCAAGCACTATGTCGTGCCTTACGGTGTTGTTGAACTGGGCGAAGACGGTGGCATTGCCGCCATGCGGGAAAAGCCGGAGCTGAACTTTTTGACCAACACCGGCGTTTACGTTGTGGAGCCGCGCGTGGTGGAAGAGATGAAGATGGGCGAAGTGATCGGCTTCCCTGATGTGATCGACCGCTACCGCGCCGCCGGTGAAAAAGTAGGCATCTACCCCATCAACGAAAGCTCCTGGATGGACATGGGCCAGATGGAAGAGCTGGAAAAGATGAGAAGAAAGCTGGAACAACAGAGCTGAGTTAGGAGTTAGGAGTTAGGAGTAATTTATGCCTGTAACGATCATTGCTGAAGCCGGGGTAAACCACAACGGCGATTTGGAAACCGCCAAGCGGATGGCTTATGTGGCTAAGGAATGCGGTGCAGATATTGTAAAATACCAGACCGCTGTGCCGGAGCTTGTGGTGAGCAGGTTCGCCGAAAAAGCCGAATACCAGAAACAGACCACCGATGCCGCCGAAAGCCAGCTGGAGATGATTCGCAAGCTGCATTTTTCGTTTGAGGGCCACCGGGAACTGAAAGAATACTGCGATTCCATTGGCATCCAGTATCTTTCCGCGCCGTTTGATATCCCCAGTGTGCGGTTTTTGGGCACACTGGGCATGCCGCTCATTAAAATTCCGTCCGGTGAGATCACCAACCTGCCCTATCTGGAAGAGATCGGCAAGCTGCACACCCCGGCGCTGCTTTCCACCGGCATGTGCAACTTAAGCGAGATCACCGACGCCCTTGGCATCCTGGACGACAACGGCTGCCCGGAAGTGACCATTCTGCACTGCAACACCCAGTACCCGACTCCCTATGAGGATGCCAACCTTACCGCCATGCTGGAGCTTTTTGACCAGTTCGGCCTGCCGGTCGGGCTTTCGGACCACACGCCGGGTTGGGAATGCGATGTTGCTGCCACGGTACTTGGTGCGCAGGTGATTGAAAAGCACTTTACGCTGGATAAATCCTGGCCCGGACCGGACCAAAAAGCCAGCCTGGACCCGACCGAGTTCAAGGCCATGGTACAGGCCGTGCGCCATGTGGAAGCCGCCCTTGGCGACGGCCACAAGCACCTGACCGCCAGCGAAGCCCCCAACAAGGCCATTGCCCGCAAGAGCATTGTGGCCGCGCGGCCCATCAAGGCGGGCGAAGTGTTCACCGCCGAAAACTTGCTGACCAAGCGCCCCGGCGATGGTATTTCCCCCATGCTGTGGTACACCGTCCTTGGCCAGACCGCCAAGCGCGACTTTGCCGAAGACGAAAAGATCGAGCTGTGATTTTTATGGGGGGTTCTCCGGCCTTTTTGCAAAAAGGCCTCGGCGAAAAACTCTGAATAGAAATAATAGAATTGGGACTTCATCGTAATATCCGTGGGATGGCTCCCTCTTAGCCGCTTTGATGCATTTTAAGCGGCAATATTGGGCAGGGTTTATTCCGTGATTTTTTATGCACGCAATAAGGAACCACCCCTCAGGCCGCATCGCGTCCAGCTCCCCTCCAGGGGAACCAATACAAAATTAAAACCCGCGGCAGCTCCCCTTTGAGGGGAGCTCCGGCAAAGCCGGTGAGGGGTGGTTTCCTACGCAGAGCCTGATAAACAGCGGCATATGTAGCAAAGACCCGCCTGCGGGACGATGCGAGCATCTTCCCCTACAAATCAGGCCCTGATTATCACAAATTGCATTGTGCAACAAGGCAGGGTCACGGCGGGATGAGGGCATCCCGCCCTACAGATATTTTCTGATGTTCCGCCACCAACCTTACCCCATCTCCCATTCTTCATTTCTCGTTCCGAATTGATTTAACTCCTCCCTCCTAACTTCTAACTATTATGAAAAACATCACCATCATCACCTCCACCCGTGCGGAATATGGGCTGCTGCGGCCGGTTATCCAAAAGGTTGCGGCGGCACAGGACCTGCAATTACAGCTGGTTGTTACCGGGGCACATCTCTGTGCCCGGTTTGGCAATACGGTGCAGGAAATTGAGGCTGACGGCCTGCCCATTGCGGCCCGCCTGCCGATTTTTGAAGAAGAGAACCCCAACGAACCGGTGGCCCTTACCATTGCACGCACCATCACGGTATTTGACGGCTATTTTGCCGCCCACCGCCCGGATGCGGTGCTGCTTCTGGGCGACCGCTTTGAAATTTTTGCGGTGGCTACAGCGGCTGCGGCACGGCATATCCCCATTGCGCATATTTCCGGCGGGGATGTAACCCTTGGCGCGGCGGATGAATACTACCGCCACTGCATCACCAAAATGGCGGCGCTGCACTTCCCCAGCTGTGCCGAAAGCGCGGCCCGGCTGGTGCGCATGGGCGAAGCCCCCGAAACCGTGTTCTGCGTGGGCGGCCTGGGCGATGAAAACATCCGCACCCTGCCCAAAATGACGCGGCAGGAATTGTGTGCTTCCACCGGCTTTGACCTGATGCAGCCTTTTGCCATCGTGACCTACCACCCCGAAACTTCCGCCGCGGCGGGCGATCCTGCCGCGCAGGCGGATGCCCTGTGCGCCGCAATGGAAGCGGTTCCCGGCGTGTTCTGGTTGATCACCGGTTCCAACGCGGATGCCGGCGGCGCTGTGTGCACCGCCAAAATGCAGGCGTTTGCCGCCGCCCACCCGCAGCGTGCCGGGTTCATCAACAGCCTGGGGCTCAAGCGGTATCTTTCCGCCATGCAGTGCGCTGCGCTGGTGGTGGGCAATTCCAGTTCCGGCGTGGTGGAAACGCCCACGTTCGGTGTGCCGACCGTCAACATCGGCAGCCGCCAGGCCGGGCGCATCATCTGCCAGAACGTGCTGTGCTGTGCTGCCGCTGCCCCCGCAATCGAGGCCGCCCTGCGCCGTGCCCTGACCCCGGAATTTTCCGCCGTGGCCCACGCCGCACAAAGCCCCTATAACGGCGGCGATACCAGCGGCAAGATCTGCCGGGTTCTGGCACAATTTGACTTTGCCAAACCCAAAACGTTTTATGACGGCCCCGTGCCGGAATTTAACCCCAAAAGGAGCATCTCCCTATGAAAATTCTGATCGTTGGTCTGGGCAGCATGGGCAAGCGCCGTGCCCGCCTGACCAAAGGCATTGATTCCAGCATCCGCATTGCGGGTGTCGATACGGCGGAATCCCGCCGGGCGGAAGCCACCGACCTTGGCCTGATTGACGCCGCTTACCCCAGCATCGCTGAAGCCGTTGCCGCCGAAGCCCCGGACGCCGCCCTTGTTTGCACCGCTCCCCTGACCCACGCGGCCATCATCAGCGAGCTGCTGGACAACAGCCTGCCGGTATTTACCGAGCTGAATCTGGTTGCTGATGGCTATGAGGAAAACATGGCAAAAGCGAAAGAAAAAGGCGTGCTGCTGTTTCTTTCTTCCACCATGCTTTACCGGCGCGAAACTCAGTACATCAAGCAGCAGGTGGCTGCATTCGGCAAGCCGGTGCATTATATTTACCATATTGGCCAGTACCTGCCGGATTGGCACCCGTGGGAAAACTACAAAAACTTTTTTGTGGGCAACGCCCGCACCGGCGGCGTGCGCGAGATTTTTGGCATCGACCTGCCCTGGCTGCTGGATGCCTTTGGCGATGTGACCCATGTGACCGTGCAGGAGGACAGCATCAGCGACCTTGGGTTGCCCTATCCTGATTGCGTTACCCTGCTGCTGCGCCATGCTTCCGGCGCGCAGGGTGTGCTGGCAGCAGATGTGGTAAGCCCCAAGGCGGTGCGCAACTTTGAATGCTTTGGCGATGGTCTGCACCTGTTCTGGGAGGGCAACCCCAAAGCGCTGTATGAGTTCAAGAACGGTGACAAACAATTTGTGGACACCTACACCAGCTTTGAGCATGACAACCGCTACAGCGACAACATTGTAGAGAACGCCTATGTGGATGAGCTGACCAACTTTTTTGCCTGCCTGCGCGGCGAAGAAACGTCCCGCTGGAGCTTTGAAAAAGATTTGGCCGCCATCCGCATTATGGATAAAACCTGAAAATCAGTTAGGAGGTAGGAGGTAGAAGTTAGGGCAACACCGCACAATTCCCGCCTTACGGCTTAAGCACCGCTTCGGCGGCTGCGGCACGGCATCTGCGTTGCCAAAATGCTCGATAAGACATCCAGTATTATCTGCGCTTTTGGCTTAGCATCTGCCGCACCTCGCTCGCCGTATCGGCACTTAGAATTATGCGGTATTGCCTTAGGAGTTGAATGTGCGGCTTGCGCCGCGATTTTGAAATAAGGCAAAACCTGATATTCAAAATATGCGCGGATGCGCACACCAATAACTCCTACCTCCTAACTTAAAAGGGGGTCACCATGCTTACTGCCCTGTTTATCGGTCTTGGGTCCATCGGGACCCGGCATTTGAAAAATCTGACGGCGATCTGCGCACAGCGCGGGCTGGCGCTGCGGGCGGATGCGCTGCGCAGTGATTTAGCCCGCCCGCTGCGCCCCGGCGCGGCGGAGCTGCTGCACAGCCAGTTCACCACCTTGCAGGATTCCGCCGCCTTGCCGCACTACGATTTGGCGTTTATCACCAACCCCACCAGCCTGCACGCGCAGGCATTGGAGGAAATTCGCGGCCTGGCAGACGCGCTGTTTATCGAAAAGCCCATTGTTTCCGCCGAGCAGACGGATGTAGACCTTGCCACCCTGCTGCCCGCCGGGCAGAAAGCCTATGTGGCTGCACCCATGCGCTGGTGCGGCACCATGCTGGCGCTGAAAAATCACCTGCCCGGCCTGCGCCCCTACAGTGCGCGGGTGATCTGTTCCTCCTACCTGCCGGACTGGCGGCCGGGGGTGGATTACCGCACGGTGTACAGTGCCCACAAGGCCCTGGGCGGCGGCGTGACCATCGACCTGATCCATGAATGGGATTACCTGGTCGATCTCTTCGGCGTGCCGGAAACAATTTGTAATATACGCGGAAAATATTCCGATTTGGAAATCGATTCTGACGACCTTTCCATCTATATTGCCCAATATCCCACCCTGCTGGCGGAAGTGCACCTGGATTACTTTGGCCGCACCTACCGCCGCTCCATTGAGCTGTTCTGCAAGGATGGCAGCTGCGTGGCGGATTTTGGTGCCGGAACGCTGACCCTGCCCAACGGTGCGGTGGAACACTATGAGGAGGACGTCAACGAGCGCTACCTGCGCGAGATGAATTATTTTCTTGACTATGCCGCCGGGGAGGAAACCGAGAGCCTGAACCCGCCCGCCACGGCACTGCAAGTATTAAAACTGACATTGGGGGAACAACAATGAACCGTCTGTTGATCACCATCTGCGGCCGTGCAGGCAGCAAGGGTTTTAAGAACAAAAACCTCAAAACCTTCTGCGGCCACCCGCTGGTGTATTATTCGCTCAGCGCCGCCGAGCTGTTTATCAAAAAGCATCCCGAACTGCACATTGACATTGCCCTAAACACCGACAGCCCGGAGCTGGCCGAATTGGTTGCCTCCAAGTACCCGGAAGTCATCTTCCTGCCGCGCGGCGAGGAGCTGGGCGGCGACCGCGTGCCTAAGATGGCTGTCTATCAGGACAGTCTGCACCGCATGGAGGAACGCACCGGCCAGCCGTATGACTGGTACATGGACCTGGACATCACCAGCCCCCTGCGCACCGAATCGGACATCGAAAACGCCTTCGCCAAAAAACAGAGCCGCGATGATCTGGATCTGGTGTTCAGCGTGTGCGAAGCCCGCCGCAATCCCTGGTTCAATATGGTCAAAACTGTGGACGACCATGTTGAACAGGTCTGCAAAAGTGAGTTCACCGGCCGCCAGCAGGCTCCGGATGTGTATGATGTAAACGCTTCCATCTATGTCTTCAAGCGGGATTTCCTTGCCACCAACACGGACGGCATGCTGTGGCGCGGCAAGATCGGCATCAGCGTGATGATGGATACCGGCATTATTGATATCGACTCGGAGCACGACTACCTGTTGATGGAAGCCATTGCCCAGCACCTGTATGCCCATTACCCGAAGTTTGCCGCTGTGCAGGAGAACATTCGTGACTGACCTGGCGTTCAATCTGATCATGGACTGCGGCCAAGCTATGCTGGCCAATGGCGGCGAGGTGTTCCGCGCGCAGGACACCATGGAGATCATGGCCCGCAGCTTCGGCATTGTGGATTTCCATGTTTATGTGCTGACCAACGGCATTTTTGCTTCCGCCCAAAACGGAACGGTCAGCGCTGTGCGGCATGTTCCGGTGGTTTCCACCAACCTGGGCCATGTGGAGGCCATCAACGCCATTTCCCGCCGTGTGGCGGATGGCGAACTGGACTTGAACAGCGCCCAGCTGGAATTTGAGCGGATGAAGCGGATGCCCACCCTCTCCCCACTGTACAACTGTGCAGCAGGCACCATGGGGGCCGGCTGCTTTGCCATGCTGTTTGGCGGCGGCCTGCCGGAAATGCTGGTGGGTGCGCTGGGCGGGCTGCTGGCCTCCGCCAGTTCCTGCGCGCTCAGCAAGCACCATATCAGCCGCATTTTCCGCGATATGCTTTCCGCCATTGCCGGCACGCTGACCGCTTTGATTGCCCAGCTGGTCTACCCGGCCCTGCAGGTCAACTTTGCCATCATCGGCGCGCTGATGGTGCTGACCCCCGGCGTTGCCTTAACTATGGGCATCCGTGATATCATCAACAGCGATTATCTTTCCGGCACCATCCGGCTTGTGGATGCCCTGCTGGTTGCGGGATGCCTGGCTGTCGGCGTCACTCTGGGGTATACCTTATTAAGCACAGTAACGGGGGTGGTATGGTGAGTGCTGCTCCTGTCTGGTTTACCATGCTGGTTCAGTTTGTGGTTGCCATGGTTGCAACCATCTCGTTCGGCATCACCTTTCAGGTGGGCCGCCGCCATTACTGGACCTGCGGTTTTGTGGGGGCCGTTGGTTGGACGATCTACATTGCCTGCACTACCCTTGGCGGTATGACCGCCCCCATGGCCACACTGATTGCCACACTGCCGCTGGCTGCGCTTTCCCGCTTTTTTGCCATCCGGCACAAGGCCCCCATCACGGTATTTCTGCTGACCGGCATTTTTCCCCTGGTGCCCGGCGCGGGCATTTATTACACGGCTTACTATTTTTTGCGCAACGACCGCGCCCTGTGCACCAGCAAAGGCATTGAAACCTTAAAAGTTGCCGTTGCCCTGGCCCTTGGCATTGCCATCGTATGCTCCATCCCCCTGCCCAAGCGCCACGCCGCCAGCAGGCAGGCAAAATAAAAAATATGAAGCCCGGTGCTTCTTTGATATGCTACCCCTAGAGTAGACAGAGAAAAAACTCTGAAAGCTCTGGGGGTATTTTCATGTCAAGGATGCAACCAAAAACACAGCGTTCCATTATCGCGCACAAAAGCACCTGCGCACCGTCTGGTTCGATTCCTCGCTCGGGATACACAAAAAACACTCCAGCATAAGCTGGAGTGTTTCTGGTGACACACGCGGGAATCTCCCGCGGGCTAAAAAACAGTCCACTGGACTGTTTTTTGTGTGCTGCGGCACACTGCCCTGTTCGATTTCTCGCACGGGATACACGAAAAAACACTCCAGCATAAGCTGGAGTGTTTCTGGTGACACGCGCGGGAATCTCCCGCGGGCTAAAAAACAGTCCACCGGACTGTTTTTTGTGCGCTGCAGCGCACCGCCCTGTTCGATTCCTCGCACGGGATATACGAAAAAACACTCCAGCATAAGCTGGAGTGTTTTTTGGTGACCCGTGCGGGAATCGAACCCACGTTAACGGCGTGAGAGGCCGCTGTCTTAACCGCTTGACCAACGGGCCATGACCGCAAAAGATTGCTTGTATAATATACCAGATGAAACGCGGTTTGTCAACATATTTTTCAGGGCGAATGGGATAAAATGGAGAGAGATTTTTGGCCGGCAGCGTTATTCGGAAAATGTACGGTAGGTCACTGCGCCCGCAGTCGAACTTCAGAGGCCAACCAGACCGCTGATTCGGCTCTTGAACCGGAATAAGCCGTTCCCTACAGAGCTTTTTATAATAGGCAGCAGGCAATGCAAGCAATCTGTAGGGCGGGATGCCCTCCTCCCGCCGTGGAGAAACCTCTTTATCGACTGTGGCAAGCACTGCAAATGATTTGTAGGATCCGATGCTCGCATCGGGCTGTTGCCGCTCACCAAACTATACCTGCCAATTCCGCAAGGTTGCTGCGGGCTGATGACAAGCATCTGCCCCTACAAACAAAATCAAGGGCAATACCGCATAATTCTAAGTGCCGATACGGCGAGCGAGGTGCCGCAGCCGCCGGAGCGGTGCTTAAGCCGTCAGGCGGGAATTGTGCGGTGTTGCCTTTACTTTATATATTCCAACCGCCAAAGATGTGGTATAATGTGTGGTACGAGGGCTAAAATACAAAAGAAAAAAGCCTTAGCTAACGCTAAGGCTTTTTGGTGACCCGTACGGGAATCGAATTATAATTCAAATATAATTGCCTTTTAATTTGCACCGTTATAGGCGGATTCAGTCCGCTGTGAACGGTTCAATTAAAGGGCTTTTTTATTTTGAGTGGGGTACAAAATGGGGTACAGCCCTCGTGCAGCTGTTTTCCTTTTCGATGCTATTTTTGACGAATTTATTAAGAATTTGGAGGTTTGAAAAAAATGCTTGCGTAAACGTGCGAACTGCATAGGATAGTATTTACACTACAGCAGACGAGGTACTTCCTATGGCTATCAATTTACATTACAAACTTCACCGCACCATTCAAGATGCAGGTTATACCGATAAAGAAATTGCAAAGGCTATCTATATTTCTCCGCAGGCAATGTCAGACAAAATGACGGGTAAATCCCAATTCACATCTGCTGAAATTGCTTCTATCGGCAATATCCTGAATCTGTCCCCTAAACAGTATTATTCGTGCTTCGTCAAACCCTACATTGAAAATTCTATGTTTTGTAAGGAGAACAGCCATGCCTAATCTTCAAAGCGAGCTTGCTACTCGTGTGTTTTTTGTTACCCAAAAGGAAATTTGGAAAATCAACGTGCAGAAAGATGGAGAGCGGAAATCTTTTTACTCAAAACTTCCCGGCAAGCGCGGGCAAAAAGATTGTGCCGCAAAAGCCGCCGCTTGGCTTCTTAGTGATTCGCCCCTTTCACTGTCTGACAAAACAACCGTTGATGACCTCTTTGAGCTTTACCTAAAAGATAAAGCTCTTGAAACTACTGATACATATAATATTGCCAACAGATATAAAAACCATATTGCTCCTGTTATTGGTCGCATTCGTATCTCCCGGCTTACTAAGCAAGACCTTAAGCGCGTTATTTCAACCGCCCATCACGAACATCACTTAAGTAAAAAAACACTCTTGAATTTGCGCGGTGACCTTTCCGGCTTCTGCGGTTACCTCGACGACTCTGACATTCGTTCAGACCTTAGAACCAACAATATTAAAATTCCCGCCAGTGCGCCATCATCAGATAAAAATCTCTCGACCTTATTTCACTCTATATCCTTTTCACACATTCGCAAGTGCTTTACAACGGTGCTGTCTGTGAGGACAGTCTGATTTACGCCTACCGTTTTAATGTTCTTACGGGTTTGAGGACTGGAGAAATGATGGGCCTCGAATGGGGCGATATTGATGACGATTATATTCACGTCCGCCGTGCTATCAACGCCAAAGGCGTGATGACAAACGGTAAGAACGGCTATGCAAAGCGTGATTTTCCACAAACGCGCCAAACACGTGAAGTTCTGAAAGCACAAGAAAAGTACCGGCAATGCCCCACCAATCCGCATGAGCGTGTTTTCGGTGACACCGGCCAACTGTGCTATCGGGAACGCTGGGCAAAATTTTGTAAGTTCAACAAGATTCCTTATGTCACTCCGTACGAACTACGGCACACCTTTCGGTCGATTTATAAAGGTGAGATTAGTGGCTTACCAGAATCCGAAAAGAATATTCCCACTTTCCAAAGCTGGACGATTGAGGAACTAATGGGACATGTTCATGCTGGTATGCCGGGCGTGTACGGTCATACATTAGACGGCGATATGGATATGGTGCCGCAACTCCTCGAATCCGTCTTTGATGCCCGCTTGAAACGCGGCGAAGAAATTTATTTGAAGAAATTTTGTAAAAATCCGTTACCCTCGGATTCTACATCTTGAACCCCCTTGCGTGAATGTGCGAAGCGCATAAAATTAGAGATGTCAGAAGCAAATTCGACTTGCTTATGATATAAAGTCCGACCCGCATCATTGCGGGGCAACCTCTTCCATAGAAAGGAGAACACAACTATGGAACTTAACCGCATGACCTGCAAAAAGGTCGTTGTCTCCCATGAGACCCTCGGTAGTGAACACCTGCGACTGTACAGTGTCCGCCCCTATTATCACTACGAAGGCAAGGTACGTACTGATAAAATTGACGGCTACACCTACAGTGTGATTTGCCCCAAGCTTGAAAACAACTTTCTTGGGGTCAAGATTCCCGGCAAGCAACTGCTTTTCGATGATGCCTACGACCATCTTGTGCAGTTTGACAACTTGCGTATTGGCATCTATCCCCTCTATGCATCCGGAGAAAATCGTATCCTGTCAATTAACCTGAAAGCTGCTGATGGCGTAGCCGTCTGCGACAAGTAACACAATCTGGCGGTGGCAAGGGCGGGATGCCCTAAAGCATCTCACCTTTGCTGCCGCCTCTTTTTTCGTCCCTGTGGGCCGCTCGTAGGGGTCCCCGCCGGGATCGGCGGGGAATATTACTTTACGAGCGACAATGAGACATTGAGACAAGTCGTTGTTTTAGTCATATTATCGTCAAAATATTTGTCTTAATAAAAGCAATATCTATTGAGACAAATTGACAATCTTTGAGACAAAAGGTGGTGATGGAAAATGGCAAAAGCAGCAGATTTCAATGGAGATGCAAACGAAACGGACGTAATTCCGCCAGAAAAATGCAGAGGAAAAGGCAGACCGTCCATCTTATCCGAAAAAGCCTATCTGTGGTTACTGACAATAAATAATCCTCAAGACCACGGAATATCTCTCGACCAACAAGATATTCTTGAACGGTTAAAAGATGACATTGCTGCCGGAAAAATCGTCTACATAATAGCTCGTATGGAACAAAGCCTGACTGCAGACGAAAATGGAAAGCACACGCCACATGGACACATTGCTATACGTTTTGCTGCCCAAACTCGCGGTGGCACGGTTCATAAAAAATTTCCCATGGCCGCACTCCAAAACTGCAACGCCGATACTTTTTCGGTGCGGCAGTACATCTTAAAAGACCCTACGGGTAAATGGTATAAGACACACCCCGAAAAAATAGGCGAAAGACTCCCCGATTCCGAAGCCAACTGTTGGGAGTGGGGACAGATTCCCGGAAGCCGAAAGTCTAAGGACAATCAATCGTCAAAGACATTGAGCGAGGACATAATGCGAGCCATTCGTGAGGGCAAAAATGATGCCGATATTCTGATATTATATCCGACCATTTGGAATCGTTCTGCAGAACTCCGCAAAATCAGATTCTCGATTATGAGCCAAAAATATCGCTCTGTCTACCGCGACCTAAATTGCATTTACATCGAAGCTAACCTACCACCCAAAGAAACTTACAAGTTGTTTGCACACACACCAGACACATACGTTGTAAGTGACTACACTCACCCTTGGGACAGCTACTGCGCGGAAAGCACTGTCGTTCTTACCGACTACACCGGGCAATTCCCGTGGTTCGACATTAGGCGCTTTTTGAGCGGCAACTATTGTACGCTACCCGCAAGATTTTCAGACGCAGTTGCATGTTACACAACCATTATCATTATTTCACCTCTATCCATTGAAGAACTGTGTGCCAGCGGCAAAGATTATGATTCGGCAGCATTGGCATCTTACATTACCCATTTCCGTTGCTACTTGGACATTGATGACGTTGGCACTGATTATATTGCAAATCCCACCTCCGGGGAGTGGGAGCAGCTTTACTTACTTCCCCCGCACGTTGATGTTGATTCTGAAAAGGAGAATAACGATGACGAATCCGAACAAGAATGAGTTGAGTTCGCGCACCAATCTGCGCAACCTCACTTCTACAGCAAAAGCTGGGCTGCACAATGCAGCCACATACCCCCGCAAGCGCTACAGTCTGCTTGCTCTCCTGCTGCTTGGCGTGGTGCTCTGCGCGGCAATCTACTGGCCGTATCATCTGCCCGGCGTACTTGGCAGCATTTTCATTGCGCCAGCAGCGTTTACATATTTATGCTGGGTCGTTTTCAGTTTTGCCGCTGTTGGCTATGTTCCGGGCGCATTGGATATGCAGCACAATTTTGCGCGTATCGGCTTTCTAAACAGTGCCGGGGAAGCGCCCTATTTAATCCAAAAAGAGCAACACGGCAACGTTGTCACCTATACTTACCGCTGCACGGGCTTTCCCGTTTCCTTATGGGTTGATAAGCAACTTGAACTTGAAAGTGCTCTTAATATGCTAATTGCCAGCGTTAAAGAGGGCAAAGACCGCCGGACAATAAGCCTTTGCTGTGTACCGCCCGAACACGCTTTTGATGCTGCTGAATGGCATAACCGTTATATCCACTACAACGAGGACAATTTGCTGCTTCTTGGCCGTGGTCTGACGAGTGATATTACTATCAACATCGACAAGACCCCGCATATCCTGATTGGCGGCAACACGGGCAGCGGCAAGACCATCTTGCTTCAATGTCTGCTTTGGCAAGCGATTGAACAGGCTGACGTTGTGTATGTGGCCGACTTCAAAGGCGGAGTTGACTTTCCGCGTGCGTGGCAGGAGTTTGCTTATATTATTACTAACGAGCAAAAGCTGCTGGTTCTTTTGAATCGTTTGGCGGATACCTTGGAAAAACGTAAACAGCTTTTCAAGGAAGTTGAAGCCGCCAACATCACCGAGTACCGCCAAAAGGCCGGGGACTATATGCAGCGTATTGTCTTTGCCTGTGATGAGGTTGCGGAACTGCTCGATAGGACGGGCGCAGACAAGGAGCGTAAAGAACTGCTGGCACAGATTGAAGCACGTCTTGCGCTGATTGCCCGTCAAGGCCGTGCCTTTGGCGTTCATCTGATTCTTGCAACCCAGCGCCCTGACGCGAACATCTTGTCGGGCCAGATTAAGAACAACATGAATATTCGCATCTGTGGCCGCGCGGATACCACGCTGTCTACCATCATTATCGGAGATGGACGGGCAGCCGAGCAGATTCCGCATGATGCACAGGGACGTTTTTTGATGGAAGATGGCACGGTGTTTCAGGCATACTATTTTAATGATGCAACCTTGAAGTAATTTTGAAATGTTAACTTCAAAGGGTAGGCGCGGATCGCGCCTACCCTCTTATTTTTGTAAAACGTAATTGCCGTAAACAGGGGTTTATGCTATGATAATGATAAAAACATTGTGCTATGAGGTGACCGCTATGACCGCTGCGCAACAGCAACAGGCCGCAAAGAGTTTTGCCGCCTACTGGAAAGATAAGGGCTACGAAAAAGGGGAAAGCCAATCCTTTTGGCTTTCTCTTTTGCGTGATGTCTACGGCGTGGAACAGCCGGAACAGTTCATCACTTTTGAGGAACAGGTTCACCTCGACCACACCAGCTTTATCGACGGCGCGATTCCGTCCACCAAATTGCTGATTGAGCAAAAGGGTCTTGGCAAAGACCTGAACAAGCCCATCAAGCAATCAGACGGTACGATGTTAACGCCGTTCCAACAGGCAAAGCGTTATATCACAGAATTGCCTCTTTCCCAGCACCCGCGTTGGGTCGTGACCTGCAATTTTGCGCAGTTCTATGTCTACGATATGGAGCGCCCCAGTGGCGAGCCGGAAATCATCGATCTTGCAAACCTCGAAAAAGAATACTATCGTCTGCAATTTCTGGTGGACACCGGCAGCGAACACCTTAAGCGTGAGATGGAGGTTTCCATTGCCGCCGGTGAAATTGTAGGGCTTCTGTATGACGCACTCTACAAACAATATGCAAGCCCGCAGGCCGAACAATCGCTGAAAAGTCTGAACAAGCTGTGTGTGCGGCTGGTGTTCTGCCTGTACGCCGAGGACGCAGGGATTTTCGGTCGGCACGGTATGTTCCACGACTATCTGGCCGCGTTCGACACGCGCGGTATGCGCAAGGCGTTGGTGGAGCTGTTCCGCGTGCTGGACACCAAGCTGCAAGACCGCGACCCCTATCTGCAGGACGATAACCCGGAGTTGGCCGCGTTCCCCTATGTCAACGGCGGGTTGTTCAGCGATGAGAATATCGAGATACCGCCCTTTACCGATGAAATCCGCAATTTGCTGCTGAACAAAGCCAGCGAGGATTTCAACTGGGCCGAAATCAGCCCCACGATTTTCGGCGCTGTGTTTGAAAGCACCTTGAATCCCGAAACGCGCCGCAGCGGCGGTATGCACTATACCAGCATTGAGAATATCCACAAGGTCATTGACCCGCTGTTTTTGGACGCACTGAAAGCGGAGTTGGACGAAATTTGCGAAAATCCCATAGAGCGCACAAAGAACACCAAACTGCGGGCTTTTCAGCGCAAGCTGGCCGGGTTGAAATTTTTAGACCCCGCGTGCGGCAGCGGCAACTTTTTGACCGAAACATATCTAAGCTTGCGGCGGCTGGAAAATAAAATTCTGCTGGAACTTTCCCACGGACAGGTGACGATGTACACCGCCAGCGAAAGCCCGATACAGGTTTCCATCAGCCAGTTTTACGGCATTGAAATCAACGATTTTGCGGTGACGGTTGCAAAAACCGCACTCTGGATTGCCGAAAGCCAGATGATGAAAGAAACCGAAAAAATTCTGCTTGTTCCGCTGGACTTTCTACCGCTGAAAACCAACGCTTATATTGTAGAGGGCAATGCCCTGCGCACCGATTGGGAAAGTGTGATACCCAAAAGCGAGCTGAATTATATTATGGGCAACCCGCCGTTTGTGGGTGCGCGTTTGATGGACAAGGCGCAAAAAGATGATATTAACCACATTTTTGCGGGCTGGAAAAACGCGGGCAATTTGGATTATGTGTGCTGTTGGTACAAGAAAGCCGCTGATATAATGCAGAACACGGCAATCCGTACTGCATTGGTTTCTACTAATTCCGTTTCACAAGGCGAAAGTGTAGCCAACCTCTGGAAGCCCTTGTTTGCGGACGGCGTGCATATTGATTTTGCCTACCGCACTTTCCGCTGGGACAGCGAGGCCAAAAGCAAGGCTCATGTTCACTGTGTCATTATCGGATTCAGTACAGCAGTCAATCCTGCGGAACGCCGCATATACAGTAGCGAACGCTATCAAGTTGCAAAGAATATCAATGGGTATCTGCTGGACGGTGACAATGTTTTTATTGAGAGCCGTAATAAGCCGCTTTGCAATGTGCCGGAAATTGGAATCGGTAATAAGCCGATTGACGGCGGGTTCTATCTCTTTGAAAAAGAGGAAATGGAAGATTTCATCAAGAAAGAACCAGCGTCAAAAATATATTTTCGTCCTTGGTATGGCTCAAAGGAATTTATAAATCAAAAATCTCGCTACTGCTTATGGCTGGGTGATTGCAGCCCTGCCGAATTGAAAGCTATGCCGTTATGCTTAGAGCGTGTAAAATCAGTAAAAGAGTATCGCTTGAATAGTCCCAGTGCAGGAACCGTAAAACTTGCTGACAAACCCGCTCACTTCCACGTTGAGAATATGCCTGATTCCACCTATATTCTTGTCCCTAAAGTTTCTTCCGAACGCAGACGCTATGTTCCGATTGGTTTCATGACCCCCGATGTCCTTTGCAGTGACCTTGTTTTTATTATTCCAAACGCGTCATTGTATCATTTTGGTATATTGACTTCTAATGTACATATGGCTTGGATGCGGGCCGTTTGCGGACGGTTGGAAATGCGTTATCGTTACTCCAAAGATGTCGTTTACAATAACTTTCCATGGCCTACCCCCCCCCGAAATATAATTGACAAAATTGAGCAGACTGCACAAGCCATTCTGGATGCACGCGCCCTCTACCCGGATTGCAGTCTGGCTGACCTGTACGATGAACTGACCATGCCGCCGGAACTGCGCAAAGCCCACCAGGACAACGACCGCGCTGTGATGGACGCTTACGGCTTTACCAAGGGTACTGCCGCCCGCACCAGCGAGAGCGCCTGTGTGGCCGAACTTATGAAACTGTATCAGAAGATGGTTTCCAACCAACAATAAAATTGACCAGTTACCATCAAAAAGCTCCGGGGGCGTTTGCTCCCGGAGTTTGCTTTTATTGGGGCTGCATCGGCTTGCTGCAATCCATACACAGGATAAAGGCTTTCACGCAGCACTTTTTTCTGCAAAGCGTGGTACGATTGCGGTACACAGCAAGGGGTAAAAGAAAAAGTCCTTAATTTCTAACGTTTTTTTCGTTAAAAACTAAGGACTACATTTGGTGACCCTTCCGTCCATCTCCCGCGCCCTAAAAACAGTCCGCAGGACTGTTTTTGCCCCGCGGGACGCTGACGCGGGGTTGCGACTTGCGGTTACCGCATCAGGCTGCGCCCCTTGGGCGGGGCTTGCCTTCTGCGACCGCTGCGCCTGCTCCGGCTTCCTGTTTCCGCCGCAGGCGGCGGTCGCCTCCGCAGCAGGCTGTTCGATTCCCGTATGGGTCACCATTTACGCCCGACACCTGTTGAAAAGTAAATATAAAGAAAAAAGCACTACCTCAAATGAAGTAGTGCTTTTTGGTGACCCGTACGGGAATCGAACCCATGTTACAGCCGTGAAAGGGCCG